>Ga0247844_1003407_pt1 | contig 23368 bp, 18 predicted proteins | sample LaCtaG_FD_192421 | JGI IMG/M metagenome (GOLD analysis project Ga0247844, IMG submission 192421) | Freshwater microbial communities from meromictic Lake La Cruz, Castile-La Mancha, Spain - LaCruzMarch201714.5m_1 | ecosystem: Environmental > Aquatic > Freshwater > Lake | place: Spain: Castile-La... | reverse complement strand
GCGCATTCGCAGCCGGCTTCCGCTGCTTGGCGATTTCTGGCACGCCACCTGCTGTGACCCAATCGTCGTTATTACGACCTAACAGAAACTTCATACGATTTAAAGGAGGCCGGTTACATGAAAATCACGAAACTATTGGCGGCGCTGGTGCTGGGATTGGCGGGGGGGTTCAGGCGGAGCCCTTAAAGGTTGCTTACAGCGACTGGCCGGGCTGGGTGGCCTGGCAGGTCGGGATCGACAAGGGCTGGTTTAAGGAGGAGGGGGTGGAAGTCGGGTTTGTCGGGCACCTTCTCCTGCTCAAAGCGCTCGAGGCAAACGGCCTGACCGAGGCGGACGTGACGCTGGTGAACGTGCCGACCCACGAGACGCCGAAGGCCTTTGCCTCCGGCGACGTCGATGCGATCGTCGCGTGGCAGCCGAATTCCGGGCAGGCGCTGAAGGCGGTGCCCGGCTCGAAGGCGATCTTCACGAGCAAGGATGCTCCCGGCCTGATCTACGACCTCCTGGCGGTGAGCCCGTCCAGCCTCTCCGCCCGCGAGGACGACTGGAAAAAAGTCGCCAAGGTATGGTATCGGATTGTCGATTATTTCAATGACCCGAAAACGAAGGCCGATGCGATCAAGATCATGGCCGCGCGGGTCAGCCTCCCGCCCGAAGAATACACCGCCTTCGTGGAGGGCACAAAGATCCTGACCCTGGCCGAAGCGAAGGCCGCGTTCAAAAAAGGTCCCGGGCTCACGTCGATCTACGGATCCAACGAGGTTGTGGAAAAGTTCAACATCGACAACAAGGTTTACGAGAAGCCGCAGGCGGTGGCCGACTACATCGCGCCAGCCATTACGGAAGGCATGTAGCTTGTTGAATGGGATTCCCCCGCGCCGGGGCCCGGCGCGGAGGGGACGTTTATGACAGCCCGGAAAAAAACCCGCCTTCTGGTGCCCTTTGGCGACCTGGGTGCCGGTGGCCAGATGCTCTTTGTCTGGCTCTCGTTTCTGGCCCCGCTCGTCGTCTGGGGCGCGGTGAGCTATGTCCCGTTCGTCTGGCACCCGCTCGTGCGGGTCGTCGATCCGGGCGGGGTTCCGTACTTCAAGCAGGACACGCTGGTTGAGAAAAAGGTTTTCCGCGAGGAGAACGCGAGGATGATTGCGGCCGGGATGCCGCGCGCGAACGGGGTTCCTGCGAACCCGGTCTTCCTTCCCGCCCCGCACGAGGTCGCCAAGGCGTTCTACAAAAGCTTCACCACGCCCCCGAAACGAAAGGGGGAGCCCTGGCTCCACGAAAGCCTCTGGCACAGCATCCAAATCATCTTCTGGGGGTTTTTCTGGAGCTCCCTGTTTGGGGTGCCGCTCGGGATTTTGTGCGGGACGTTCCAGGCGTTTTCAAAGCTCAGCGAGCCGGCGGTCGACTTTTTCCGCTACATGCCGGCCCCCGCATTCGGGGCGCTCGCGGTGGCGGTCCTCGGGATTTATGACTCGCCAAAAATCGCGATCATTTTTATCGGCACATTTTTCCAGCAGGTCCTCGTCATCGCAAACACGACCCGCAAGCTCGACCCCTCGCTCGTGGAGGCGGCGCAGACGCTCGGGGCCGGCCGGATCCAGATCCTCTTTCAGGTCGTCCTGCCCGGCGTGGCGGTCGACCTCTACAACGACATGCGGATCCTTCTCGGCTGGGCGTGGACGTACCTGATCGTCGCGGAATACATCGGGGCCAGCTCGGGGATTACGTACTTCATCAACCAGCAGGCGAAGTACCGGATCTATGACAACGTCTTCGCGGCGATCCTCATGATCGGGGTGATCGGGTTTTTAACCGACCGCGTGCTCGACCTTGTCGGCCAGAAGATCTTCCCGTGGCAGCGGGCAAAAAAGCCATCCCGCCTCCTGGCAATCCTGGGGAAAGCAGCAAGCCCGGCATGAATACCGGCTACCAGGCGCAATCCCCGGAAGTGGCGGCGCGTTTTGCCAGGCTGCGTGAGCGGCCGGTGATCCTCGACGTGCGCGCGCTCACAAAAACCTTTGTCGCCAGCGGGATCGAGCACACGACGCTCGACCGGATCTCGCTTCAGGTCCGCCGCCGCGAGTTCCTCTGCGTGCTCGGGCCGTCGGGATGCGGAAAATCGACCCTCATCCGGATCATCGCCGGGCTCGACACTCCGACATCCGGCGAGGTCCTCCTGGACGGCCAGCATGTGGAGGGCCCGGGGCCCGACCGCGGGATGGTCTTCCAGAGCTACACCCTCTTCCCCTGGCTCTCGGTCAAAAAAAACGTCATGTTCGGGCTTCGGATGGCCGGGCAGGCGCCGGCGATCGCGGAGGCCGAAGCCCGCGAATGGATCAGCCTCGTCGGGCTCTCAAAATTCGAAAATTCCTATCCGCACCAGCTCTCGGGCGGCATGAAGCAGCGGGTCGCGATCGCTCGGGCGCTGGCGAACCGTCCGCGCATCCTTCTGATGGACGAGCCGTTCGGCGCGCTCGACGCCCAGACCCGGGCCCAGATGCAGGCCTACCTGCTCGACATCTGGCGGAATGTCGATGTCACAATCCTCTTCATCACGCACGACCTCGACGAGGCGGTTTACCTCGCCGACCGGATTCTCGTGCTGGGCACGAACCCGAGCCGCGTTGCGGAGATCATCGAAAATCCGGTGCCGCGCCCGCGCAGCCGCTCCCAGTTTATCTCCCCTCCGTTCCTTGCCACCTACAGCCGGCTCGGCGAGCTCATCCATCCGCCCGCCGCGGAGACGCAGGAACGGCTTCCGATGGCCCGGATGACCATGATTGGCGATGATGTCGAATAGGCCACTGCTTTGGAGCGAGCTGACCTGGGGGGGAATTCCGCAGGTCCTGGAGGCGTGCGGGCACGCGGTCCTTTTTCACCGGGGCATCAAAAAAACAGGGTGCGCAAATTTCAGATTATTTGTGCGTCCGCACAAATAATCTGCGCTATCGTGGGTTCGAGTGCCCGTGGCTGCGGGGCACTGCGCACTCCAGCATTGATTTTTTCCGGCAGACGAGGAGATTTGGCGGGATGCAGGATCCACGATGCGACAAGCTGGCGGATGTTTTGACCCGCCACTCGACAAAACTGGCCAGGGGAGAGAACGTTTTGATCGAGGTATTTGACGCTCCCGACGAGATCGCGGTGTCGCTGATCCGGGCGGTGCGGGCGGCGGGGGCTGTCCCGTTCGTGACCACCCATCATTCCCGCGTGGCCCGCGAGCTGGCCGTGGGTGCCACCGACGCCCAGATGGAGGTTTCGAGCGGGGTCGAGCTCCTGCGCATGAAAAAGATGCACGCGTACATCGCGGTGCGCGGCAGCCACAACATCACCGAGATGGCCGACGTGCCGGATGAAAAAATGCGCCTGATCACCGGCCGGATGCGGCCGGTCATGGACTGGAGGATCAACCGGACGAAGTGGGTCGTCCTCCGCTGGCCGACCCCGGCCATGGCGCAGCAGGCGCAGATGAGCACCGCCGCCTTCGAGGATTTTTTCTTTCAGGTCTGCACGCTCGACTACGCGCGGATGACGCCCGGCATGAACGCGCTAAAGGCGCTCATGGACCGGACCGACAAGGTCCACCTGCGCGGGCCGGAGACCGACCTCCGGTTTTCGATCAAGGGCATCGGGTCGGTCGTCTGCGGCGGCGACCGCAACATTCCTGACGGCGAGGTTTTTTCCTGCCCGGCGAAGACGAGCGTCGAGGGGCATGTCACGTTCAATGTGCCGAGCATCTACCAGGGGGTCGCCTTCGACACCGTGCGGCTGGAGTTCAGCAAGGGACGGATCGTCGCGGCCTCGGCAAACAACGCGCCTGCCCTTAACAAGATCCTCGACAGCGATCCCGGCGCGCGGTTCATCGGCGAGTTCAGCCTCGGCTTCAACCCGCACATCCTGCACCCGATGCGCGACATCCTCTTCGACGAAAAGATCGCCGGATCGTTCCACTTCACCCCGGGTCAGGCGTACAAGACGGCCGGGAACGGGAACACGAGCCGGATCCACTGGGACATGGTCTCGATCCAGCGCCCCGACTACGGCGGCGGCGAGGTTTGGTTCGACGGAAAGCTGATCCGCAAAGACGGGATTTTCACGGTTCCGGCGCTCAAGCGGCTGAACCCGGAATATCTTCTGGGCAAGCGGGGCTGACATGCTGACCCGCTCGATCATGAACCCGCTCGAGAAGCGGATGGGGTACAAGTTCCGGAACGCCCTGCTCCTGGCCGAGGCGCTCACGCATCCCAGCATCTCGCTCGAGCGCAAGGATTATCCGTTCGACAACCAGCGGCTCGAATTCCTCGGCGACGCCGTGATCCAGGTCGTCGTCACCGAGCACCTCTTCCAGATGTTCCCCGATTTCAGCGAGGGGAGTATGACGAAGCTGCGCACGCGGATCGTCTCCCGGATGGCGCTGCGCGAGCGCGCGCTTGCGCTGGACCTCGGGAGCTTTCTGATGATGGGGCGCGGCGAGGAGGCGAGCGGCGGGCGCGAGCGGGCCTCGACGCTGGCCGACGCGTTTGAGTCCGTCGTTGGCGCGATCTACCTCGACGGCGGCTTCGAGGCCTCCCGCATCTTTTTGCTCAGCCAGATGGAGGAGAAGTTCGCCGACCTGGCCAGCCAGCCGGAGGAGATCAACCCGAAGGGGTTTTTGCAGGAGCTCCTCCAGTCGATCGCCCCGAATGCCCCGGAATACGAACTCCTCTCGATGACCGGCCCGGAGCACTCGAAAAAGTTTGTGTGCCGGGTGATGTGGAACGAGCTCGAGCTCGGGCGCGGCGAAGGGCTCAGCAAAAAGGAGGCGCAGGTCGCCGCCGCCGCCAGCGCTCTCGAAAAACGACCCTGGGAAAAAGAAGCCCGCAAAAAAGCATCCGCCGCATGATTTACCAACTTCCTCTCTTCACGACCGGCCTTGCCGCCGGGATCCTCCTGATCCTCAGCCACGCCTTCGCCCTGGCGAAGGAGAGGGAGGCCATCGCCTGGGCGAAGGCCTTTCCGCGCAGCCGGGCCGGCGCCACCGCCCTCCTTGCCATCGCTGCGGTATGGAGCTTCCTGCTGGTCCGATCCATCGACCTCGGCGAATTTTCTCCTCTGCGGAACATCATGCTCCTCGGGATCGTAGCCGGGGCGATCCTCTCCTGGATCTACGTGCCCGAGTTTCTCGCCGTGCGCGCGCTTGGAATGCTCCTGCTGCTGGCGGCCGAGCCGCTTCTGGAGTCTGCCGTGCTGCGCGTCGAGCCGACCAGGATCCTGCTCGTCGTCCTTGCGTATGCGTGGGTGATCGCCGGACTCTTTTTTGTCGGCATGCCATACGTTTTGAGGGATGCGATCACCTGGGTGACGACTCCCCCTCTGCGCTGGAGGGCGGCTGCGATCGGCGGGGTCGCCTACGGGATCGCGCTCGCGATCTGCGCGACATTCCTCTGGAGGGCGTAGCGCCGCCCCTCGCGCCAGGCCAGAAGGCCGAGGATCAGGAGGGCAGCCAGAATCGTCTCGGCCTCCGGAACCGCCATCGGAACGAGCTCCCCGTTGGCGAGGAGCTGTGCCCCGGAGTGCCCGTCGAAGGCAATGCGCGCGAGCTGCGCGGACGTCAGGGCGGAATTCGCTGAGCCAACAAAAATCCTCCCGGCCGTGCCGGCGAACCCGCCGGTGCCGGCCCATCCGTAAATCGTGAGCTCGGCGCCAGGCGTCCAGGCCGCGAGGTTGCTCGCGCCAAACCGGAGGTTGTGGATCGATCCGCCGAGGGTGATCGAGGAATCCGAGGTGAGCGTGAGGACGCCGAGAGTTTCCGAGAGCCCGGTTCCCGTGGAAAACGTGCCCCCGGCGAGCGTCATCGCCGTCGTATCGCCGATCTGGTTCGTATTCTCCAGAAGCAGGGTGCCCCCGGAATTCAGGAGGATGGCACCGGTCCCGACGGCGTTCTGCCCAGCTGTTTTGGCCAGGGCCAGCGTTCCGCCAGAGATGGTCGTTCCGCCCGTGTATCTGTTGGAGCCCGCGCCGCCGGAGAGGCGCACCGTCCCGGAATCGGACTTCGTCAGACCTCCCACTCCCGAGATCACGCCGGCATATGTCAGCGTGGTGCCCGCATCGGGGGCGAGCGTCCCCCCGCCGGCATTGAGGGTGATCCGGCGGTTGGCGTTGAGCGTGAGGTCCGCCGTGGTGTCGAGCGTTCCCCCGCCAAACCGCAGGTGCCCGGTCGTCGCCGCTCCGGGTGCCGTGCCGAGGTTGTTGTCGGCACTGATCCGCACCGTGCCGCCGTTGATTTCCGTGCGCCCGGCATAAGTCTTGGCGCCGGCGAGCTCAAGCGTCCCGGAACCGGTTTTGATCACGATCGCCGAGGTGGTGCCGGAAATGTTGCCGGTGATCCTCGTGTCCCCTGCCCCGGAAATCGTGAGGGCGTTGTTTCCGGTTTGAGCCCCCGAGAGCGCCAGCAGGCCGGCGTCGTTCTGGATCGTGGCCGAAGCGCTCCGCGCGATCGACCCGCTCAGCGTGTTATTTCCTGAAATGCCGCGCAGCGCTCCTGTGGCGGAAATTCCCGAGCCGCTCAGCGTGAAGTTCTCGGCCACCGTGAGCCCGCCTTCGAGCCGGAGCTGGGCACCGCTCGAGACGCTCGTCGTACCGGCTGCTGTCCCCAATGCGCTCGCACTTTGGACCGTCAGCACGCCCGCCAGAACGCTCGTCGCCCCGGTGTAGGAATTGTTGCCCGAGAGCGTCATGCTTCCGGTCCCGGTTTTGCGAAATGCCCCGGCCCCGGAAATCACGCCCTGAAAGCTTCCGGCTGGCGCCGACCCGGATCCCACCGCGAGCGTGCCGCCCGTCGACAAAACGACCGACGCGGAGGCGGCGGTCGCATTCAGGGCGCCGATCGTCTCGCTGCGGGAGGCATTGAGCGTGAGCCGTCCATCTGCCGCCAGGGTGACCGTACCGGTGTTGGCAATCTGCTCATTGCTCGTGATGGCAACCCGGGCGCTCGCCGCCGCCCCCGCCCCATCTCCAATCGACAGATTTCCTGCCACCGCCGACACGCTCGAGGATTTTGATAAATTTAAGAGCCCATCGGCCACGCTGGTGAGCCCGGAGAAGCTGTTCGCCACCCCCCCGCCGATCGTCACCGTCCCCGGCCCCTCGGCGCTGAATCCCCCACCTCCCGAAATCGCCCCGTCAAACCTCACAACCGTCTGCGAGATCACCCGGATGCTGCTCCCGTTGTTTGCCACCGCCCCGTTGATATCCAGGTTCCCGCCCGAAAGCCGGCTCACCCGCAGATCGTCGTTGAGAGAAATCGCCGAGTTGATCGCGTGCCCGTCCGCCCCGCCACCCGCCCCCTGTGCTGTGATCGTCGCCTCCCCCGTGCTCACGTCAAACGTCAGAGTGCTCCCGGTGATCGTGTGCCGGTTGTTGTCGTTCAAACTCAGCGCCCCCAAGGTCACCGGGGCGGCCAGCGTCACCACACGGTTCGCTGTAATGATTGTCCCCAGCGCCGCACTCGCATCCACCCCGCCCGGAATCGACGCCGGCGTCCAGTTTCCCGCAACCCCCCATGTCCCGTTCGCATTCACATTCCATGCCTGCGAGCGCAACTGGTCGCATGATCCGCAGAAAAAAAACAGCATGACCAACGGAAGCGCAGGCCATCCGGGCCGCGCACCGAGCGATGCAAAATTTTTGGACATGACCACGCTTTATCATTGCGGGAGGGGTGTCTTTTGTCAAGGGGGGACGGATTGGGGTTGCGCCCGAAGCGGGGGGATATGTTAGCGTGCCTGGGGTGTCACGTAACCGGATGCGAAGGTGGTCGAATTACCTCATATTTTGGGGAGCTCTTCTGCTGTGCCTTGGTCCCCGCGCTTGGGCGCAGGGCACCCCGGGAGCCGCCGGGCCGTCTGCCGCTGGCGGCAACGTGAACAATTTCAGTGCCGTGGGAAATTCCGCCCAGATGAGCCCGCTGTCGCTTGGGGGCACGGTCGGGCAGCGGGGGTCGCTGGCGGGATGGCAATCGTACCGGAATTACCGCTCCGGATCGGCGATCCGCGGGGGCGGCGTGGGCGGGGGGAGGTTTGCGCACCTGGGCCCGGTGGACTTTTCGTTCAGCTCCTACACCACGGTCAACTACGACACGAACATCAACAACTCGTCCAACGATCCGATCACCGACATGTACATCACGGCCGGATTTAATCTCGGCATCAACTGGGTCGCCACCCGAAGGAACCAGCTCCAGCTCTCCCTGGGATTGAACTTTACCCAATATCTGGAAAACACGGAGTACAACGACAACGGAATCCTGCTGGCCCCGTACACCGGGCTCGATTACCGGATCTACTTTTTAGACTTTGTTCTCACTCTTTACGACTACCCGTCGATCACCAATGGGGGGGGGCAGCAAAGCCCGGCACTTACAAATACCGCCAATTTCCGACAACTGAGCAACAGCGGGGGAATTTCCCTCCTCTGGCATCCCAACCAGCTTCTTTTCCTCACCGGCTTCGAACGCTCGGATGTGCTGTCGCTTTCCAATGAAGAGTTCAGCTCGCAGAACTCGCTCACCTACTCCTGGTACGGAACGATTTCCTACGACATCACCCCCACGACGAGCGTTGGAATCCGCCTCCAGGCCAGCAATACGGAGTACACCCAGGAAATCCTCAATAATGCACTCACCACACAAACCGGGCTCTTTTATTCCAGCACTCTCACCGAATACACCTCCCTCTATCTCGAGGCCGGCATTCAGACCGGGACCTATTCCGACACGGGCCGCCCGACCGATGAGCTCGTTTTTCAGGAAACCAACGGCGTCAATACCAATGTGGAGGGAACGCTGGGCGGCTCGGATTACACGCAGCCCTATTTCATCTTCGGAATCAGCAACCGCCTCACCCGCTACCTCACGCAGACAGTCAACATCTCCCGCCTTGCCTCAGGTTCGACGGTTTCGGATTACCAGGAGTCAAATAGCGCAAGCTACCAGTTGCAGTATCGGCTGAATCGGCTTACAAACGTCGGGGTGATGGTCAACTACGAATTCGGGACGATTTCGCGCACCACGGACCCCGCGCCCTATAGCAATCTCACCGGGCGTTTGGATTTTACTTTTGCCGTGAGGGAAAATACAAGCGTGGGAGTGGGTTGGAACTACTATCAAAATTCCGCGTCTGAATTGAATGCCGACTACAGCCGGCAGATCTTCTCGCTCTCGATTTCGCACCAGTTTTAATGCTCAGCAACCCTTGAAAACAATTCCCATCCACATCATGCGACCGCTGCGTTCCCTGGCGCTGGGAATTTTTCTTTTGGCCGCTTCGGTGGCGGTCGAGGCGCAGATTCCCGACGACGACCTGAACCTGGATCCCGGCGTTCCGGCGCTTCCGGCGCGGAGGCCGAACCCGGGGCTCGCAAATGCGGGGGTCGGCCAGCTGGACGACAAGCGGACATTGGCCGTGGGGGACCAGCTCAGCTTTCGGATTGCCGAGGAGGGAGACGATTCGGCTGTCGTGACGGTCTCCTCCTCGGGCGAAATCGATTTTCCGTACGTTGGGAGGGTGCCGGCGGTAGGCAGAACCTGCAAGGCGGTCGCGGACCAGGTCCGTTCCCAGCTTGAAAAATCCTTTTACCGCAAGGCGACCATCGGGCTGGCTCTTGAGACGGCCAGCACGCTCCCGATGGGGACGTATTTTGTCACCGGCCAGGTCCTGAAGCAGGGGGCGCAGGTGATCCCCCGCGACCGGGAGGTGACGGTTGCGGCCGCCGTGCTCGAGGCGGGCGGGTTTGCGGATTTTGCCGACAAGCGGCGGGTGCGGTTGATCCGGCCCTTGGCGAGCGGCGAAACCAAACGGTTCACCGTGGACGTCAAGGCCGTCCTGGAGCGGGGCGACGCCAAAAAGGACATGCTGGTCCAACCCGGCGACTACATCGTGGTCCCGGAACGGCTCTTTAATTTTTAACGCCTCCATGAGCACGACCCCATCGTCTTCCGTTGATTCCGTAGCAGCCTCGAGCGGCAATGCTGTCGGCGAGCGGGCGGAGGCGATCCGCTCGAAAATCTCCCGCTACCGCAGGGTCGTCTCCGCTTACTGGTGGATTCCTGCGATCACGATCAGCCTCGGGCTGGCCGCCCAGGCGTGGTTCTCGCTGACCAGCCCGATCAGCTACCAGTCGTACGCGCGCATCCTTGTCAGCGGCCGGATCGCCCTTCCCGAGGGAGGGATGTACAACGAGGAGGCGGTGAACTTCTTCGGAACCCAAACCGAGCTCATGCAGAGCGCCGAGGTGCGCCGCCGGGCTGGCGCGCGCGTGCAGTCGATGCGCCCGGACCTCTCCGCCGTTCCCGTCGACATCCAGGTCCTCCAGATCCCCCGCACCTCCATCTTTGTGCTCACGGCGAATGGCCAGAATCCCGACTACGTGAAGGCCTACCTCAACGCTCTCATGGAGGAGTACATCGCGTTGCGGCGGGGGATCTTCAACGAAAAATCCCAGAACACGCTGACGGCGATTACGGACGAGCTCGCCCGCGTGGAGGTCGATTTGCGCAAGGACGAGGACGCGCTCCTGGCCTGGAAAAAAAAGAACAACCTTTCGTTCCTTCAGGAGGAGGGGGTGAGCACCAGCGGGTATCTCTCCGCCCTCAACAAGGATCTGGCCGTCCTGGAATCCGAATACAGCCTGATCAGCCAGCTCACGGAGGAGCAAAACATTGATCGCGTCGCCGAGGGGACCGTGCCGCAGTCGTCCGCAACGGACGAGAAGACAGGAACCCCGGTCGAGGACCTCCTCGTTTCCGGCGGGGCCGGAACGCCCGCAGAGAGCTACCTTTCGGTCAAGCGACGGAATTTTCTTCTGCAGGCGATGCGCGAGCAACTGCTCGAAACCCGCCAGGCATCGCACCCGAAAATCAAGGATATCGAGCAGGAGATCCGGCAGAACAAGAAGCTTCTCGAGGTGTATCGCGCGCAGTCGCTCGAACAGCTCGAGTCCAAGCGCCAGTCGCTGGCAGCCCAGATCGCCAACACAAAGAACCAGGTGGTATCCTGGGAAAAGCGCTCGCTGGACCTGAGCAGCCGCATGGGCGAATTCGACCGGCTCAAGGCGAACATCGACCGGAAAAAAGGCCTCTACGACCGGCTTCTCGCCAGCGTCCAGAATGTGGACGTCAACTCGAGCATCCAGCAGGACATCCTTTCGATCATGGAGTATGCCACACCGCCGGGCGTGAACATCCAGCCGCTGGCCCGCGACCTGGCGCTCGGCGCGCTGATGGGCGCGGCGGCCGGCATCGGGATCCTGCTCATCATCGGCGCCCTCGACGACCGGATCGTCTCGATCGCCGAGCTCCAGGCCATCGTGGAGGAGGAGGTCGTTGCCATTGTCCCGAAAGTTCCCGAGGGCCAGCAGATCCTCCGGGTCAACGAGGATGACAACCAAGGGCTCTTCGAGTCGTTCCGCAAGCTCCGATCTTGGCTGCTCTTCACGGAGTGGGAAAACGGCCCACCGAAGAGTATTCTCGTGGCGAGCGCCATGCCGGGGGAGGGGAAATCCACCGTCTCGGCCAACCTTGCCACCTGCCTCGCCTCGTCGGGAACGCGGACCCTCCTGGTCGACGCCGACCTTCGACGCGGGACGCTTCACCGGCATTTCGGGCTCGAGCAGGACCCCGGCCTGGGTGATATCCTCAACGGCAGCTCGACCGTCGAAAAAGCGATCCAGCCGACCGAGCTCAAGAACCTCTGGTTCCTCCCCCGCGGCTACTATGGCGTCAGCGGATCCGAAATCTTTGTGCAGACCTCGCTCGACCACTTCCTGGCGGACGTCGAAAAGAAGTTCGACATGATCGTGTTCGATTCTTCCCCGGTCTTAGCGGTCGATGAGACGAGCATCCTGGCCGGGAAGGTGGACGCCTCGCTTGTCACGATCCGGTGCGGGATCACCAGCCTCCGGCTGGCCAAGCGCACGATTGCCCACCTGATCTCCCGCCGGGCGGTTGTGGGAGGCATCGTCTACAACGCCGTGGAGCCGTCAAACCACGAGTATCCCTACTACAACTATTACTACAGCCAGCAGAGGGGGAGGCCAGACGCCGGCAAGTCCTGACATGACCTCCGGGCCGCACCTGCCAATCAAGCGCCTCGCAGAGGACCCTTCGCTCAAAGCGCGACGCGGCCGGGCGGGGGCGGATCTTCTTTCGGGAGCATTTTTCTGGGGGCTGGTCCTTCCCTTGCTGGACGCGGTGGTTCTGCTCGTCTGCCTGCTGGCGGCAAGCATGGTTCGTTTGGGATATATTCCCGGCGGGGATTCCGGCCGCGGCGGCTGGATCTCGTACATCCTGTACGGGGTCTGCATCATCGGGGGCGCGGCCATCAGCGGGGCCTACCGGAAGCCGGTCCAGCTCCGCAGGCTCAGCGCGGCGGCCGAGTTCATCCTCGGCACGGTGCTCGCCGCCGCCGGCGCCCTGTTTTTTATCTATGTCGTTTTTCTTGGCGCCGACCGCGTTGTCCAGGAAAGCCGTGCGGTCCTGCTTTTAAGCACGGCCCTTTTCATCCCGGCCGCCCTGATTTTCCGGGAGCTGATTTATCAGGTCCAGTGCAAGCTCGCCCTCACGCGCCCGTACCTCGTGATCGGCAGCAAGGATTCGCTCAATGAGTTTTCCTGCGCTTACAAGAAGACCGGATTAAACAACCCGGTGATTTCCCTGACGGTCGATGAGGTCCCTTTCCTGGAGGGAGGCGGCGGGCCCGGCACGGCCGCCTTCTGGGAGGATGTGGCGAGGCGGTTCGAGGCGGTCATCCTCACCGATCCGCCAGAGGAAATCGCCCCCGGCCTGATCGAAAAACTGGTCCGCATGCACTTCGCGCAGCTTCCCGTGCTGACCCTCAACGCGTTTTACTCGGTGATGTGGAGGCAGGTCCCGACGCTCCACCTGAACCCGGCCTGGGTCTTCGAGCAGGATTTCAGCCTCGCCGAGAGATCGAACTACCGGTTTATCAAAAGCGGCTTCGACACGATCCTGTCGTTTGTGCTCCTCATCGTTTTTCTCCCGCTCTTTCTGCTCGTCGCTGCGGCGATCGTCATCGATTCGCGAGGGCCGGTCTTCTTCCGCCAGGCGCGGACCGGCCGAAACCGAAAAGTCTTTCCGATCATCAAATTCCGAACGATGACCGTCGGGGCCGAGGACGGGCCGGCCTACACGTCCGGGAACGATCCGCGCATTACCCGTGTCGGAAAAATCCTGCGGGTCCTCCGCATCGACGAGCTCCCCCAGCTCATCAACGTGCTGGTCGGCGACATGAGCCTCATCGGACCCCGCCCGGAATGGGTCCGCCTGGTTCCGGTCTATGAAAAGGAGATCCCGTTTTACCACCTGAGGCATCTCGTCAAGCCCGGCATCACCGGCTGGGCGCAGCTCAACTTTCCCTACGGAGAAAGCCTCAGCGATGCCATGGAAAAGCTGCGCTTCGACCTCTACTACATCCGGTTCTACTCCCCGATCCTCGACTTGGAGATCGTTTTAAAAACCGTCCTCCATGTCCTCTCGGTGCACGGAAGGTAGGCCGCCTACACCTCAAAAAACGTGCGAAGCTTGCCGAGGAAACCGGCCTTGTAGCTGCTTTTTGTTGCCTGCCCGGCGCTGCCCGCCGCCTCCGCCACGAGCCCCTCGTTTTTCATCCGGCGCTGCGCGAGGAGCTCGCTCAGGGCCTCCAGGAGGTCCATGCTGGCGCTGATGATAGGCGCGAGGGTCGCCTTCTCGACCTGCACCGCTTCGCAGTCCTCAAGCGCAAGGATCGTGGCCGAACGAAGCTCCCCGGTCAGCACCGAGTTCTCCCCGATGCACGCATCCGGCCCGAGGACCGCAACCGCCGTCCGGACACCGTTTGCCTCGACCCAGACCTCGGCGCGGCCGCTGATCAGGACGTACATCGGCCCTGCTGCCGCCCCCTGGCGGATGATGCTTTCGCCCTGGCCGAAGCGGACGATCCGGCTGCGGCTCACGAGATCCTCCAGCTGCTCCGGAGAAAGAACCGGCGCAAAAACCGCCTTGCGGAGCGAGTCGCGGACGCGCTCGCGGTTCTCCCGGTGCGGGGCCGGTCGCTCGAGCGAAAGCTCGTGCTGAATGGGGAACGGGATCGAGATGTTGTGCCGGCGCAGCGCGTACCAGAGGGTCGTCCGGATGTGGCTGTTGGCCGGGTTGTAAAAGACGTGGTCGTCCAGCCAGAACCGGAGCTGGTAGGTGATGCTCCAGTCTCCGAACTCCATCAAAAAAACGTTGGGGGCGGGGTCGCGCAGGACGTGCGGGCAATCGAGGGCGGCTTCGATCAGGACCTGCTTCACCAGGCTCGGGGGGGCATCGTACTCCAGCCCGATGTCGAGGCGCACGGCGTGGGTGCTGGTCGGGTAGTTGTAGTTGGTGACCGTCTGCTTGGTGATGTTGCTGTTCGGGATGTCCAGGCAGACATCGTCGGTCGTCCGCAGCCGGGTCGAGCGCCAGTTGATCTCGATGATCTTCGCGTGCTGGCCGTCCACCAGAAGCCAGTCGCCCGCCTTGAACTGCCCGCCAAAATAGATCGCAAACCCGCTGAAGATGTTCCCGAGCGTGTCCTGCAGCGCCAGCCCGAGAACGATGCCGACAATCCCCGCCCCCGCCAGCAGCCCCGGAACCGCCACCCCATAAAAAAATTGGAGGACGAAGAGGAGGGCCCCGACCATGATCGCGATCGATACAAACTCGCCGAGGAACTTCGGGACCTGCCGGCTCGCGCCGTTCCGGAGCAGATGGTCAAAAAAGTAATACCGGACCATGCCGATCAGGAAGAACGCGCCCACCACGGTCACCGTCGCCCCGATGTGCTCCTCCCCCTGAAAATCCACAAACGAAAAGCAGGTCGGGATGTAGAGCGCGAGCGCGATGCAGAACAGGTGGTAAACCCAGCTGAGGGGAAGCTGGTAGCGCCGCTTCAGCGCCCTCCCGCTCAAGATCATGACCAGGTAGATCAGGATCGCGCACCCGAAGTAGATGCCGGCGTGGTGGGTGATCCGGAGGCCTGCCTCTAAAATTCCGTCCGGGTCAGACGCAGCAGCTCCAAAAAGGTAAGTGGTCGCCAACATTCCCCCACCCTAGATGAATGCTCTACGCTCTGGCAATCCTGGCCGTGATCCCCGCCTCGTCGTGCGCATCTCCGAAAGTTGCAACCGAAGCGACAGGCCCCCAGGGAGCATGGGCGATGCTTCACTTCGTTTTGGTTGTGCTCCCTGCACCAAACATTCGTCTTTCCCGCTTTACGAAGCGCTATCGCGCTGGTTTTCCGCCCGTGTGGGCGTTGGTTTGGCTGCGAAAGCCAGCCTCCAAACAGGCGATACGCCCAATGCTGTCAGTTTTACGGAAAATCGCGGTCGCACGAGTATCCGAGGAGCATGGACATTCCTGTCCATGGCACGCCAGCCTCCAACGACAGGAATGTCGTTGCCCCTTATACTGACAGTATTGGGCGAGACGCGTGTTCTCCCTGCTATTTGTAACTTTCGGAGATGCGCCCCCTCATCACCCCGCAAAAAAATTCCGCGCAAGATCGCCGGGGTGTGCCATAGTAGCCGCTTAACACCCGCTCTTCATGATCCCACCGCTATTCATCTACGTCATTTTTGGAATCGTCCTCGTTGCCGGCCTCGTGCTCATCCTCGTCCTCGCAAACTTTTTCGGGGTCTGGCTGCGCGCGAAGATCGCCGATGCTCCGGTCCCCTTTGCCAAGCTGATCGGGATGCGCCTGCGGAAGGTGCCCGTCGGCCTGATCGTGGACAGCCGGATCACGGCGGTGAAGGCGGGGATCCCGCTGGAGACAGACCTTCTGGAGGCCCACTACCTTTCGGGGGGCAATGTCTCGCACGTCGTCCTGGCGCTCATCGCGGCAGACAAGGCCGGCATCACGCTCGATTTTAACCGGGCCTGCGCGATCGACCTCGCGATCAAGGGAACCAGCAAAACCGTGCTCGAGGCGGTCCGCACCAGCATCAACCCGAAGGTCATCGACTGCCCGAACCCGGCGACCGGAAAAATCACGATCGACGCAGTCGCGCGGGATGGGATCGGTGTCAAGGTTCGCGCCCGCGTGACCGTGCGCTCGAACCTGGACCGCTTCGTCGGCGGTGCCACCGAGGAGACGATCATCGCCCGCGTCGGCGAGGGGATCGTCACGTCGATCGGCTCGGCCGTCTCGTACAAGGATGTGCTGGAAAACCCCGACCGCATCTCGAAGACGGTCCTCCAGAAGGGCCTCGACAGCGGGACCGCATTCGAGATCCTCTCGGTCGATATCGCGGATGTCGACATCGGCGACAACATCGGGGCCAAGCTGCAGGCCGAGCAGGCGGAGGCCGACAAGGTGGTCGCCCAAGCAAAGGCCGAAATGCGGCGCGCAGCGGCTGTCGCCAGCGAGCAGGAGATGAAGGCCCGCACGCAGGAGATGCGCGCCAAAGTCGTCGAGGCCGAGGCCCAGGTCCCGCAGGCGATGGCCGAGGCGTTCCGCTCGGGCAACCTCGGGATTATGGATTACGTGAAGATGAAAAACGTGCAGTCCGACACCAGCATGCGCGAGAGCATCGCCGGAGCGGAAAAGGCCCAGCTGGGATAAGACGGCCCGGCCAAACCAAAATCTCCGCGCCATGGAACAGCTCGTCATCCTGGTCATCATCGGCCTGATCAGCCTGGTGAACTGGCTCATGCAGCGCTCGGCCGAGCTCCGTGAGAAGCGCAAGCTGGAGCGCAAGAGCCTCGGGATTCCCGAGGGCAACCCCTTCCAGGGGCAACCTCCTGCTGAGGAACCCGAGCGCCTGGATCCGGACCCTGCTGCAAACATGCGGCGGCTCATGGAGGCGCTTGGACTGCCGGTGGAGATCGAGCAGCCCCTGCCGACGACAAGGCGCAGCGAGGACATGCCGCCCCCCCTGCCTCCCCCGCCCGCAGCGCCTCGCTCCAAACCGGCCTTCCGCGCGCATCGCGCGGTTCAGATCCCGGCCGCCCCCGCCCCCGCCTCCGCGCTTTCCCTGGCGCTCAAACAGCGGGGCAGCCTCCGCCAAGCCATCATCCTCCGCGAAATCCTCGGCCCGCCCAAAGGGCTCGTCGCGTGATCATTCGCAGCGCCACCCTTTTGCTTAGCGCCCCCGACCTGGCGACCTGCCCAGAATCGGACCGGCTTGAGTTTGCCTTCATCGGCCGGTCGAATGTCGGGAAGTCTTCGCTCGTCAACATGCTGACCCGCGTCAAGGGCCTCGCCAAGGTTTCCGCCACCCCGGGGAAGACCCGCCTGATCAACTTTTTTACGATCAACGAATCCTGGACGCTGGTCGACCTGCCGGGCTACGGATATGCGAAGGTTGCCCGGCAGGACCGCGCCCGGTTCAGCTCGTTCGTCGCCGACTACCTCCAGCACCGGCCGAACCTGCGGGGCACATTTGTCCTGCTTGATTCGCGGCTGCCCCCCCAGAAGCTCGATCTCGATTTCCTGCACTGGATGGTCGGCTGCGGGCTCCCGTTCATTCTCGTGTTCACAAAAACCGACAAGCTCACCCGCTCGGCCGCCCAGGCGAATATCGATGCCTTCCTCGAAAAGTTCCGCGAGATCAGCGACGAGGCCCCGATGATTCTGATGAGCTCGGCAAAGGACGGAGCCGGGCGCCCGGAGATCCTGGGCACCATCGCGTCCGCGATGGAAGAGGAGGCATGACGCTCGAGGATCTCGGCTGGAATGCCGGATTTGCGGACGCCTGGGCCGCTTACCACGGGACCGGCTGGCAGGCCGCCCGCCTGATCCGCGACAACAAAATCACGTATGGCGCGCTGCTCGGCGACGGCCGCGAGCTGGAGGTCGTCCTGGGCGGCAAGGTGTACCACGATGCCAAGACGGATGCCGAACTGCCTGCCGTCGGCGACTGGGTCGCCATCGAAGTCGGGGCTGAAAACTCGGAGCACATGATCCGCGCCCGCCTTCCCAGAAAAACCTGCCTCTCCCGGAAGATGTCCGGAAGAAGCACCGAGGAGCAGGTGATCGCCGCCAACATCGATGTCGTCGTCGTCGTCACCGATCCCGGGCCGGATTTTAACCTGCGGCGGCTCGAGCGCTACTTTGCCATCATCGGCCGGAGCCGGGCGAAGGCGGTCGTGCTCGTCAACAAGGCGGACATCTTTTCTTTGGAGGCCAGCCAGTCGGCCGCCGCAGCGATCCGCCGCCTCAACCCCGAGGCCGACGTCCACCTCACCAGCGCAGAGGACCCGCCAAGCCTGCGCGCCCTCAAAGCCCACCTCCAGCGCGGGGTCTCGCTCACGTTCGTCGGCTCGAGCGGCGTCGGAAAATCTTCCCTCGTCAACCTCCTCCTCGGCGGCGAATACCAGTGGACCGACCAGGTCAACGCCACGACGGGCAAGGGTCGCCACACGACAACCGCCCGCGAGCTCATGGTGCTCCGCTCCGGTGGCATCATCATCGACAACCCCGGGATCCGCGAGGTCCACATGTGGACGGACGAAGAAACCTTACGCGAGCGGTTTGCCGACCTCGAGGAGCTGGCCGCACAGTGCCGGTTTGCCGACTGCCGGCACGGGTCCGCCCACGCGGGCTGCGCGATCCAATCGGCGATCGCGGACGGAAAAATCAACGCCCAGCGCCTGGAGGGGTTCCTGAAACTCGACCAGGAGCTCGCCCTCCTTCAAAAAAACCGTCAGAAGCGGCAGATGACGGTCGACCGGCGCGCCAGGCGCGACCACCAGACCAAATCGCGCCGGTTTTTTGACCGCCATTCCCCGGACCCCGAATCCGAGGATTGACGCCATGCCTCGCGGCGGTCCATCAGCGCTAACTTGCTTGTAACAGCACCGTTGGGTTCTCAAATAAACCTGCGGCCCAGCCCAGGCGCACTGGAGGTGCCGTGGATATTAGCCGGTGGCGCGAGCCACCGGTTGGTGCAACACACGAACCGCCCCGGCGGGGCGGCGGACCCGTCCGGTTACCACAAAAGAGCGCATAGGGCCCGGCCGCCTTCCGCGCTGGCGATCATGAGCTCGGTCAAAAATTCCTGAAAAATCCAGTTGTCGCTACGGGGGCAGCCGTTTAATCGTAGTAGCTCCTTTCACCAACCCGTTTTTTCATGAGTAACAAAGGTAAAATTGTCCAAGTCATCGGCCCCGTTGTGGACGTCGAATTTGACCCCTCCACCGGGGCCCTCCCAAAAATCTACGACGCGCTCCAGATCACATTCGAAGCTGCCGGAAAGACGAGCCACCTGACCCTGGAGGTCCAACAGCATCTCGGCGAGAGCTGGGTCCGCTCGATTGCGATGAGCTCGACCGAGGGCCTCTCGCGGGGCATGGAGGTCACGAACACGGGCGCGCCGATCTCGGTGCCGGTCGGCGAAGGCGTTCTTGGGCGCATCTTCAACGTGACCGGCGACCCGACCGACGAGCGCGGGCCGGTGAAGTTTGATAAGAAGTACCCGATCCACCGCAAGGCCCCCCCGCTCACCGAGCAGGACACCAAAGCGAAGATCCTCGAGACCGGGATCAAGGTCATCGACCTGATCTGCCCGTTCACGAAGGGCGGCAAGGTCGGAGCCTTCGGCGGAGCGGGCGTCGGCAAGACGGTCGTCATCATGGAGCTTATTAACAACATCGCCAAGGGCCACGGCGGATACTCGGTGTTTGCCGGTGTCGGCGAGCGCACCCGCGAGGGCAATGACCTCTACGCCGAAATGAGCGAGTCCGGCGTCATCGTCCAGGACGACCTCGAAAAATCCAAGGTCGCGCTGGTTTACGGCCAGATGAACGAACCTCCAGGCGCCCGCCTCCGGGTTGCTCTCACCGCGCTTTCGATGGCCGAATATTTCCGCGATGAAAAAAACCAGGACGTCCTGCTATTCATCGACAACATCTTCCGGTTTTCGCAGGCCGGCTCGGAAGTTTCGGCGCTGCTCGGCCGCACGCCGAGCGCGGTCGGCTACCAGCCGACCCTCGCCGCCGAGATGGGCGACCTCCAGGAGCGGATCACCTCGACCACGAAGGGGTCGATCACCTCGTTCCAGGCGGTTTATGTGCCGGCGGACGATTTGACCGATCCGGCTCCCGCCAACACGTTTGCCCACCTGGATTCCACGATCGTCCTCGAGCGTTCGATCGCCGAGCTCGGCATCTACCCGGCGGTTGATCCGCTAGCCTCGACGTCGAAGGCGCTGTCGGCGGACATCATTGGCGACGAGCATTACGCGGTCGCCCGCGGCGTGCAAAACGTGCTTCAGCGGTACAAGGACCTCCAGGACATTATCGCGATTCTCGGCATGGACGAGCTCTCGCCCGAGGACAAGCTGACCGTCTACCGCGCCCGGAAAATCCAGCGCTTCCTGTCCCAGCCATTCCACGTGGCCGAGATCTTCACCGGCACGAAGGGCCAATACGTTCCGATTTCCGAGACGATCCGCGGGTTCAAAGAAATCCTCGATGGCAAGCACGACGATGTGCCGGAAGGCAACTTCTACATGAAGGGCGGGATCGACATGGTCAAGGAGGGGTAAAACCCTCCTGCCTGAAACGATCACCCATCCAAGCAAAACGCCCCGCACACGACCCCACCATGCTTCGCCTCGAAATTGTCACTCCCGAGCAGAAGACGTACGCCGATGACGTCGATTCCGTCGTCATCCCCTGCGTGGAGGGCGAGATCGGCGTGCTCCCGCAGCACGTCCCGCTGATGACCCAGCTACTCCCCGGCGAACTCCGCGTCATGAAGGACGGCGAAGAGCTTCGCCTCGCAGTCGGCGAAGGCTTTGTAGAGATCGGGGCCGACAAGGTCGCCGTGCTCACCGACATGGCGATCAGGGAGTCCGATATCGATGAGTCCGCCGCCGAGGAGGCGATGCGCCGCGCCGAGGAGGCGATGCGCTCGACCAAGCTCAGCGATGAGGAGCACGCAACCGTCAAGGCCTCGCTCCAAAAATCTCTCGCCATGATCCGGGTCAAGCGCCGCCGCTGAAGTCCAATAGGAGATCCCCCGGCCCTGCCGGGGAGGCTCTCGAAGTTTGACTTTTCGTGCACGAGAAGACCAGACAACAAAGGGAATGGGATTGCATGGAAACGGGGGGCATTTGAGAGGAAAATGCGTCGTCGAAAATGTTCTGTGGCATGGGCATCCTGCCCATGTCTTGCTGGATTGTTACGCATGGGCAAGATGCCCATGCCACAAGAGTTGGCCGAAGAGACACGCATTGGAGACAAGGGACCTCTCACAGAAAACTAGCCGCTTTGAGCGGCTTCCATCACAAGCCTCCGGCTTTGCCGGAGGTTTGTGACTCCTTAGCCCCACTTCGCGGACTGGAGGGTTCGGATGGCCGCGGAGCCGCTATTTTGCGATATCGACACCAAAAGGTCGGCACTACAGCGGCGCGAGGTTGTGGGGGAGCTGGTGAGAGTAGATTTTCGGGGGTGCCTGCTCGGGCAGTGTCATTTTGAGTTGTTCGAGTAGAAGCAGGAGGTCCTTTTCGGGCTGGGTGTAGCGGGTGAGAACGATTTCGCGCCCGTCCGTTGTTGGAAGGTGAACGTCGAGCATCTGGACGGCGGCAAATTTTTCGATCACGGCCCGTGGGGTCAGGCCGCTGGCGCGGGGTTTCAGACGGGCCTTGAGGGTAACCTGCAGGCAGTAGGCCAGGAACGAGATAAAGATGTGGGATTCGATGCGTTGTTCGAGTTGATGGTGGATCGGACGAATGGCCAAGTCCCCTTTGAGTTCTTTGAATGCCTGTTCGATTTCCGTGAGCTGGAGGTAGTATTCCCAAAGCTTTGCCGGGTCGCTGCCTCCCAGGTTTGTACGCAGCAAATAGCGTCCTTCGCGGCGTCGGGCCACACGAAGTTTTTCTCGATCAAGACTGTAGGTGAGACTCGCTGTTTGCTTTTCGGCTTTGCCGTGGAGGAAGACTTCCACCTTGACGTGGCGCACATCGCGACCGGCTTCCTTTTTTGCCGCGCCAAGGGCTTGGTGGAATGCGTCGCGACCGAGCGGAGTTTTCCGTGCATTCAGATCGGCGAGGGCTTTGAGGTATTTGCGAAGGCGACGACGGCGCATGGAACGCTCTTTTGCGATACGATCTTCGCTTTGTGCCAACACGTAGGTTTCCCCGTCTTTGGAAAGAAGTTTGACAGCAACACTCGGGCGTGCGTTTTTCCAAGGGCACCCCAGAAGATCCTTTTCCAGAGTGCTAAGGCGACCTTTTGGTGTGCCCACCAGATAGGAGACAGGGGGATCGTTCTTGCGCATTTCCTCAAGCACTTCTTCGGTGGGGATACCCCGGTCCATGATCCAAATGCGGTCGGCTTTTCCATATTGGGTTTCGATCTTTTTTAGGAAGTCGCGCAGAGTGGTCTTGTCCGCCGTGTTGCCTGAGAGAACCTCGTAGGCGATGGGGAACCCTTCTGGGGTGACGATCAGGGCAATGACCACCTGCACGCAGTCGCTTCTTTTGTCGCGTGAGTAACCGAACTTGCGCTTGTCGCTTTCCGGGAACGGGGGATCGCTTTCGAAATAGGTGCTCGTCAGGTCATAAAGCAGGACTTCGAATTTTGCATCGAAGAGAGTTTTCCACCGTTCGGTGAGATGGTCGAAGAGGGCGGTTTTGTGTTCGAGCAACTTGTCATGGCACTGGTAAAGCCGATGGCTCTCGGCCAAGCCGAAGTCGCCTCCGAGCAGGTCGCCCATTGCGCTGCTATCGAACCAGTGGCGGTGCAGGCGCCATTCACTGCCGGGGCTCACCAAGCGATAGATGGCTATCATTTTTAGAATGTCAGCCCATCGGGCTCCCTGACGCCCCACCGGCAGACGCTCTGCCCAAAAGTCATCCAGGCCGAGTTGCTCCCAGAGCTGGCAGCCCAGCCAACACGCGCCCCATTGGCGCGGCTTGAGAAGCCTCATGCCCGAGAGCCGGATGCCGACAGCGGGAATCTCACGCTGCCCCGCATCCAAGGGCATGTGTTCTTGGGGAAAGAGCGACACTTGCTGCGGGGCCGCATCACCATCCCCTGCGAAAAGATCGATGGTCTTTTGCCAGGAGGCTTCCTGCCGACCGTTGAGTTCCCCCAAATAAAGAACGTGTCGCTGGAGAACCCGACCACCGGACACTCTGCGATTTTCCACAATGCTCCAGTAAAGATGTTCTTTGCCGTCCTTGTAGCGCTTTTTGCATCGCAGAAACATGATCTGCCAATGAAAGCAGTTCACCCATCAAACGCGCAAGGGGGTAGGTCGGCACTACAAGCCCTTTTGGAGACCCCCCCCTTGTATTTATGCGGGTCTGCGGGCCTCGGAGGGCTGAAAATAGTCGAATTTCGCTTCCAGTCCGCGAAGTGGGG
>Ga0247844_1003405_pt1 | contig 23374 bp, 19 predicted proteins | sample LaCtaG_FD_192421 | JGI IMG/M metagenome (GOLD analysis project Ga0247844, IMG submission 192421) | Freshwater microbial communities from meromictic Lake La Cruz, Castile-La Mancha, Spain - LaCruzMarch201714.5m_1 | ecosystem: Environmental > Aquatic > Freshwater > Lake | place: Spain: Castile-La... | reverse complement strand
AATTAATCTTCACCACTTAGGAAGACTCGGGATTCGATCGAGACTTGCTCCTGCAAGTACCAGGGAAGTGAGTCCGAAGTCTTACACCAGTCAGTGAAGGTAATTTTATAGAATAGCTATAAAGCTCGATTCAAGCAGGAAGATATTTCTTGTTCAATAGTTAATACCAATTACAAAATCTATTCTTGGCAGGTCAAACAAGCTCGAGGAGCCATAGCGTACTTCCTCCCAGCAGATGAGAACGGAGGACGAGATCTGGTTAATCCTTGCAATAAAAAAGGGCCATTTTAAATTTCATTAAAATGACCCTTTAAAAATCAGTTAAAACTTAATTTTTTAAAATCTTTATTATTGAACAATATTTACTTCAATTTGCTCTTTAAAATCAGGATTTCCTGATGTTATGCCAATAACTGCTCTAGCTCTTACCCTTGGTCCTAATTCATCCGCAGGTAAAACTAATTTTTGAGGAGCTTGAATTAAAACTAAAAATCTATTATTTTCCACTTTAGCAGCATCTTTAATTCCAGCAGCAAGTTCATCCATACCTTCTGGAGCTTCAAGACCTGGAAATTGTGCTTCTAAATCTAGACCTTTACTTCTATCTTCAGCACTTCCTTCTATGGTACAAGCAATTGTTTCCACTGCTGCATAAATATCCACATTTTCTTCACCTTCAACAGGTCTAAGAACTGCCGGAAATAATTTATCTCCACCGGCATTGGTTATAGTTGTGGAGTAGGCAATATCAAAACTCACTCCGTCCTTACTAACTTTATAGAGATGATTGTCAATTCTACTTATACAATTTAAATCATCAGTACCCTTATCTGTTAAAAGAACTGGAGTAATAGGACTTTCATCCTCTACATCTTTTCCAATCATTGGAAGTGGGATCTTTTTAAAAGTGTAGTGAGCTGGTAATACAGGAAATGGTTTCATAGATTCCACTCTTGTAATATTTCCAACAAGTCCTACTTTTAAACTTTGGGTTTGAAGCGCAGTATTTAGTACGGAAATGTAATCAATAGATTTTAATCCTGCTGCCTTACTTGCAACAGTTTTCAAGCTAATTTTATTTCTATCAGCTTGCAGTCGACTAGCTTTTATAAGCATGTCGTATTTTGTTGATCCCATCCATCTTCCACTACTTGTTGAAACAATGACTTCATATATTCCAGGCTTCCCGCTTGTAGGAACTTCAATTCTAATGGCACCAGTATTAGTGGGAGATTGCGGTGATCTTCTTATTGAAGCCTCACCAACCTTCTTTCCATTTGGGCTATAAACATTCACTAAAACCTGTCCCGTTTCTCCTTCTGAAATATTAGCTTGAACAATAAGAGCTTGATCACCAGAACGAACTGCAATTGGTAATCTTTGATTTCTGTTTGCAGCAATAGCTTTTTCTTTAACGCTAAAAGCAGCAGGAATTTTTAAGGATTCAACTGCTAAAGATGGAACTGAGTGAACAGCAATTGCATTAGATAGTTCTAATGGTTTTGAAACCACATCAGTAAGTGTTAATAATCTTAAATCATCTCTATATAATTCATAAACCGCCACATAGGTATAACCTGCAATCATTTTTTCCATTTGTCTGACGCTTATAAAACCGTTTTTTAGACCCGATCCAAGCAGAATTTGTCTTTCTGTTGTTTGTTGTCCTTCAACTCCAGGAAGAGTAATGGCAAATGGGAAATTAGAATATATAGATTCAACTGATCCCTCTGTTGACTCAACATCAACTCTTACTAATTTTAAAGTAAATGGTGTTGTCTTAAATTTTTCGATAATTGTTGTCTGCCCTCTTTCACCATCATCTTCCACATCTAGAATAACTTGTTTTAGAGATGCCACATCGCTACTTCTGTCAAAAAGTCTATCCTTAGGACTTTCTCCAAGGTTTGCATTAATTTTAAAATCTGTTAAAGCAAGAGGACCTTCAGCAAATTTTCCAAGCATTACTTTAGATAATAGTAATGCTTTAGGAATGGAAATGAGTCCATATCCCTGTCTTAAAATCGACTGATTTGGAACTTGCATGGCGGTATTTTCTAGGGCAGTTCTAATGGCAAGTGGAAAATCAATCATTGATAAATTTGCTAATTCACTTTTTGATTCTCTAGCATCAAGGGCTTTTTTTGCTTTTAATTCAAAAACTTTTTTTAATAATTCGTTTGTTTCACTTTCAGCTTTTAGTTCTGAAATTAAGGCAGCTGCCCCACCTGCAGCAAGCGGAGAAGACATAGAGGTTCCATTAAACATATCTGCTGCAGTATCAATAAGTGGCGTTGATGATAGGGCTGAACCTGGTGCTACGATATTTGGTCTAAGTTGTCCTGTGTAACTTGGACCTGCTGAAGAAAATCCAAAAATTCCATGCTCAGGAGCATTTGCTAAATCAGTCACATCATAATGTTTAAGAAGTGAATTTTTACTAACGTATGCCCCTACTGAAACGATTGGGCCATGGTGGCCAAGACTATTAATAGATCTTAAACCTGGACCTGAGTTTGATGCTGAAATAAAAAAAGTTGCACCAAATTTTGCTGCTAAATCTCTCATTAAAAAGGAATAAATATCAGAACTATATCCTTGTGCTGAACCTAAACTTAAATTCACCACTTCAGGAATAATTCCATTAGGATTATAGAATGCTTCAATAAGCGCTCTTAAAATGGCTTGGTCTGTACAAGTAATTCCAGAACAAACTTTCAGGGCCATCAAATTTGCTTCTGGGGCAGCACCTTGAATGTTAGCGCCATTAGCTCCCACAATTCCAGCCACGTGAGTTCCATGTCCTCCAAAATCTCCACCGATAGTTACTTTAGCAGGAACTTGATCCTTACCGAGAGTAATAATTAAAGGGTATTTAATGGATTTATTTGTAGATGGAAATTCTAAAAAAGATGAATATTTTTTTGCTTCTTCAACTTTAGAATCTAATTGTAATTTTCTAAAAGTATTAAAATCTAAAATTGGTTTTGAAGTTATAGTAGAAAAATCTAATGTTCGATTTACATCCACGTAGGCCACAAAATTTTCTGAATCTTTTTCCTGTCCAACAACTACATAAAACACATCGTTAGTAAGTGTGTTTTTATTAATATCTAAACCTGAAGTTGTTGAAGCAGTTCTGTCTGCATCATCAAGTTGAGATCCTAGTGCGTGTTCATCAATTTTTCCTAGATAAATTTTTGAACCTTCTTTAAATAAACTTGGAACTTTTAATACTTTACCTTTTTCTAATGCAATTTCTGATTTTTCAGAAAGTGCCGCTTCCTTTAAAAAAACATCACCTTCTCTTGTTAAATCCTGCCAGTAAACAACGCGGTCTCCAAAGGCCGGATGTGATGCATCGATACCTGTATCAATAATTGCTACAGTTACATTTTTTCCAAGAGCTTTTCCAGGATAGGTTTCTCTCAATTCCTTCACCCCTATTTCATGGAATGGAACCGTGAGATTAGTTAATTCAGTTGGAGTCTCTCCCATGGGAGAAATTTTATTTAAGGCACTATTTTCAATGCTAATAGCTTTGAGATTTAGAGAGCCAATAAATTTATCATCAAGAATTTTTTCAGGAGGTAAATTCGCCACAATAAATCCGATAGAACTACCTTTACCTCTATTTGGATCATAAACAATTGTTCCACCTTCAGCGATAATTTTATCAGTGGTCAATTTTACATCATTAACTGCAAGTAAAGTGGTGAGCTCAGGATAACTATAAAGTTTGCTCTTAATAATTGTTTTAATTTCTTTGGCCACAACCACTGGTGGAACTGGCACAGGATCAGCTTTAGGATCTTCTGAACTAGCTTCATCAGTAGAAGTTTTATTTCGATCTTCCTGGACTTCAGAAGGAACTGATTTAGGAACCTTTGCCATCAAAAGTTCTTTTTTTGATTTTGAACAACTGGAAGAACCCACTAAGAGTAGTAAAAAAATAAGTCGCGTATAGGATGTCATATTCATATCTCCATCTCCTCCAAGAGTAAGAAAAAAAATCAATTTAGATCTATCACATTTAAATTAGGTGGCGTTAGTCTTTTTCAAAAGAAAGATTGAAGTAAGATATTTTGAGAAAAAAAACACCAAAATACCTATAAGAATTACCTAGAGGTGGTAAAAAGTACCCTTAAATATTTAGATTTTTTTATGTCATATTTTAGTGATCAATTTTTGACTGCCTCCCCTTCCCCTGATAATTTCAACATTATTTCTAATTTTAATTTGGAGAAAATGATGAAAATTTTATCACATTTGTTTCTTTTAATCGTGACTTTTAGCGCTGCAGCTTCAGAGACAAGGTTGCTCTTTGATACTTCTTACCTAATAAAAAATCCTACCCACTATGGATCAGACTTAGGATTTTCCGGCTACAATTTTAAATCTTCTGAAACTGGATTATGTCGAGCACTTGGGTATGAAAGAGCAGCTCCAGGAAGTATGAGAAATTCCGACTCTCAGTTTAATGCCATTCAAGTTAACTCTGAAGGTTATGTTATTGGTGGTCCAAAGGATTATATCGTCACTCAAATTATTTGTATTAATAAACTCAGTACCTATGTTGGAGATATATCGGCCAAAATTATTAATCCAGGTCATCCAGGATCAAATTTGCCCTATTCTGCCTATAACTTTAAATCATCTGAACATGGTATCTGTAAAACACTTGGCTATGAAAAAGCAGCAAGTGGAAGTTTGAGAAATTCTGATGCTCAATATAATTCTATCCAAGTTAATTCTAGCGGAGTAGTTATTGGTGGACCAAGGGATTATGTTGTTACTCAAATTATTTGCCTTAATAAACAGTCCTTAAATCCAGCTGGTGATATTTCATTTTACATAAAAAACCCAACTCACCCGGGTTCAAATTTAGGATTTTCTGCCTACAACTATAAATCTTCAGAAACGGGAATCTGTAGGGCCCTTGGATATGAAAGAGCTGCTCCTGGGAGCTTAAGAAATTCTGATACTCAATTGAATTCAATTCAACTTAACACAGAAGGAAATATCATTGGCGGACCAAGAGATTATGTGGTCACTCAAATTGTTTGTTTGAATGAAACAGGAATTTATACAAATGAAACTTCTATTCTTGTTAAGGACCCAATTCACCCACTTTCTGGCATGAAGTTTTCTGCCTATAATTATAAATCATCTGAGCAGGGTGTCTGTAGGGCACTTGGCCTTGGATATGATAAAGCCGCTTCTGGAAGTTTGAGAAATTCCGACAGTCAGGATAATTCAGTTCAGGTTAATTCAAACGGAGATATTATTGGTGGGCCAAGAGATTATGTAGTAACTCAAATCATTTGCATTATTAAAATATAATATTCCAATTTTTTAATTTCAATTTCACAGGGGATATTTTAATCCCCTGTGAAATCTAAATCATAAGCTAATTAAATTTCAAATTTTATATCGCGGTAAACTCTTTTTGCAGCATCAGCATAATTTCTCACAATCACGTGGTGAACAAAACCCTGAGCATCAACTAAAAAAATCCAAACATGCTCTGGAACTAATCCTTCGCAGTCCCCAGAACAATCAACTGGATTTCCAGCAGCAAAGGCAGCAATATTACTTTTTGCAGCATCAACACCTAAAATTGGCCATAACCAAGAAAGTGTTGAAATGTCGCTCATTTTTTTACTATTAACACTAGTCTTACCATCATTCCAATTGTAAATACCTTTAGCGATATCAATTGACCATTCTTCACCGCTAGCAGTTCCCTTTAGTGATCCGCCTTCCATTTTCCAATTAAGAGTTTCTCCACCTTGTCCAACTCGAGTTGCGTCGGAACATTTTACAGTAACACCTTTTGAAAAATTTCCCGCAAATTTGTTATAGTCCTGAGCAAAAGCTCCAGAAACAAGTGTAGAAAGTAAACCAACAAACCCTAAACTTTTTAACAAGTTCATTTTTTCTCCTTAGTTAATTTGATCGCAAGTTCATCTCACGAAAATGTTGAAAAATAATTTTAAGAAGAAAATGGAAACATAGTTAAACTAAAAATTCTAGATTTTTTAAGACCAGTGTCAAAGTGAATTCTTTTAAACAAAATGTAAAATGTAAAATGTAAGAACAAATTAATATTACGTTTTATTAATATTATCTATTTCCACTAACTGGACCGGCCGGTCCCTTTGGTTTTGATGATGTGGGAGCTATGGAAGCAGTGGCTCCAAATTCTCGTCGAAAAAGTTTTTTTATACAAATATCACTTTGGGCCGTACGGCGGCAGTGATCGGGGATTTTTAATCTGTCAGCACAGCGCAAACAAATCCATTCCGCTTCGGAAGTAGGGTTGGTGTGTTTATAAAATTCCACATCGGGTTGTATATTTTGACATTCTTCACAAAAATTTCTTTGCTCTTGATGAATAATGGTTTCCGTCAATTTTTTTTTAGCAATTTTCTCTCTTTGATTTTCCGCTTTTGGATCCTTCGGAGCAGGTGTTGGTTTAATTCCTGCTTTTAAAAAAGCATCTTTAAGGCTTCCCATAATCTCATTCCTAAAATAAGCGATTCTTTTATTATTTCATTTTAATAATAAGTGAATTATCGCATTTTTTTATAGAAGCTACAATCTCCTACTTGTAATTTTTAATTTCATTCCATTAAGTGAGCGCAAAGTTAAATGTGCAATGGGTTCGGGGACCACTCCCTCCACAGGACTAAAATGAAAGTTTTGAAGTAGATAGGCCAATATGAGCATTCCTTCTGATATGGCCAACTGTTCGCCTATGCAGGCCCTTGGTCCAAGAGCAAAGGGAAAATATTGCCCATCGACTTTTTTCCAACTTGAATCATAAAATCTCTCTGGCATAAATTCATTGGGTCTATCCCAATAGCGTGGATCTAGATGGGCCATCTTCACACAAATGTGCACGGATGTATTTTTTTCAATTAACCGTCCCTCAACAAGATCATCATTAATCGCATTTCTTGATATCATGGGAATGGGGGCATACATCCTCATGGATTCCTGTAAAACAGCTTTTAATATTTTGCATTTATCTAAATCTCCCTTGGAAAGTTCTTCGAGATTAGTCAATTTCCTATCCACTAAAACAGTGCGCAATTCCTCTAGGATTTTTTCCTGCCACTGGGGATGTTTTGCTAGTAACCATAGTGTCCACATGAGGGCAACACTAGTTGTCTCATGCCCTGCTAGCATTAAAGTCATCACTTCATCACGCACGCCCTGAAGATCTATTTCTTCGGGATGGGTTTTATTTATGCCCAAAAGTTTTGTGAGAAAATTATGTCCTTGTTCATTTTGTGATTGAGAATTAATTAATTGATTAATAATTTCATTTAATATTTTTCTATTTTTGTTGGATTTTCGATTTTTTGCAATGGGAACCCAAATGGGTAAATCAAAGGGATTTCGCGTTCTCTCCTGAATGCATTCTAATTCTTCAGAAAGAGCAGTGGAAGCAGCTTCAGAAAAATGATCGAGGTTTGCCCCAAAGAAAATTTTTCCAGCAATTTTAAATGTTAAATTCATCAAAAATGGAGCCACATCAAAAACTTCAGTTTCTGGTTTCGCTATTTTTTGATTTAAAATCCCCAGGTATTCTTTAATAATTTCATGCATGGAATCCACATAGGCAAGTAGTTGCTCAGGATGAAATTCCTTGGACATGAGTTTTCTTCGCTGTCTCCAAAGATTGGTTTCGCTAGTTAACAAACCTTCTCCAACAAGTGGTTTTAGAAATTTATATTCATGTGATTTTTGATAATTTTGATGATTATGTTTAAGGATATGGTGCACGCCAATTGGAGAAAAAAGAAAAAGTGATTTTCTATTCACCCAAGGACAATAAACGTAATCTCCATAGGCATTTTTCATAAATTCTAATGTGGCAAAAGGATGATTTTGAATCATAATCCCAAGGGATAATAGAACCGCTCCCCTTGGTCCTTTTAAGTGTAGAATTTCTACATTTCCACTTTCATTGGAATTTAAAAGTTTAAGATCCACCTCATTTTTTTTAGGGTGATTTACTTCTAGTAAAGACATAGACATTCCTTGTGATAACCTAATTTTAATACCTATTTCATTTTTTTAAACAATAGGTTAGATTCAAATTAATTATATGAGCAATCGCTCATATTTGGTACTCGCATTTATAGCGTTTTTGGAATAGGTCATGAAATCAAAAAAACCTGAACTAAATGTGAGAAAAGGCCCTACTCAGGAAAGGTCAAAAGCAACTTTTTCCCTTATTTTAGAAACCACAACTCGCTTTTTAGAAAAGTGGAATTTAGATCAACTATCTACTAATAAAATTGCTGAACATGCTGGAATTAGCATTGGATCTCTCTATCAATATTTTCCATCCAAAGAAGCCATTCTTAAATCACTCCTAGAGCTATATATAAAAAGAGAAAATGCCATTATTGTTAAAGAATTAGATAAATTTACAAGTAGGGAAAAAACTTTAACTTTTTATGAAGCAATCGATATTATTATTGGTGCTTGCCTAGAAAGTAAAATTAAGCAAAAAAAACTAAGTAAAATTGTAGCGCAACATTTTCTAGGTCTCATGAATGCAGAATACGTGACTAAACTTGATGAAAACCTCATGGAATTAATCAAAAATCACATCTTCATTCATCAAAATGAATTGAGAAAACAGGATCTCGATTTGGGGATTTTTCTTGCTCTTCAAATAGTCAAAGTCATTCCCTTCACCGTTTTATTTCATCAAAAATGGGAATTGAGTGATCCACTCCTTAGAAAAGAAATTGTTAATCTTGTATTTGTTGCGCTTACCAAGAGGCTTCCTGTGGCATCCACTGGAATAAACTAATATGATTGAAAATAAATTCAAATTTTTTTATCGAAGTTTTTGGTATAGTTAAGTCTTCCCTTTTCCCTGGTGGATTTTAATGGAATAGTTTTTTTTGATGATATACCCTAAAATGAGTTTAATTTTAATAACTAACTAAAAAGAGCATTTTTTATGAAATCAAGTATTAGATTTTTGTTTATCTTTATCTTTTTTTTCTCTCTTCATTTTGGAAAGGTCTTTGCCCAGGGAAAAATGTCAAAAACTAAAATTGAAAACAAAAGTTCAGAGACTCAAAATTCCACAAAGTCTAATCATCAAATCTTAATGAATAATGCCCTAGGAAATTTCGTTGAACTCATGCCCTTTTTAAGAAACGAAAAAACTTTTCTCGATCCTCAAAATGAAAAAAAAATAGCTCATCTTATTCAAGAATTACAAATAGTTTTTTCTAAAACTAAAAAAGAAGAACTTTTAAAACAGGAAATCTTTGCAACAAATAATTTAATAATTGAAGATAATTTAAATACAGTTTTATTTGCCCTTGAGGGAGGAAGCAAAAAATTTGCCCACCAACGTTTGAAAGAAACAATGAATCTATGTTTTCACTGTCACGCCCAATTACCCGCAGAATATACCTCCAATTTCTACGATGGATTGAATAATATTAAAAGATCCGAGGTTAGTACTGATAAAGAATATGCTGATTATTTATTTCTTGTACGAAATTTTGCTGAGTCAGAAAAATATTACAAAATTGTAATTTCTAATTTCCTTAAAAATAAACAAGCTAAACCAAATGTACCAATGACTGCATCTCAGGAAAATGATTTGATTTCATCCCTGCAACAACTCATGATCTATTATTTAAAAATTGAAATTTCACCCAAAATGGCCCTGGACTATTTGAATACTTTAGAATCCCAATTTGAACTTTTTCCTAAATTTACAAAAGTAAAACTTAATAGTTGGAAAAAAGATTCTGCAGACTGGAGTAAAAAAAGTATAAGTGATTTGGAAGTTAGCGATAATCCCACACTGCAAGCTTTTTTAAAAAATACCCTCGCTCCACTTTTAGTAAAACATAAGGACCATCAAGAAAGAGACGTGGATCTACTCATTGCTAACGGAATTCTAGCGCAATATGCCTTTACTCATCCCCAGGATCCTGACATGGCCATCGCAATCTATTACATTGGAATGGCCGAAAAAGAACTCAATACACTTTCATTTTATTCACTTGCAGAATCCTATTTTAGAGAATGCATTATCAGATTTCCCAAACATGAAATTGCACCAAAATGTTACGATGAATATGAAGAGAGTATGAATTTTGGATTTACTGGATCAAGTGGCGTGCATCTTCCTCCAAATATAAAAAAAGAATTAAAGACCTTAAAAGCTCTTATTGAAAAGAAGGAAAATTCTTCCACAGGGACAAAGAATACAAAAAAAACTCCTCTTAAAAATTAAAATAAAGGAATTTTTTTCACCTATCATTAGATTTTTTTAGTTACAGTATTATAGCACTTATAAATAATGTATCTTATAGGTGAAAAAAATGAATTTTTTAACTTTTTCTTTTATTCTTCTTTTTATCAATCATTGCCTGGGCTCTGATATAAAATATCACTTTATTTCAGAGCCTCTAGAAAATAACCGCCTCAAATTTAAAGTCATCGCAGAAGATATTGAGCTTAGAAATCAACAAAATCAAATATCTCAGGTCCTTGTTTATGAAAACATTTTTCAAAGCAACCAAAAAAAAGAAATAGAAGACATTAAAAATTCTTATCTTAGAGATGCAACCCATCTCAGCTCTCCCTCTATAAACATGCCCAATGCTGGAAAACCCCTATGGGAACCCATAAAAAAAACCTGGAGTCCCCAAGATGAGGAAAATTATACAAAGTGGTTTCAAGAAAATGTGAATGAATCTTTTCTTCTAGATTCAGGCATTTTGGCCGATTGTGCAGATTTGGGATTTGTCTTTCGCTGGGTTTATGCCAGAAATAATAAATTACCAATTGCTAATACGTTAAGTGGATCAAGTAAACTTTTTGGACATTTTTCTAGTTCTTCCAAGTGGGATAAATTGCCAGAAAATATTGATTGGAAAAAAGATGAACGCTTTAAAGCTGCCCTTGTTTATCTTTTTGATCATACCTATACTTGGTCACTAGTAAATGATCTCTATCCCACAAAAATTGATTCCGATAACGTTACTCCAGGATCACTTTACATGATTCTTCGAGCCCAATCAGGACACGCTCAAACTATTTTTCGATTTGGGCAAGAGGAAGAAATAAGTACTCTCTGGGGAAATGAACCTGCAGCAGCAAAAATTTTTAGATCTTCAATAATTTGGGAACAAGATAATTCTAAAGGATTTAGAAGATGGCGAAATGTGACATTTATAAATGATCGATGGATTTTAAAAAAATCCTCTGAAATGCCAGGATACTCATTGGAACAATTTGACTGGTTAAATAAACCTGATATTGATTACTCCTTTAAAATAGAAAACTCCCTGGGAATAAAAGTAAATGCCTTTAATAGAGTTATAAGTATGCTCTGGGATTTTGAAAATTCCATTAACTTTCGAAGGCAACTTGTGGCCCTGGCAAATTATTCCTGCTTTATCAATCAGTGCGATCCAAATTCTACAATCTATAATAATTATTCCACTTTTAGTCGTGATGAAAGACTCTATCAATTAGTCAAAAAATTAAAAACTCATCTAGCTGATCTCGATCAAGACAATGAAGAGACCATAAAAATAAAGGCCGAAATTCATCAAAAGGGTTTTATTTATTTGGGAGCAAATTTTACTTATCAAGATCTTATTGAAAATCCTGAAATACTAAAAACCTTTCAATCTGATCCAAGAGTTTCCTACTTTGATAGGTGGGGAGAGACTAGAGAGACAACAATACAAATGGAATTTATTCGTTCTGCAGAAATAATCCATACTTTAATTAGTCAAAGAGATTCAATTATTTCTACTGCTCAAGCAGTTTGCCCATCAAATAGGGTGAATTGCTCTCGTGGCGGTAATATTTATGAACAACTTCAAACTCATCAGCTTGACGAAGAAATTGGATTTTTTTATCAGGAGGAAAAAATGGGTTTCACAAATCCACTCATTGAAAATGAACTAAAAGAAATGGTTGTTGAACTGGAAAAGAAAATGGGTGTGGGAAGTCTGCTAAGATGGAATGCTACCTATTGTGAATCAGGAGACTTTTGTCAGATACATTTTCAACTTTGGGGAAAGGGGTATGATCAAAATCCTGCTGCACTATGGAGCAAAGGTCCAAATGATTCTATTAGTCTTAGATGGGGAATTTAAAAATCTCGCTCCATCACAGTTTTTCTTCCTTCTTGGCGGGCCCTTTCTGCTGCACCATCCACAATTCGTCTTACTTGATGAGAAAGAATTTCCATAACTGAACCAGAGGTATTCATATCATGTTTATCTTTTATATATTGTTTAAGTTTAGATACTACAATCAATATATCCTCTTCTTGTAATGTGTTTTTTGATGCTGATGAACTCGAAATTGAAGTGGAAGAATTAACAATCACGCGACGTGGTTGTTCTCTTTGTCCATTTTCATTAAATGTCACCGCTTCCTTTTTCGGTGAAAGTCTATCCTCACACCAACCACTTTTATGATTCATAATAGAATTATGTAAACTCCAACAATCAATTGAACAGTAAGCATGCTTTTGGCAGGCGGTAACGCCACAAACTTGATAGGTTCTAGAAAATTCAATCTCTTTTTTACAACTCCCGCACTTTCTCCAATAATGATTTTCCAAAAATTCCTCCTTCAGCTGAAATGTCATTTATCTTATTCATTTATTATAATAGTTTTTAGCTTCTAAAACGTTGCTAAGGCCGTATAAATTTTATGCAAATACACTTTTTAACTATTGAATTTTAGAAAAATTTTCAATTAATGTTATTGTTATTGCAATACCTGACCGAAAAGCTATAACGATGCCATGAAAATAAATATTATAAAAATGCTATTTATTACTCACCTACTAACTAACTTCACCCTTGGTGTTAAGCTCTTTGCACAAAGCATTAATCATCCAGAGGATTTAAAAATTTCCCTTGATCCCTACCGTTTAGAACATCCTGTAAACTGGGGTGAAGGTTTTGAAGGAATTAAAAGATATTTAAATACTAGTGAAAAAGTCATGGCGCTAACTTTTGATGCCTGTGGAGCAGGTGACAGTTATGATTCAGAACTCATTGAATTTTTGCGACAAGAAAAAATTCCAGCAACACTTTTTTTAAATAAACGCTGGATTAAAAGATATCCTAAAACTACAAAAATATTAATGAGTGATCCACTTTTTGATATTCAAAATCATGGTGACGAACATCGACCACTCTCCGTTAATGGAAATAGCATTTATGGTATAAAAGGCACATTGAATATTGATCATGCATTTAGGGAAGTATTTTCAAATGTGGAACTTATTTTTTCACTAGAAAATAAAGTATCCCGATATTTTAGAGCTGGAACTGCCTATTATGATGAAGTAAGCGTTCAGATGGTTAATGATATGGGATTAGAAGTTGTGGGATACTCATTACTTGGAGACGCAGGAGCAACATTCACTGCAAAACAAGTTTACAACCAAATGATGAAACTGGCCCATCCTGGTGCAATTACTCTTTATCACATGAATAAACCTGCGGCGGGAACTTTTGAAGGATTAAAAATGGCCCTACCATTATTAAAAGCTAAAGGTTATGAATTTGTTCTTATTAGAGATTACGAATTAGTTAATAAAAAGCCCTATTAAAAAATAATTCAAAGTCATTAACTTAAGAGATTGGTTTTCGCCAATATTTCCAAATGGTAGCAGGAGGGAAATTTTGGAGAACATATCCCACTCGTTGCTTTTCTAGAGGTATTTCTTTTTCTGAAATAGGTGAAGTCATTCCATAAGTAAATTGTAATATAATTCCTTGAGGCCTTAAGATCTTCAAATAGGATTGAAGGATTTTCTTTTTTGTTTCAGATTTCATATTAATCAATGGTAGTGCAGAAATAATAATATCAACTTTCCCACAGATTTTTTTTGGAATAATGGCATCTAGTTGGGCCGCATCTCCCTGTAAAATATGAACTTTTGGAGATAAATGATTTTTTAAATATTCCACAAATGTGCTATCTAATTCAATGATATATAAATGATCAGGATTAATGCCATTTCTTAGTAGAGCACTGGATAACCTGCCAGTTCCACCACCAACTTCAACAATAAGAGAATTCTCCTTAGAAGGCACATGTTTTGCCATTAAATTGCCAAGGCGATTTGAACTGGGAAAAAGCGCTCCAATATTTTTAGGATTTTTCAAAAGTTTTTTTAAAAAAAGAATATATTCTTTTGATTTAGAAAATTGCGTTTTACTCAAAGAATAGTCCTTCGAAATGATGATAAAGATTCGGCAACTATTTCACCTTATCTAATCATATGCCCATAGGCCATAAGTTCTCTAATGATAAAATATATTTATTTACTGATCTTGTTTACATATGGAGGGCAAGATTTTTTCTTGAAGCATTTTTGCAAATAAAAGAAGAAAAAAACCTGTGGCTAAAGTTGTGACAATTGCAGCTCCAGCAGGTAAATCTTGATAATAACTAAGTAAAAATGAAAGTAAAATAGATACAAAACCATAACTCCAGGCAAAGAGAAGTTGTTGAAAAATACTTGCACTTGGTCTAAATCTTTTTGCAAGTGCAGCAGGAATAACTAAAATGCTAAAGACAACGAGAACACCGGCATGGTGAGTGGAAAAAGTGATCACTATTCCAAAAAGAAAATAGAATAAAAAATCCCAAAATAAATTTGTTTTTTTTCCTCGAGAAGATTGCCAAAACACCTTTCTAAAAATGTAATGAATAATTCCCACAAGGCCATAAATCATACTAGTAATAAAAACGGTATTCCAAGTCACAAATAAAATATTTCCAATGAAGGCTTCCTTCAAATGTTCTGCGCCATGGGGACTTTTATCTAAAATGAGAATGAGCGCGCCACTGGCAAGGGCATAAGTAATTCCAATAAGCGCTTCTTGAGACACTTTTTTTTCAAAATTTCTTAAAATTGATAAACCTAAGGCAGCAAATAAACATAAACCTAGTGAACATAAAATCGATACATAATTTGGTCCATCGTGATCATGAAAAAATAAAAGACTGATGGCCCCCCCAAGAGCAGCCACCTGAGAAAGTCCAATATCAACAAAAACAACTTCTCTTTCTAAAACATGTAATCCGAGATAGGTATGAATCCCCACAAGCAAAACAGAAAGAGTAATCGCTGGGAATAAAAATAAAATGACATCCATGCCTCAAACCTATTTTTTCATTTCAAAAAGTTGTACAATTTTTTCAATTAAAATAAAATTATCACTTATTTCAGCTTCTCCTCCAACTGATACTGGCACTGGTGATATCCTCATATCCGGAATTGATTCTTTAATTTTACCTGCACTGTCTCTATCAAAATAATTTTCAATAAGTACTAAATGAATTTTTTTATCCTTTATCTGCTTAATCAATTCCAGAGAATGTGAAATGGTTGGAGGAATCCCAGGTTTTGGTTCCAGCTGTAACTGACAAATTATTCCAAAGGAAGTACAAAAATAATTTAATGTTTTATGATAGGTAATAATTTCTTTAATACCAGTAGCAACAAGTCGTTTTTTCCATTCATTCCACTTAACGGACATTTCTTCTTGAAATTTTTTGGCATTCTGTTGATAAAAATCTTTTAAGTTAGGATCAATTTGACCTAAGCGTTCGCCAATTATAATTGCTGCCTGACCTAATCTTATGGGATCAAGTTGAAAATGGGGATTGCCGTTTGGATGAACGTCGCCATTACTTCGCGATACTTGAGTACTGGCCACATCAATAGGATTTAGTAAGGATCCTAATTCTAAATAACCTGAAGTTCCCTTTTTTATTTTAGGATTTCTACTTCCATCAATTAAAGGAATAATCCAAGCGTCCTCTAATTCAAGTCCTTGAGCAATAACTAATTGTGCATCTCTTAACTTAATCATAAAGGAAGGTTTTGCGGAAACCTGATGGGGATCCTGAGTGCCCTTAGCAATACTCATCACTTCTACATTGTTTTTTCCAATCGCTATAACGATTGCAGCTAAATCAGTCGTTGTTGTCACCAGATTAATTTTAGCAAATAGAAAATTTGAATAGATCAAAAAGACAAAACTATAAAAAAATAGTAATGATTTCATTTCTTAAACCTTTAGCATAATATTCATTCCCATTTAGTAAGAATGAACTGGATGTGAACCAATTGTAAAATTGGCCTGTAAAAAAATTCTATTTTCATCACGCTTTCCATTATTCATAGGTGGTCCTTCTAGCCTGTCACATTCAAATTTAAAACTTGAAAATTCTGTAGCATTAAAATTAAAGGCCAAGGATTTCTTAATAGTTTTATCATTTATTAAAGCGTTCTCATTAACTAATGCTTCCGAATTTTTAACCTCAAATGATTCGTACCTAGTTAGTAATGACCATCTTTCAGTAAATTGATATTGTGCCCAAATAGAAAATCCCTTACCATTCTCATCGTCATATGATGTTGTTAGATTTTTTTGTTCTTGGTTTCGACCAATAAATTCTCCAGCCAATGTTAATGAGCCAACTTTGCCACCACTTAGAGGAATATATTTAAAAGTTAAATCTCCACCAATTAGTTTTGTTTTGGCATTCATTGAATTATTCCCCTCAGCATATGATCCGCCGATTTCCATTGTGAATGAATCACTTAAATCCATTAGGTTTTTCCAATGCATTACAGAAATACCATCATTTGAATTTTTAGAAGAAAACTCGCTGTTCTCTCCCTCTCCTCTTAAATATTGAACTGTTAATTCACTGTAAAACGATTTAAATGGGAGTAAAATCGCCGCAGATGCACCTACGTCATTTAATCCCTCACCTCCTAATAATTGATCATTAGTGATAGGAGCATCCACAAAGGGATAGGCATGACTATGGAGCAAATTGTGTTTTCCAAATTCGGCCTTAAATTTTCCTAATTTAAAAGTGATGCCCGAAAAATAATTTGAAAGCGCAAATGCTTCCTCAGGTTCTATGATCCAGTCCTGAATAACCGTATCCGTGGTTGCATCATATTCATACTCAGGAGCAATAGACAAAATAACATTGAGTGAGCTATAGGGATCAACGTCAGAATAAAAAGCTATTTCAGTTTCTTGAATATCTAAACCGTTGCGTTCAATAGAATTAGAAAACTTTCCAGAAGTAGTGTTTCTATATAAAAATAATGCATTCGCACTTACATTAGGAGTGCGTAGTGACTGATTTATGGTCGGTGAATTATTAGGTTGCGCAAAAGCAATAAAAACATAAAAAAAATAAAAAAAATTGAGAAATAACATAATTTTTAACATTTTAACTCCTATTTTATAAAAAATTATTTTAGTAAACACTAATGTAAATGCAACTTAATTGCATTTAGTGGACTCCTCCATTTTATGAGTGTCAAGTAAAAAATAATTTTCTCTTGTCATGGATAGTTTTACCTAAGACAATTATCAAACTAAATTATGAAAAAAAAATGTTCCCACCTACCTTTATCTGATCAAGAAATTAACCAATTACTAGAAATGGCCAATTTAAAAAAAACTCCTTTAAAAAAAGAAATATTAAAAATTCTTTCTGAATCTAAAAATCCCATGGCAGTTTCTGATATTAGAAAAAAGCTAAAACTTCCCTGTAATCCTTCAACTATTTTCAGATCAATCACTCAATTTAAAGAAAAATTGCTTTTAAAAGAATGTCACCTTGGCGAGGAGTTTTTCCGTTACGAACTTATTGATAGCAAAGATCATTCACACCATCACCATCACGTAAGATGTCGAGACTGTGGAATAATTTCACGACTAGATCTTTGTGGACTTGAAAAATTTGAAAAAAGTATTCGAAAAATGGGATTTAAAGGAATAACTCATTCACTAGAATTTAGTGGAATTTGCGCAAAATGCGTCTAAATAATTTTCTAACAACACTAGATATCGCTGTAATCTTTATAGAGTTGTCTAAAAAGTCAACGTCCGCATTTTACTTAATGATAGTATCTGATTGTAAATCACCCAAGGAAACGTTCATGTCTAAAACAAAAACGCATTTAAAAATTATGACACTCATTTGCATGACCACAATCTGTAACATGCAAAATTCACAAGCTGGAATGCCGCGAAATGACAATACTCAAAAATATTTTAAGAATGAAAAAGAAATACTTAGAAAAGAAATAAGCGAATTGTCCAATTTTTTGGGAGCTCGTAACAAAGAAGAAGCAGAAGTATCAAAACAAATTCCCAAAATGGAAGCCGACTTAAAATCACTAGGAAAAAAAGTAGCGGCCTTAAGAAAATATAAAACAGACTTTAATTCTAACCTCGATTCTTTTCAAAGTAATTATGCTCAAATATTAAAAAATTATAATTTAAAGTTTTTTAATCCAGAAAAAAAATACCTTCAATGTTTAGGAAGTGTAGTTTTAGATAAATATACAACTACTAGCTGGGACAATTGTGAAAAGAAGTTAGCAGATGTAAAAGATCAAAAAATTCTTGATCTTAGAACTTTTTATGTCAAAAAACTTAAAATAAACTTTAAAGAGATTGATAAAAGAATCAATGAGTATCAAACTAAAATAAACGTCATTGCTTCTGAATTAAATTTTGCAAGAAACAGAAATTTCGATGTCCCAAATGAAACTGGTCTAACGCCAGAACAAGTAAAAGAAAAAATTGCTTCGCTCAATATTGATTTAAATGAGCTTGAAACTTTTGAAAAGAGTTATGGGAATATTTTAGAATGTTCTTCTGACACTCCCTATGTAAATATTGAGAAAGAATTCATCATGGAGGGTAGTTCCACTCGAGGAACGCTCTATAATACTCCAAGAGATGACCAAAGCATTTTAAGAACTGGTACTTGTTACTCACACTTTACAAAAGATGCCATTGTGGCGGCAACAAAGGGTGCAGTTGTTCCTTCCTATTTAGATATGGCTTTTCAAAACAGTATGAATTTAAATTCTTCCCTTGTTAATGATGGAGGAAATCCCTGTGCAGTTATTAATGAGCTTAAAAAAGCTGGTATCTGCCCAATGCAATACTCAATCCTGGAAATTATTTCCGAAAAAATCAGACTTGATCCAACTTACAAAGACAAAACATATCAAATATTAGACTTTTGGAATATAATAAGCCGTCTACAGGATTCTCTAATATCAGTCCCTGGGAATAGTTCAAGTGTTTTTGTTAAAAGTGTTCGAGAGAATCCTTATGCTTGGAAAAAAACATTCGAACAAAATGAAAATTTAAATACCCCTATCGTAGAAGTCAGTAATCAATTTTACCAACATTATCAAATATTAACTTTTTTCAGTATGGTGACTCGTAACTACCCTCTACTTTGGCGAAAAGAAAATGGTGATCAAATTTTGTTTGAAAAAAATATTTTCAACAAACAATCCATTTTAAATAATAAATTTGATGCCTATATGACTTCTCGTTGGGGAAATCAAATTGAATCATTATGCGGAAATTATAAAGAATCCAATTATCAACCTTGTTCTGATTTAGCTCAAGAAATTGCGACAAGTTATATAGAACAACTCACTCAATTTTACCTAAAATCATACCCAGGTATAAAAGTTGCTGATTTAGCTATTAATAAATCTCAAATGAAAAAAAACGTTTTCACAACCCTTAGACATCCAGCCTATAATACTTTCTTAAAAAAATTAAAATTATTAATTGAGAACGTTAATGGGCAAATGGCAAAAATTTCTGGAGTGAATCCAGATGTTGTGGAAAAAGAAATACTCAGTGAAAATGGCGGATGGAATTTCTTTTTAGGGTTTAGAGATGCCATTCGAATGGGTAATACTCTAACTAAATCCATGAATGAAAATTTTCTTGTTTTTCTTGATGCTATTGAATCACATAAAAATCTTGGGGAAAATACTTTGGTTATGACTTTCATGGCGCCAAAGTGTCTTGATCAAAAAAATAGAATTGAACTTCCTAAAAATATTAGTTGTGAAACATCTCTCGGCAATCCTATTTTAAGTGATAATGCTGATAAGGAAATGAGCACCCTCAAATTCCGACATACTATTCTTAAGGCATTGCTTGCCCCAAGGCCAGTTCCCTATGGAAATCTTGATTTTAGCATAGGACCACACATCAATAGTATTGTAGGAATTCGCTACAATCCTAAAAAAAATAATTGTGATTACCTCATTAGAGATTCAAATTACGCTGTGACCAGATGGCAGGAGGAGGAATTTACAATCAAATCTAATAGAGGACATGTGATTGTAAAATTAAAAGATTAGAATGAAATTCAAAAATGTTAAAAGAAATAACAAAAACGTTACTAGAAATGTTCCATCAATTATGTTCTTCTAAGTTTAGTTGATTAATATTCAAAACTAACACTTAGGAGAACACTTATGTTATTTCAAGCAACAGTTCCGCAATTTACAAAAATGCTTCATAATCTCAGCTTTATTTTAGACAAGGCGCAAACATTTGCTACTGAAAAAAAATTTGATGTAGAAGTCATGCTAAATTCAAGACTTGCCCCAGATCAATTTAACTTTATTAGACAAATTCAAATTGCTTGTGACACGGCAAAACTAGCGACTTCTCGTCTAACAGGAAAGGAAGCTCCTGTTCATGAAGATAATGAAAAAACTCTTCCAGAATTAAAAGCTCGAATTGAAAGTGTCATAGGGTACCTTCAAAAATTTACTAGTGATGACTTTAAAAATGCCGAGAACGCAAAAATTTCTCAGCCAAGGTGGGAAGGAAAGTATTTAACTGGTTTAGAATTTACTTTTCAACATGCCTTACCAAATCTTTATTTTCATGTAACTACTGCCTACGCTATCCTCAGACATAATGGCGTTAATATTGGAAAAAAAGATTATCTAGGTGAAATGCCCTTTAAAAAATAAAAAATCACAATTCATAAAGAGCAATGAAAAAATTCATTGCTCTTTTCATTTTATTTAACTTGAAAAGAATAAACGTTATTTAAATCTCCAGACCTAAGCAACGCTGAAACCAAGGTTTGGACCTTTTCATTAAGAGTATTTTGTTTTGTCACCACCGTAACTCTTGCCACAATCAATTCATTGTTTAACCTCGAACCATAATAATTTGCATAAATGAGCAATGTTCCTTGAATGAATTTAGTCGCAGCAAGGAACAACTTTAGTTAGTAAATTCATCATATGGAATTTTCAGTGATTGATCGATATGTAGGCCTATTATATATTTGCTAAAAGAGCCTTGATAAAAGATCAAGGCCCTAAAAATATTCTATAAATCAGAATCAGTGAGAGTTCATTTTACCAATTGATAAATCTGAATTGATTTTATTACTTGTCTTTATTTTTCTTTGCTATACAACGCACCCAGTTTTTATTATTAGAATTATTCATCCTGATGGTGCCATTGTTTCCGCTGAAAACTGATGGAACGATATCACATGTTTTGGACTTCAAACAATTGTCTTCTGCCCAGAAATCGGCGTCTTTCCAATTGTTTTTTATTTGTTTTCTAATCTCTAATTCATCGGCAATTTTATATTCTTGGATAGATGGGAGTTCCCATTTATAATTTTCTAAAAATCCAGGTTCTTTAAATGATTCACAGGCACTTTTAGCTTCTGAATAGGTCATCGCCTTAGGCAATCTATCACTCCAAAAATGACTAGTTGAAATATCTTGATAAAATTCATCATAGTTTAAGGAGCTCATGACTAAGTAAAAGTGTGTGCCTAGTATATATTTATTATATTCCTTATCATACTCAACACGTTCACCAATAGTTAATAACATATTATTTGGATCCTTCAATAGAGCACAAGCTTCAATTCTATCTTTTAAAGAACCACCAAGTCCGCAGGGAACTGACAAGTTCGGATCGAAACTACTAAAGAGATTATAAAGAAAATTATTTTTATTTTTATCATAAGTTAAAATAGTTAACTCTTTATAACTAATGATCATATCCAAAAACATTGTGAATTGGGTTTCAATTTTATAAAGTGCACTTTTAAGGTCTGGTAGTGAACTAAGTTGGTCGATTTGATTTTCTTTTCTACGATCATTAATGAAAGCAAAAACTTCATTTTTGGTTAAAGGATTTAAAACATTTGCTTTATCTGCTGTAATTTTATTTCTAAAAGCGTATTTTAAATTATCTATATCTATTCTAATCGAATCACTTACTTCGCAAACTCTATTCAAAAATCCAGTACGAAGAGAATCCAAATTTTCAGTACCTGGTTTACAGTAATAGATTTCAATATCACCGACATTTCTTTGATACAAAGTAACTTCATCTTTAGGTCCTATAATCGCTACATAGGCTAAAGCATCAAGCATATTCATTAAAACTGTTAAGATTAGATAAGGAATAATAATATTAAATTTCATAAATCCTCCCTTTAAAATAAAAAATAGTTCATTTTGATTAAGTTATTATTTGTCTTTTTTAAAATATATTTCATGACTAATTTAAAACATTACTTTACAATTTTTAAACACAACAATGACCTCATCAGGCTTGTTGTTATTAATCTCTAACCCTACAGAAGCTTGCTGTGAATCATAAGTAATTTCAGTGTCTTTCTTTAGCCCTACTAACATTTTATATTCTAATTTACCTACTAAACCTTCAGGAAATTCATAATAAGCTCTAGATTCAGTACCATCGGGTTCAGTTGAATAAATTGCAACATCTATGCTCTTACCATCAGCATAAACTTCTACTCTTTTTAATTTTTTTGAATCCGGGGTTTTGTATCTATCAACTTTTTCAGTACAACTTCTTATTAACAATGGTTGTGCCAGCAAGTTTGTTGATAAGGTAAAAGTCCCCACCACAAAGCTAAGTAAGTATAAAAAATACATAATTTCTCCTAGTTATTGATTGATATTGGTGTGTTATTAAAGTTTATTATTAATTTAAAAAAATTTCGGGAAAAAAAATGTAACATACCCCAATTTTTCATACTCTATAGAAATTACAAAAATAATTTGCACCTGGTCTAAATTTGGTGGAAATTTCATTGGATCAGCTCACCAAGTTTCTTTAGTTATTAAAGACAATAAAAAAAATAATGAAAGCAAAGAATATATTTTGAATCTTGCTCTGAAATTTTCAAATCTTTTAAAAACTAAATCTAAAAAGCAAGTGAACATATTAACAGGGAAAAAGTGGAAGATGAGACCTTTAACTTAAAAGTTAGTCCCAAATTGAAAGAAAAAAAACCTGACCACATTAATTTTTTTCATTAAATTATTTTTTTAAAAAGCCTGGAGGTATGGAAAAGCGCCGCCTTTTTACGTGCTCAATTCGTGATTTATTGTCACAAATGGCACAAAATTTTTAAAAACGGGTTGCATTGAAGCACCCATAAAAAAAAGGCGACG
>Ga0247844_1003404_pt1 | contig 23376 bp, 8 predicted proteins | sample LaCtaG_FD_192421 | JGI IMG/M metagenome (GOLD analysis project Ga0247844, IMG submission 192421) | Freshwater microbial communities from meromictic Lake La Cruz, Castile-La Mancha, Spain - LaCruzMarch201714.5m_1 | ecosystem: Environmental > Aquatic > Freshwater > Lake | place: Spain: Castile-La... | reverse complement strand
TTTGTTGGGAGGTTGGGAAACTCGCTAAAGAAAACCAACCAACCCGGATAGTTTTACCCTATGTTTGTGACAGAATCGCAAAAAACTGCCACTCACCCTTAGGGGTATTATACCCTTTACTCTCTCAAAGTAAACTACCCAATATTGTCAATTACATTAGTTACAACAACAAAGGTTGGCGACACCACTGTAAATTGAATTAAAGTCACAGAGCTGGCGACAGGGTTACCAGGGTAAGGGGTGCCATTTGCCCACTTCCAGTAAGTATGCCAAGTTACATTGTAAGGGTTTATCGGATTCTGAATCAGAAGCAACGATCCTGTTTGACCAGAGGTTGAATTTATTGGTGCTTGGATTGCAGTGTTTCCTTGTAGAGTCCATTCCCAGAACAAGTTGTTGTCTGAGAAGTCAAGAACTAGGTCAGGAGGTGCCGTCACCGTAGCAACTTGGAACTGGGAATAAGGGTTAGCAAGGCCGTACGAGGTTACTTGCCCTTTTGAGTTGACTGCCAGAGTCGGTATGAGAGCAGTGCCCCCCAGGGTTGCCGCTGCTACGCCAATATCAGATACGGAAATTGTGACTGAGCCATTCGTTGAAACAGAAGTTATCCCAGGACCAGCAACAATTTGATTGACACTACCTGTTGAAGTCCAACCTACTTCACCTGTAACTTTATCCTTCAGGGTTAGGACCTGTCCGTTTTCACCAGGTGCCGCAGGAACAGGAGAAGCAGGAGCGGGCCAAATGTAGGAGTTATAAGCGTAAAGGTTGTTTGTCTGGAGAACACCAGTGGTGCTGATCTCGCCATCTACTTGAATGCTGATATTGGCCCCTGCCTTAACTCCACCAATGATTGAACCGTCGGAGGAAGGGGGGAGCAACCTTATGGTTCCCGAAGTTGTGATGGCGTTGCCAGAAACCGGAGCGCCAAGACCGACTCCTGCTGTGACTGAGGTTACAGTACCGTTGTTAGTTGTTGTAAGATAACCACCGGCGCTAATTGCAAGTCCCGTACTTGGAATGACAACACCCGGAGAGGTTGCAGTTGCCAGGGGCAGAGAGACACCTGGAAAAGTCTGCCCGGGAGCGAAGACCACAGGACCCGTGAGTATGCCACCGGAACGTGAAAGTGCTGCGTTTGCAACGATGCTTGCTGAAACAGCAGCGTTGAATGCCACCTTAACTGAGTTGGGTGTTGCTGCTGTCGCTACCGAAGTGCTGCTGGTTGAGTTCTCGAGTTGCACCAGACCCGCACGGCTCGTGTTACCGGTTAGGGTTGCAAGTGTTGCCGGTGTGACCGCTTTCTCAGTGTCAACACCAATAATAACTTCAGAGGAGGAAGCAAGGAAGACTGTACCTCGCTGACCCAGAGTGGCGGGCTTGACCCGTAGGTTAGCTCCTACGATGATGAGGCCGTCCCCAACAGAGACACCGCCTATGGTTGTCTCAGTGGCTGGAACCATTCCCAGAGTTACACCGTTAGATGTACCTCCCCCGTTAAGACCAGCACCAGGAAACACACCGGTTATTGTACCAATACCAGGAGGAGTTGCGGATATTGTACCATCCGCAGAGATCGTAATGTTATTTCCTGCTTTGACGCCACCAATGCTGCCGGCAACAGGCGGCAAAAGATTGATTGTTCCGGAAGAAAGAATTGGCCCTCCCGTAAGACCTACTCCTGTTGCTACGAAAATAACAGCCATTTCACTTATTGGATCCTTTGAATGGTTTTACCCGTCGCCACAAGGCAAAAAGAAGGGGGACCGAAGTCCCCCTCTGTCATCAGCCAAGTTTGGCTTTGAGTTGTTCAACTTCCTCTGCAAGGTCTTGGATTGCCTTGACGAGAACCGGAATGAGGCGACCGTAGGACGCTTCGAGTTGATCGGGGTTTTCGTCGTGAACCAACTGAGTGTGGCTCTTGACGTTGTGCTTTATTTCGGTTTCTAGCAAGTCTTGAGCGATGAATCCCATATCTGGGAAACCGCGACGTGAGGTAACCTCAGGGTCACGGTGATCCCACTTGAAAGACACTGGCTTCAGATCCTTGACGAAGTCCAGACCGATCGGCAGTGCGAGGACGTCCTTCTTGTCGCGACCGTCAGACAGTGCTGTGATCGTGGTGACCTGAGCACGAATGATGGTGTTGTTGGCGTTGCCAAGAACGATCTGGTTGCTGGAAGCAGCGGTCGAAGTCTGAGCATTAAACCCTAGAAGGGTGTTGTTACTAGCCCCTGAGGATGAGGAGGTGCCGGCTTTAGTTCCAATAATAGTGTTACACGTTGTTCCAGCCGCTTGATCGTAACCAGCACAGAATCCAACATAAACGTTGCAACTGCGGGCAGTGGCTTTGTTTGTAGTGACAGTTCCGGCACAGAAACCGAGAGCAGTGTTAGCGATGTTAAATCCGCAAGCTTCAAGAACATCATCGTCGGATCCGAGTGAGTAGGCACCCACGGAAGTGTTGTTGTCCTCTCCAGTGCACTTACCCGTGTGGTTTCCGGAGTTGAAACCTAAAACTGTGTTATTAGCTCCACTGCCAAAGGTGGGTCCACCTGCATTAAGACCTAAAGCAGTATTTTTGATTATGCCAGCACCGTTGGTGTAACCCAGGATCGTACCAAAGGTAGATGTTGTTGCTTGGCTCGGGGTGAATGTGCTCCATGCAACCCCGTTGCCCCCGGTGGAAGACAGAAGTTGACCGTTTGTTCCCGCACTTCCCGCACAGTCTAGGATGCCGCGACCTGGCTGAATGTTGCCGTTCGAACACCCGGTAAGCCAGTACAGGTTCGCAGTGGGGCTGCCCAGGTTGTACCCGATGGCAAGTTGGTTAGACCCCGCAGCGGCAGGTGCAGACAAGCCGGCCCCGATGATAACATTTCGTGTAGCGCCAGAGGCAAGGTTAGGAGCACTGCAAGTACCGATAACAGTGTTGCAACAACCAGTCAATCGCAGTGTCGTATCGGACGCAAGATAGTTATCCACTCCCAGGGCGCAAGAACCTATAACAACGTTACCTAGCGTGCAACATGACCAAGGAAGGGCTTCGTACCCCATCACCGTGGTGTCCGTGCTGGCGGGACAATAAAAACCAATCCCAATACGCGACCCAATAAGCGTATTTCCAGCACCGGGTGAGCTCGGTATGAAGAACCTGGGGGTGCAGTATCCAAGGTAAGTGTTAGGTCTAACCGCAGTGTCAGTGCAACCGTAAACCGTACCAAAGGTGGTCCTGGTGGCCGTGGGAAGAGCAGTCCAAGTAGGAGAATCAGCAACGCCGCGAGACTGCAGGAATTGACCGGTGGTACCATAGCAACCGTCGATGGTGTTGATGGCACTTGAAGTTCTGAAGGCGATGGCGCCGCAAGCATTCCCGTAGATGAAAGGAGCACCGCTGTTTGTACCGGCGACCTCAACGGCAGGGGAAGCCAGAAGGAACATCCCGCTGCAACCGGCGAAGGCGAAGGCGTTCGACCCAATGATGAGGTTGTTCGCTTCGGAACCAACGAGGCAAGTACCAGCGTTGTTGCCAATGAGTACGCTGTAGGTGCCGCAGTTCAGGGCACCGGCACACTGACCGACAAAGGTGTTGAAGCCGTTGCCAGCCGCAGCCAGACCTTGGCAACTACCGGCACGGAAACCGACCGAAACGTTGCCGCAACGGTTGTTGGTGCAGGCGATAGTTGTACCGCCGGCACAAAGGCCAACGCCAAGTCCTGTGGTTGTTGTTGCAGAAGGGGTTGTACCGATGAAGGTACCGAGGGCAGTTGGTGTAGAAGCGGCAGTTGCGGCAGAACCCCAAACTGGAGGACTACCGGCACCCTGAGACTGCAGAACTTGGCCATTGGTACCGAAACCGCTTCCCGAGAAAGCAAAGGACCCTTGGTCGTTAACTTCGAGGCGAACGTTGCCGGCACCGTTGGCAATCCAAACGTTATTAGTGCAACCTGCGGTCCCAGTGAAGTTGCCGAGGAGAGTGTTACCGGACTCGATAGTCAGGGCACTACCCGCTGACAAACCTCCGATAGCAATGTTATTGCTACCGGTTGTGAGACCGACAAGTGAAGTGAAACCAATGCCAATGTTTGAGCTACCTGAGGTAACTTCACAACCGGCAGCGGGGCCAAGGAGTACGTTTGTACCGCCGGAAGTAATTTTCTCGCCAGCAGACTGACCAAGGGCAATGTTACCGGCACCAGTCGTGAGCGACAGCAGCGAGTTGCAACCTATGGAATCGTTTCCGTTGGCGGTGTCAACCTTGCCGAACACGGTGCCAGCAACGGTAGGAGTCGCCTGAGTTGTACCAGAGGCGGGAGTTACCCAAGTTAAACCGGAAGCGCAACCTGCGCAAGCAGTCAGAACCTGACCGTCGGTACCTGCTGCTTGAGAAACAGGTGTGTTAGGAGTGACGCCACCGGCAGCGAGGGCACCCTTGGTTGGGTAGAGACTGCGAGCAACGTAAGTGGCGGAAGCGCCTGCAGGAGTTACTGCCAGGCTGGTGTCGGTGCCGGTTTGAGTCTGGACAGTGGTGGCAAGTTGAACGATACCTGGAATGGTTGTGGAGGCAGACGGGGCGTCATACCCAGTGTTTAAATATTGCCAAGCAGTCCCGGTAGATAGGAGCCAGTCACCTTGAGAAGCATTGACTGAGGAACCTGCACCAGGGGGGGTGTAAATACCACCGGTTGTTACAATAACGAAGTAGTCGGCGTTACCGGCAGCAGCGGTTGGAATATTGCTACCAACTATAAAACCAGCTGAAGTGCCGGAGGTTGTCACGGTGGCTATTTGGCTGGTCGTGGCGTTGAATGTGCCTGCCAGAGTCAGACCTCCGCCAGAAAGCAGACCGTTGATTTGCTGTTGCAGGGCGTAACCCTGAGCAGAAGTCAGTGCTTTAGTACCGTCATTGGTCGTGGTGTTGTTCACTAGTTGGACCACGCCAGGGGCGGCAGTGGTGCCGGTCTGCACAGAAATTACAGGAGTGGTGGTGCCAGTGGCAACCACGATCGGTGCAGAACCGCTGACACTGGTAACTGTACCGGTGCAAGCAGCACACCAGCGCATACCGGTTGCTTGGGTGGAGTCAGTTGTCAGAACGTAGCCGTTCGGCGAAGCACCAACGGCGAGAGCAGAGTAAGTACCCGCTGTTGTACTCGCCAGAAGTTGACCCTTAGCTGTGAAAGCTGTTGGGGGAATGACGCACGAGGCGTTGAGTGCGATGGTACCCGCGCTTGTTATCACTCCACCAGTCAAACCTGAACCGGCGATAACCGAGGTGACAGTGCCTGTTGCCAGAGAGGAAACGGTATAAGTGCCAGCGGCAGAGGCGACTGAAATTCCAGGGCCAGCGGCAACGCTAAGGGCGCCAGTGTTGCAGATAGTTACGTTGCCAAGACCGGAAACAGGGTTGAGGGCAATGCCAGGACCAGCAGTTACTTGGCTGACGCCACCGCCACCACCACCGCCGGTAGCGTAGAGAACCCCCAGGGTGGCATCAACACAAAGCCCGGACCCCGTGATAAGTGGGCCGAGTGCACTCTGTATGTACCAAGTCTCCGGGTAGGAGAAAGGGCCATTCGGAATTGGGAGGATTGGATTAATAGGAGTCGCCATTTCTAATTGCTACGGAGAATTGCTTTAACTGGTTTTACCCGTCATTAAGTATCAGGGTGTGGTTACTTGGAAGGTGAAATTGGTTCTGATCTGGTCCCAACCCGCGACGGAGTAATAAGTGGAACCCCAGGGTTTAATAGAGGAGCTGCCGTCTACCGAGACTGGAACCCTAAACTGAGTGGTACTCCAAGGGACGATAAACAAACCATACTGGGCGTAATTCTCGGCCACACCTGTGTCCAAGGCATAGAATGTGGTGTTGGAGTAAGGTATTCCGCGTCCGTACCAGGCGAAGACGTTGCCGCCGATATTGCCGTTAAACACCGTCTGGAAAGGCAAGGTAGTGTCCCATTGCAGACCTGTCGGCAAAGTAAACAGGTAATCACCGCTTCCATTGGTGTACCCCGTGTTGACGGTTTTTTCAAAGCTATACATCACCTCCCACGCCTTCGGACCCAGTTGACGGTAGTACACGGCATTTGACACTACTGTGCCGATTATCGGTGCGGTTGTCGTAGCACCCCATCCAACGCTTTGGATTGTGCCGGCGTTGATCCAGTTACCCACGGCACCTGTCTGCCACTGCATACCCTCCGCACAGGAGGAATTTGCCACGAGGACCTGACCGTCAAGACCGACCGGGAGTGCCTGAGGGGTGTTGGGAGCGGTTCCCGTGAGTAGGGCACCTTTACTAACGATACAGGAGCAGGGGATACCAGAAGCAGGGTTAACGGGAGCAAGCGTCTCCTCATACTTGATACATGGTAACATCGCCACGTTCATCGGGCGAGTTTGGTCTGCAACCCTGGCAACATTGCTGACTACCAAACACTGGCAAGTGGCCCAGTTACCGCCAGGTCCGCCTTGAAGCTCTGGGTTGAATCGGCCAAAAGTACAAAAAATGCCTGCCTGACTGGGGGGAACAGCAATAAGGCGGTCGAATCCTTTGAAAACCCCGGTAAAGTTTTGAAGGGCATCTTGCTGAGTGCTACCAAACGCCCGTCCAGGGTCACAGGTTCTAACAGTACCTCCCGCAGCGTCCCAACCCCGGGCAAACATACCGCGAAGGTCAGGGACGTTGAATGTCGTTGTACCGTTACCCGTGCCGTAGGTTGTTCCTACGACTGCAAACAAATCGGCGTAAGAAGTGCGACTGATTTCACGACCGTCCGCAACTAACCAACCAGCAGGTGCAGTGGTTGCAGCGAACCAAGACACAAGGCCAACTGGAGTGTCCTGAAGAGTCAGCACGTTGCCCCAGGTGAGACCCGTAGGACAGACAGAACACGCACGAAGATACTGTCCGTCCAGCCCGACGTTTGTGACGGAGGGGGTGTCAAGGGCGGTGGCAGAAAGAATGTCGCCCTTTGCCGTCAGAACAGAGCAAGGAATGTACGAGCTGTTGACCCACTCCAGACCCAGGGCACAAGTGGAATTCGCAGTGAGCAACTGACCGTCCGCTCCTACGGTGAAGTCTGCAGGGTCACCCGCAGCACTCGCAGAGACTAGGGAACCCTTGGAAGTTAACAGGGCGCAAGGAATAGAGGGTGTGGAAGCCGCTGCCCAGAAAAGTCCTGTGGAGCAGGCAGCACAAGCAGTCAGAACCTGGCCGTCAGCACCAACGGAGAGAGCTGTAGGAGTGTTTGCCGCCGTGCCACTAATCAGGGCACCCTTGCCAGTGATACAGTCACAAGGAATGGCGGGAACTGTTGCAGCAGACCAGAACAAGCCAGTTGAACAAAGGGCGCAAGCAGTCAGAACTTGCCCGTCAGCACCCACGGGCAGTGCAGTCGGAGTGTTGGCAGCAGTACCACTGATGAGAGCACCCTTGGCAGTTACGCAACAAGTTTGAATGAACGACCCAGGAGTACTCCAGGCGAGTCCGTTGGCGCAGGCAGTGCAGACCACCAAGACGTCACCGTTGGTGTTGCTGGATGCCAGAGTGGCAGGAACGCCAGGTGCGCTACCGGTGATAAGTGAACCGATTGCTGTGATCTGGGAGCAAGGAATGGACGCAGCAGGCAATTCTGCCCACTTAACTCCGAGGGTTTCAGTGGAGCAAGCAGTGAGAACCTGACCGTCAGTGCCGACCGAAAGAATGTCAGGAGTTGAAGCACTGGACGCAACAATGACATTACCTTTCGCCAACAGCGAACTTTGCAAAATCGGTAGAGAACCGTAGGCAACACCAAGCGGGTCAGTGGAACAAGCAACCAGGGGTGCACCGTCAATGCCACTGACCGAAAGTGCGGAGTAAGCACCTGCACCAGTTGCAACAAGAAGGTCCCCTTGAGTTCCATAGCAAGCGTTTGCTACATAGTTGGAACACAACGTCAGCGGAGTAACCGCCAAAGTGTTGTCAGTACCGGTGACAACTTGCGCATCGGTTGCCAGTTGAATGATGCCCGGTGCAGTTGTTGAAGCATAGTCCTCATCGTAACCGACATTCAAGAACTGCCACTCTGTACCATTACTCAGCAGCCAGTCACCTTGACTTGCGGTGTAAGGGCCACCACCACCCGGAGGACTGTAGGAGCCACCGGTCGTGACAATGACGAAGAGGTCAAGGTTACCCACTGCAGGAGAAGGAAGGTTGGACCCAACTGTGAAACCGGCAGCAGTACCCCCCGCAGTAACTGTAAGTAACTGTGAAGTTGTGGCGTCAAACGTGCCAGCGAGGGTTAGGTTAGAGGCAGAACCCAGTGCATTAATTTGCTGTTGAAGTGAGTAACCCTGGGCAGCAGTAAGAGCGGTTGTATTGCTATTAGTAACAAGGTTGTTAGTAAGTGTGACCACGCCTTTCTGAGCTGTGGTTCCATCGGCAACAGAAATAGCGACTGACGTTGCAGTACCAGATGTAGAAATGGGGGCAACACCCGTGACCGCAACGGACAGGTTGGTGGAAGACGCAGTGGAGATACGACCGTAGGTATCCACGGTGAAACTCGCCAGGGTGTAGTTGCCCGAAGAACTTGGAGTGACGGGTGCCAGGGCGATGGTCCCGGTTGACGTAATCGGACCGCCAGTGAGTCCGGTTCCTGTAGAAATACTTGTGACTGCGGAAGCAACTGAGGCAGCGGTGATACGACCTTGGGCATCGACAGTGATGCTCGCTGGGTTGTAACTGCCGGCAGTGACGCCAGTGTTTGACAGGGAGATGGTTCCTGTGGTTGTGATCGGACCGCCAGTGAGTCCGGTGCCGGTGATAATGTTCGTGACGCCACTACTCCCAGAGTTGATCGCAGTGATGCGACCCTGTGCGTCAACAGTCAGAGAGGGGACAGAATAGTTGCCCGCAGTGACTCCGGTGTTTGTCAGGGAGATGGTGCCAGAGGCAACGATGGGGTTTGCTCCACCGCCAGCAACGCAGATACCGTTCGTCACACCGAGAACGGAGATGGCGGTGCAACTGGTTGCGCTGAGGATCTGACCTTGCTCGTTAAGGGTTAGTGTTGGGAAGGAATATGTGCCTGCTGTAACGCCAGTGGGGGCAATGGCGACTGTGCCACTGGTTGTGATGACGCCACCCGTCAGTCCGGTGCCTGCTGTGATGCTGCAGATGGTTCCAGGGACTGGGCTAGAGGAAATTGTGGTGATGCGTCCGTAGGGGTCAACGGTGACGTTCGCCCGTTGGTACAAACCGGGAATAACTCCTGAAGTTTGCAACGCAATTGTGCCAGTGGTAGTAATCGTGCCACCAGTTAAACCGGAACCGGCGGTGATTGACGTGATTCCGCCACCACCTCCGCCGCCCGTCGCACAAATGATTCCCGCAGAAGCATTAACGTAAAGTCCTGACCCCGTAATAAGCGGGCCGAGTGCACTCTGAAGGTACCAGGTTTCGGGATAAGTAAAAGGACCGTTTGGAATCGGTAGTTCCGGGTTGATCGACGTCGCCATCTTGACTACTACGGTATTAGTGTTAACTGGTTTTACCCGTCGCCGTCAATGGAACTCAGATGATGCGGGTGATGCAGATGATATTACACCGGAACCCATCTCCAACAATGCCTGTAACATTGTAAGCACAAACATAATCGCTGTTGGCGTCGTTTATTGCAACCATGTATGTTACGCAAGCCGCCAGGGAGGTAAAGTTGAACGAAGTCAGGGGTTGAAGAGTGGTGTTTAGGGTAGCGTTGGAGTCTGTTTGCGCACCAAGCAAGCTATTTTGGGAGAAAGTTCCTTGAACATCGACGACCGCGGTTCCGCTAACTGTGCCGAATCGTAGGTTCCTGCTCCCGGGAGTTGCAGACCAATCAACCTTGAGGTTGTCCATGCAGATTGCTTGAGTCGTCCCCACGATTTGGCTGCGGGTTTTACCAACGTCCGTGGACTGAATGCCGAGGGGGCAAGCTGTGTTGATACACACCGCCTGACCTGTTGAACACCCGGTCGGTAGTGCCGAACCCCACTGCATTCCGGTGGAGCAAGCAGAGTTGGCAACGAGGACTTGACCGTTGCTACCCACTGGCAACGCAACAGGGGTGTTAGGAGCAGTCGCAGTGACGAGTCCGCCACGAGCTGTCAGGCACTGGCAAGGAATGCCGCAAGTTGACGGTCCGGGAGGAGGTGTTGTAACCAACCACTTTATACAAGGCAGCATCGCCACGTTCATCGGGCGAGTCTGGTCTGCAACCCTGGCAACATTGCCAATAACTAGGCAATTGCAAGAACCCCAGTTTCCGCTGGTGCTGCTGCCGGGCACCTCGGGATTCCATAGACCGGAAGTGCAGATTGCGCCGGTTGACGGCCAAATACCACGGTTAAACGATCTAAACGTTCCGGTAATATTTTGCAAGGCGTCTTGCTGGGTGCTACCAAACGCACGACCAACATCGCAACCGCGAGCAGTACCACCGGCCTCATCCCAACCTCGTGGGAACATACCCCGCATATCTGGCAGGTTGAAGGTAGTTGATCCGTCACCGTTTCCATAGATTGTGCCAATCTGGTCGAAGAGTGTATTGTAAGTTGTCCGACTGACGGCAGAACCATTAGCAATCAACCAACCGTAAGGAGCACTAACGCCAGCGAAGAACGAGACGGCGCCGACAGGAGTGTCACCCAGGGTGTTTGGCGTGTTTGACCAAGTTAAGCCATTTGGACAGGAAGCACAAGAGACCATCCAATAGCAGTCATTGGTGGAGGCACCGAGCGCAGAGAACGTACCAGTGCCAGTACCACCAAGGATCTCGCCTTTTGCAGTGAAGCAGGCACACTCAACAAAGGGTTGAGACCAGGAAACCCCTTCGGTGCAGGTGTCACAAGCAACAATTACCTGACCATTGGTGCCCACGGGAAGGGCAGTAGGGGTGTTTGCCGCAGTGGCAACAACCATATCACCTTTCGCAGTAAGCACCGAACACGGAATGTCGGAGGTTGGTGTTTCCCAAACCAAACCTTCAGCACAACCTGAGCACGCAGTTAGAACTTGACCGTTGGTACCGATTGCAAAGTCAGCGGGAGTGCTGGTAGCAGATGCAGCAATGATAGAACCTTTGGCACTCAAGCAAGCGCAGGGAATTGCGGGGACGAAGGGAACCCACTCCATGCCACCACCGCAGGAGCTGTTGACAGATAGGACGGATCCGTCACCACCCAAAGGCAATGCTGCGGGAGTGTTGGTGGCGATACCAACGACTAAGGAACCTTTGCCCGTGATTATGGCGCAAGGAATGGACGGAGGGGGAGGTGTAACCCAGCACAGTCCAGTTATGGCGAGATCACATGCAACAAGATATTGATTGTTAGTACCGATGGCAACGGAACTCGGGGTAGACGCCGCAGTTCCAACAACAATAGCACCTTTTCCGCTAATGGCCGAGCAGGGGATAGCAGGGGGGTTGGGACACCAAGTGAGACCGGTGCCAGCAGCAGCACACGCAGTCAGAACGTAACTGTCTGCGCCTACGGTAAGAGCGGTGGGTGAGCCGGCAGCAGTGCCCGTGATTAGGGATCCTTTACCTGTGATAAATGCACAGGGAATAAACCCCGTAACAGGCGCCCAAGTGAGACCGGAGGCGCAAGTAGTGCAGACTTGCAGAGTGTCACCGTCATTGCCACTGGAGGCGAGTGCCACTGCTGCCTGAGAGGCAGTCGCAGTCACGAGGACACCTTTGCCAGTCAGACAAGCAAGGGGAATCGAAGGAACAAGAGTGAACCAGCACAGTCCCAAAGATTGAGACGAGTCTGCCATCAAGACTTGACCGTCGGTGCCGACAGCGAATCTAGAGGCAACACCGCCACCGTTGGCAGCGATAATGTCACCTTTGGTCGTCAGAAGACTTTGAGGAATGGGGATATTTCCATACGCAAGACCAGTTGTCGTAGTTCCACAGGAGACAATAGGGTACCCGTCACCGACCGCCGGGGGAAGAGCACTGTAGGTCCCGACTGCGGTTCCAGCGACGATGGCACCCTTGGCGGTGTACGCAGTGTTGGCAACGTAAGACTGAGCGAGAGTGTCGGGAGTAACAGCACGAGTTCCGTCCGTGCCTGCCACAACCTCGGGCAGAGTGGCGATCTCGATGATGCCTGCGTTCAGTGTAGTGGCGTAGGGTTCATCGTAACCGACGTTCAGAAACTGCCATGCTGTCCCGTCGGAAAGCAACCAGTCGCCCTGGTTTGTGTTGTAGGGTCCGCCACCTCCAGGGGGGGAGTAAGTTCCGCCAGTTGTGATGATGACGTAAGTGTTTTCGTTCGCTGAGCTCGGGGCAACTAGGTCATTTCCAACGGTAAAACCTTCAGTGGTGCCGTCAGATGTCACGGTCAGCATTTGACCCGTGAAGGCATCAAATGTTCCCGCCAAAGTCTGGTTGGAGGTTGCCTGAGCGAGAATGTTGACTTGTTGCTGCAACGAGTATCCCTGAGCAGCAGTCAGAGCAGTGGTTGCGGAGTTTGTGTTCAGGTTGTCCGTCAGAGCAACGGCACCCGCAGCAGTCGTAGAGGCACTGTTAATGGCAACGGCGACGGAAGTATCGTTGCCTGTTACCGTAATCGGCAGAGTGCCAGTGATTGCGGTGCAGAGACTACCGGAGGTAGCAGTTACAACACGACCGTAAATATCAACGGAAACGTTCGAGAAACTATATGCACCTGCGGACGACGGTGAAAGAGTCTGGAGGCAAATGGTGCCGACGCCAGTGATCGGTCCGCCGACGATGCCACCACTTGTGGAAAGGTTGGTAACTGCGGAACCACTGGTAATCGCACCGATGCGACCTTGGGCATCAACAGTGACGTTCGACAGGGTGTAGTTTCCAGAAGTTACACCAGTGTTTGTAAGGGCAATTTGACCAGTTGTTGTTATCGGACCACCCTGAAGTCCGGTGCCAGTGGTAATGCAAGTTACGGCAACCCCTGCGACTGCGTTGGTGATTTGACCCTGAGCATTGACATCAATTGTTGGCAGGGCATAAGTGCCGGCTACCACCCCTGTGTTCGTGATGGAGATTGATCCAGTAGAAGTGATAGTGCCGCCCGTCAAACCTGTGCCGGCAGTTATGGCGGTGACAGGAACATTTGAGGAGGCAGAGGTGAGTTGTCCCTGGGCATTGACGTCGAATGAAGCGTAATTATATGAACCTGCGCTAACTGTTGTCGGGGCAATTGAAATTGTTCCACTGGTGGTGACTGGACCCCCAGTAAGACCCGTCCCGGTATTGACCGTACATACGGTGCCTGGGGCAGGGTTGGCTGTGATTCCTACGATCTGGCCCAGAGAATTCAGTGTCAGAGTTGGCAGGGTATAAACACCAGCAACCGCACCCGTAGCCTCAAGAGCAATTGTTCCCGAGGACGTAATAGTACCCCCAGTGAGGCCCACACCGGCAGTAATGGAAGTTACGAATCCGGTGGGAGGTACCGCGTTAATTGTCCCGAGTGCAGGGTCAACAGAAATATTAATCCCCGTGATTAAAGGTCCGTTTGGACCCTGCACAAACCAGGTCTCTGCATAGCTGAAGGGGCCATTAGGAATAGGGGAATTCGGATCGTATGAGAGAGCCATCTCTATTTGCCACAGGTTCTGTTAACTGGTTTTACCCGTTGCTCTCTAATTGTGCGATCCTGTGTTTGATTTCCCGATTTTCCGTGGAAAGTTCCTGAATCGCTTTAACCAGGACCGGGATCAGTTTGGAAGGACTTGCTTCGAGTTTATCCGGGTTCTCATCGTAAACAAGACTCATAAACTCAGTGATTCCAAAGTCATCTTGTGCTTGCTTCAGATCCTGCGCGATGAACCCTGCCTCAGAAAGGCCGTCTTTGACCTCGTTTGCTTCGCGCATCTGCCAAGTGAACTTGACGGGGCGAAGAGCATTTACAAAGTCCAGACCAACGGGTAGTGCCGTAACACCGGTTTTGTCTCGTGCGTCAGAGAGGGCGGTGATGCTAGTGACTTGAGCACGAAGTACGGTAATACAGGAGTTTCCGAGAGTGATTGAGTTGGAAGTCGCAACCGTTGCGGGCCTGGAGGCATTACCAACAGAGGTGTTGTTGTTACCCGTGTAGCTGGTGCTGCTGACATTAAACCCGAGAAAAGTGTTACAAGAACCGCCGGTACCGGTCTGAGACCCTACAATAACATTATAAACCCCTGTGCTGCAACAACTAGAAGCACCATATCCACCCATAACTGTGTTTCCGGACCCGCCGGCCCTGGCACCTATACCTACTTGAAGATTGCGCTGGCCGATTGCGTTCCCGGCACTCGCTCCAATAGCTACCGAGCACAGGCTCGCAACAGAACCTAGTCCAAGTGACGTCGCAAACTGGGGGTCTGTTAGATTGTTGGTAGTACACCCAAACAATGCACCAGGAACGGTTGAGCTTCCTGGAGCAGCAATTGGTACCTGCCACTTCAAACCAGGGGCACAAGTGGAGTCCGCCGTGAGGACTTGCCCGTTGGATCCAACTGTCAAGGCAGTAAAAAGGTCGTTTGCCGTACCGGCAAGTAGATCTCCCTTGGCATTGAAACAAGCGGGTAGAAGCGGTGTAACACCATTGTTGGACGAGGTTAAACGCCCTTGTTGATCAACTGTGATGCAAGCATAAGTGTAAGTCCCAGGGGCGACAGTGGTATTTGACAGGGCAATTGTACCACTTGTTGTAATAGGACCCCCACTAAGCCCAGTTCCCGTAGAAATCGAGGTAACTGACCCACTACCGCCACCCGACGGTGCCCAAGTTAGACCCTCTGGGCACGAAGAACATGCAACGAGGGCGTAACCGTCTGTCCCTGCTGCCAAAGAAACGGGGGTATTTGGAGCAGATCCAGTAAGGATACTCCCTTTACCGGTGATACAGGAGGTTTCAATACCAACAGAAGGTGGAGACCAAGTAACACCAAGTGCACAGAGCGAGTTGGCCGTCAAAACTTGACCATTGGTGCCAACACCTAAACGCCTGCCGCAAGCATTAGATTGCCCAACAAGAAGATCCCCTTTAGATGTGAAACACGTTTTCGGGACCGCAGGTAAACCAAAATCAAAACCGGTATCTGTAACATTCGAGGTAACAAGAGGGAGGTTATCGCCGGAAGGGTAGGGAATAGCACTGACGAATCCCTCACCTGAGCCCGCAAGAAGAATACCACGATCAGTGTAACAAGATTTAGAAACATATGTTTGACAGACTCCTGCAGGTGTCACTGCGAGAGCGGTGCTTGTACCTGTGCGAGTCTCGGGTGTTGTAGCTAAACGAACGATTCCAGCGGTGGTAGTTGTGGCAGACGGGGCATCAAAACCCACGTTAAGGAACGTCCACGCAACCCCATCAGAGAGGAACCAATCACCCTGAGTAGTATTGTACGAAATATCCCCGCCAGTAGGCGTGTACAAACCTGACGTAGTAGCGATAACGAAATAACCATTAACCGTATTTGGTTGTGGAAGAATACCACCCTCACTAAAACCCCCCGTAACACCTTCGTTAGTAACAGTAATCATTATGCCGTTTTGAGCATCAAATGTTCCCGCAAAAATTAATCCCGCAGCGGAACCAATAGAAAGGCCGCTGATTTGATTTTGAAGTGAGAAACCTTGGGCGGCAGTTAAAGAAGTTGTGGATGAGTTCGTTGTAAGATTATCTGTCAATGTAACTACACCTGGAACAGATGAGGTAGCATTGAGGATAGAAAGATTAACAGTTGTTGAATTACCCGTCAAAACAAGCGGGGAAACAACGGTAAATGCGGAGCAAAGACTGTTAGAAACTGCGTTTGTAACTCGACCGTAAGCATCTGTGGTAAATGACCCAAAAGTGTATGTTCCTGCCGAACTCGGTGTCAGCGCAGCAAGAGCGACAGTTCCTGTGGAACCAATGGGTCCACCGCTAAGACCAAACCCTGTGCAAATACAAGTTACTGCACTTCCGTTTGATACAAAAGTAAGTTGGCCTTGGGCATTTACAGTTAAATCCGCTTTAGTGTATGACCCCGGAGTAACCCCTGTGCTAGAAAGCGCAACAGTTCCAGTGGAGGTGATTGGTCCCCCTGTGAGACCTGTCCCCGTGTCAACCTGTGAGACAAAATTATTACCGGTTGCTGCTGTGACCCTGCCGTAAGTATCTATGGCAATGTCGGGAGCAGTGTAGTTGCCAGGAATTACACCCGTGGGGGGTAAAGAGATAACCCCGGAAGTTGTGATAGTGCCCCCAAGCAAACCGCCAGAAGCAGTGATACTGGAGACAGCAGTGTTGGAGAAGGCGGTTGTGATTTGTCCTTGAGAATTTACCGTAATGGTGGGGAAATCATATGAGCCGGGTACAACGGATGTGTTCGAAAGACAAATTGTCCCGCTGTCGAAAATTGGGCCACCCTCTAAACCGATTCCTGTTTGTACAAGGCACACAGTTCCGGGGGCAGCGTCAGACGAAATATCAGTCACTCTACCAAAACTATCTACGGTTACATTTGCACGAGCATAAGATCCGGAGATAACCCCGCTATTTCCCAAAGCTATAGTACCGGAGGTGGTAATGGTACCCCCCGTGAGTCCAGCACCCGTGGCAATGGAAGTTACAGTGCCCGACCCACCCCCACCTCCACCGGTTGCTGAAATTACTCCAGTACTACTGTTAACACAAATTCCCGAGCCAGTAATCAGGGGTCCTAGAGCACCCAGGATAAGCCAAGTTTCGGGATAGGAAAAAGGACCGTTAGGAATGGGCTGGTTAGGATTGACGGACGGAAGAGTAGCCATGGCTGATTACGAGACAGTTGAGGAGGATATTTGAGTCCATTGGGTTGTGGAACCATCGTTGTAAAGCACATACATTAGGCCCGTTCCGGAATTCCACCAAAGCGTACCGGGTGAATGATTGGCAATAACTGGAGGGGTGTCTGAAACAATCGTATTAGCATATCGGTATGGCATTGCATCAATCCAAGTTGTACCGTCCCAAACACGGAGAGCCGGTCCTGGGTTATCTAAAGTGCTGGTTGTATCAAGCCACAGTTCCCCAAGTGTGTTCCCGAGTTGCCCTGGGGCACCAGCTGCCCCTGTGTTTGGGGCTAATACACCAACCGAACAAGGGCCAACCTTGAACAAGGTTGACCCCGAGTCGTCAGCGAAAAATAAACCAGGTTGGTCACCGTTTATATTTACTGCAGGTTGTCCTTCCAATAACTTAGCGGGGTCTGGCCGTTTATTTAATACTTCTGAGCGCAGAAGTTTTACAGGTGTGACGCGGTTCGTTGCCATTTTGTGTCAGTGACTAGATGTCTGATACGACTCGGTAGACCCGAGAAGGTTTGATAAGTGGTTTTACCCTCCCCTCCCTCTAATAAACTAACTAATAAGTCCAGAGTCAATGTCTATGATTTGTCCTTCTGGGTTAACAGTTATCCCAGGACCTAGTACCAGAGGTATCTCACCTGCTCCAAAGGGTAACGGACAGGTTATAAACTCGTTTCCAATACCGGTAATCACACGAATGTTGCAAGTTGTACCAAATTGAGGGGGACTTGCAAATGTTATCTGGAACTCCTCAGCAACTGTATTGAAGGCAACGATATAGGCTAAACCTGCGAGAGGACTTCCCTCAGAGGCAATTGGTAACTGCATTACACCGCCAAGGCTTACAAACATATTTTGAGCATTTACAACGGTAGGGTCAAGAGGTCTACCTTCAACGGTAAGAGGGAAGGTAACTGAGGCGCCGTCAAACAGAGCTGAAATGTCGTCAACGGAGTTAACAAACACTGACCTTATTCCTGAAGGTCTATACTTAGCCCCTGACAAGATGCCACGAATATCGCTAACTGACCCTGATTCAGGAGTGCCACCAAGGAAGCTCAAAGTTAATACTCCACCAGTTTCAGAGAGAGAGTAGGACCAATTTGCCTGATACAACCCGGCAGGATTTTGTTCAACACCCCCTACAAACACAAACGAGTTAAGATTTGTAAGAGTTAATTCGTCAGGGGAAAGTACAAATGAACTTGTTGATCCGTCAAAGGCGGGGGTTTGATTAAAGGCAACAACCTCAAGAGTTTGGCTCTCGTCCTCTGAAGTTACTATACGAATATCACAAGATGTGCCAGCCAGAGGAGGTTCGCTGAACTGAATGAAAGGTATTGCACCTCCAGCAACATCCGGGATTTGATAAGCAACGGACGGAGCTTGTGTAACTCCTCCCAGGAAAACAAAGGTTCCGAGAGTGGAAAGTTGACCAGCCGGGATTATGTATCCTCCACGAGTTAGTTCAAATGTTGTGAGAATGCCATCAAATTGTCCTGATATGTCGTCAGTTGAGTAAACAAGAACGGATGAGGGCTGCTCAATAACTGGTGGACTTTGGTAAAGTGTTTTGTCGGAGAAATTGACAAGTGGTGTTTCGTTTATGAAGTAGTTACCAGTTATAGCCTCGCGAAGAGACCCTCCAAACACAATGTCTCCAGTAGATGTATCAGAACCTACGATATTCATCTTACCACCAAAAGTAGAGGTACTTAGAAAATCGTAAGAAAGTTTGCGGGAAAGCAAATTAACCTGATTTTTAGGTAAGCCTCTTGAGTAGTCAAAGTACCCGCAGTATTGCCAAGTGTGAGTGTTTGCTGCGATAATAGAAGGACTGTTAAACTCTACGGGATAGGGACCATTTGCAGTTGCATAACCTCCGACGGGGGATAATGGTATACTTGTGTTAAGAAGTAACCGATTTCCTTGATTCTGAGGTACGAAGTAATTTTTAAGTGAACTAAAGGAGAAACCCATTAACTCGTAGTAACGAGCTGTTGCATTTTTAGTTACTGACCACGAAGGATCATAAGTTAATGGTTCAGGAAACTGAGTGCTTTCGCAAGGTATCAGAGCCGTTCCTGATGGCCAAATTAAAGGTGGAACGGGAATACCTGGGGCCGGAGAAGGTTGTCCAGGTTGTCCTATATACCTCCAACCTGAGAGTGCCGAAGAAGTTGAACCAAGCGGGTTGAAATAGGCCGGATAGTAGTTGCGTAGAACTAATACATTCGCAGCCACAATTGAAATAACACGAACGTACTCAATTGCGCTTGTTGAAGGGTGTGTGAGCCGTAGGACACTAATGTCTTCTTTCGGGTTTGGAACACTTCGAAGAGAAAGAACTTGAAGCAACATGGTTGCAGGTTGACCAAACGTTGGAGTTGAACTCCAAGGTGCACTCATTGGCACGTAGGGTTGAACTTGTGAGGAAGGGGCAACCGTTGTGGTCGTCAGAGCGCCTATGGGACTACGTGTGAAAATCACACCAAGTGAAGAAGTGCCATCGTCATCGTCATAAACAAATTCACCTGCATATTCTGTTGGCGGCAAAGTAGCTCCACGGAAGTATGAGACAGGGTTTGCTAACTTATAAGAATCTGGAACCTCGTATGCTGCAGGTATCGGATCACCGTTAACATCTTCGTTCAATACATAGTATCGGTAGGTGGCATCTAAGATATTGGGTATCAAGTCGTATCGTCCTTGCCAAGTATCTTCCAAGGGTTCAGAGCGTTCGAGCACACTGGACAAAACATACGTAGAATCAAATTTATTGGGTGTTACTTTGGTGGGGCCGTTATCAACTGAGAAATTAGTTTGGTAGTAAAGTGCTGACCAAATGTTATTCTCAACTGCGAAATAGTTTTTGTCCTGATACGTTTGATAGGTGCCTGTTGGTACATTGTATGGAATTTGACCAAAGGGAATTGTGTAGATTGACTCCAACCAACCCCCACCAGCATCCGTTAAAGAGAGTATGACTGTGTAATTCGTTGATTGAGCCGAGTCAGAAATTTTATTATTGAAGTTTACAGAGTTTGTGTAACTTAGAGTCTCAACTTCGTTAACTGTGAAAATTTGTGAGTATCCGCCGTACTGTCCAGGGTCAAATTGGAAGTTTCTTTTGATGATTGACGACAGATTTTGCCCAGTTTGGTTCAGTCGAAGTACATATCCTTGTTGAGGAGCCTGAGCTGAAACAGCAGAGTTTGCTACATTCAATCCGTAACATCTTTGAGTTTGTGCTCTCGGGTCTATGAATCTGCGGATATAGGGGGCGTCCAAATAGGCTAAGGAGTTGGCTACATCTGCGGGGTCAGAGCCAGGTATGGTTGAGTCAGTTAGGCGTACACGCAGAACACCTCCACCAGTAGAGTAAGGGTTCTCCGAAGCATTACCAGAAAGAATACAAGTCGGACTACCGTCGGTTACAAAAAATGCACGGTATGTGCAGATTCCGTCGGTGAGGAATACTGCAGAGCCGGGTTTTAAAGAATAAGGTAATATACTGGCAGGGTCAAATGGAGCAGTTAGATATATGAGTTGTACAGAAGGACTGGCCGAGTCTATTCCAACAAATTGAACACGACTGCCGAGCGATAAAATCTTTTTCTGTGAGTCTGCTTCTGCTTGCACATTTGTGAGTGCAAGGGGCCTAACTAGGCCAGTTTGAAGGAAGTTTTTATTGATTTCGTCGGCCCCCCCAAGAGTGCCAATACCGGAGAAACCCTCAGCTTGAAACGCAACTGACCCGAAGTTTGTTGTTGCATTTGTTAAAGATATGATTGAGCCACCCTTAGCCCACACACCAATAGCAGCACCGATGCTATATGTGGATTGGGCTTGCATAAAGGAATTTGCTCCACTTAAACGGAAACCAAAATGACGGAAATCATTCTCTGGATCGGGAAGTCCTATGCTGTAAAATGGTGCTGCACCTGTTGGAGAATAAGTAAGGGTTTGGTAGTAGTACCGAATATCTGGTATCTTTGCAGTGTTTAGAAACTCAAGTTGCGGTGCGGTGGGAATTTGTGTTAGATTGCGTGTTGAGTATGCAGGTTGCTCTTGAATTATGGTGCAAAGGGTTGCCCAATTTTGAGTACTGGTTTGGTAAACTTCGTACGCTACTGGGTCTTTTTGTAGGAGAACCGCCGTAGCACTGTTGATAATCACCGACTTAAACCCAGTAACTAAGTCACCGTCATAGTCTCCATGGGCCATTCCATAGTCAGAACGGTGGTTCACCATGTTCTCATATGGAGATGAATTATCAGTACTGTTTGTAGATAAGTTGTTGGGATACAAAGCAGCGGCAGGTGCAACTATTTCGTACTCTGGTAGTGAAGCAATTTCAGTGTTAACCTGACCTCCAAACACATTTGGGAAGGCTTTTTGAACTTTTATGTAGTAGTCGTCAAGTTGAACTTTTGAAGCATTTTTTATAACGCTTAGGCGGTGGTGAGAGTAGTTTGAAGCTTCATAGTTTTCACTCCCAACAGGAACAAAGTAAGGGTAGATGTTGCTAACTATCAATTTGCCTGTGCCACCAATAGTCAATAAGTTTGAAAATTGTGAGAACAAGATTGGTTGAGCTACAGCTGAGACAGGTGGCCAGGGATTAGGCGACACTAGGAATGAGAAACTGTCGATTGGGCTAACATAGTAGGACCCACTTGCGAAAGTTGAGCCAGCTTGACCCGTAGAGCTTAAGTAATCAATTTGAACAAAATCATTCAGATTTAAACCACTTGCCCCAGCGGTCTTAAACACAGCATACTGAGTAGTAACTTGTGTTTGAATTTGTACAACAGTGCGGGCCTCAATTTTATCAAGACAAGTGAAATTACTCAGGTAAGTATTACCTGACCACCTAAATATACTTGAAAGTGGCTGATTACTATAGACTGGTCCATCAAACCCATTGTCTCCTGCTGTTTGTTGTCGGTAGTTTTCCGCATCTGGGAAACTTGGGTGAGTGTAAGTGGGTACATACGTCGGATGTATCTCACACTTTTTCAAGTCCATACCGATAATGGATACCCCACGCGGTATGACTAGAGAACCTACTTCAGCCGGGTTGAAGGACGAAAGAACATCTTGTGTTACTTGGGTGGTTTGCAAACTTAAGTCGTAAGAAAAGTTAGCAGGAGTTACCCCAGGTGCGTTTACAACGCAGTGACGACCGGGAGCAAGTACGATCAAATAACGGTTGTTCCCTGTGCTTACACCCGTGGCTCTGTCAATAATTATTTGCTTCGTTACTTCAATAACAGCTCGGTTGATTGTGACAAACGGGATAGTTTGACCGTCATTGGCCAGGGAGTCCGTTGCAAACTCGTAGTCAGGACCTACAAAAACCGTGAGACCATTGGTACCACCTAGAAAAGGTGCCGCAACCTTTTTCCACTGATTCAGGTCGGTTCCAACTGAGAGAGTATTAATATCACCATCTACCCAAAGCTCTCCCCTGGAAGGAGTTGGAGTTGGCTGCTGAGGCAAGTATGCAGTAGGGCCGACCTTAACTACACTGCCGTCATTGACCTCAAAATAGAGTCCAGGTTCGGTTGGGTTAGTGTTGAGGCCAATCTCACCTGCGGTTAAGTTATCCCCTGTTGGGCGCTTACCAAGAATACTTGAGCGTTTGAAAATCAGTTTTACAGCAGAAGACATTTTCGCTAAGGAGCAGTGGCAAGAGCTATGAAGATAGCTTCACACTCTTACCCTTCCAAAAACTCTTTCATTCTCTCCTCAAGAGAGGCAATTTGATCGCCAATACTTTGAATCTCGCTGTATGAGGAGTGCTGGTCGTATGTACGATTGTAGTCGGTCATTTGTTGCTGACCTGCGTTACCACCGGGGGTAGAAACTGCCATTTTAGCGTCAAGGCGCTCGCGCTCTTTTATCATGTTTTGCATTTCTTGCATACAGCGATGAAACTCCTGGAAGTTGCCGCGCATTCGGCAAACACGAAGTTTATTTTGCTGCTCATCAATACGCAAGTTTAAGGAGTCAGATTTTGCTTTTAGGTCTTCATACTTGTCACCCTGCATTACATTGGCAGGAGCTAGTTCCTTAAAAGACTGACGCAACTTGGAGCCATTCTCTGGTTCCTCAACGGTATTTTTCTTGTAGTCTGTAGGTTCGTGACTATAGTCAAGGATCTGATGTCCCCTTTCCGCAAATATCAAATATGCCGCCTCAATGGCAGAGGGGTCAATACTATCCTTTCTCATTTGTACTGAAGCATTATAATTGGTTTTACCCTGGTTTTGTTGAGCAAAACCTACCACTTTTTGCAACTCCAGTACCCAGCCGACATTTTGCTCTTTTTCTCGTCGCAGTTATGCCGAGCTCTGAAGTTTGACCGCCTTTCTGGGATGTGTTTCTTAATAGTCATGTTTTGATCACCGAACCGGATGATTTTTTCCTGCCCGTTCTCACACGCCTTTACAATTGACTTCTTTGTCGAGTGGCCAGGAGTCTGCCGAGGCTTATTGCAAGGCATTTTGCTTTTGTCCAT
>Ga0247844_1003403_pt1 | contig 23379 bp, 17 predicted proteins | sample LaCtaG_FD_192421 | JGI IMG/M metagenome (GOLD analysis project Ga0247844, IMG submission 192421) | Freshwater microbial communities from meromictic Lake La Cruz, Castile-La Mancha, Spain - LaCruzMarch201714.5m_1 | ecosystem: Environmental > Aquatic > Freshwater > Lake | place: Spain: Castile-La... | reverse complement strand
GCTACCTTGACCGCAATCGTCGCCCAGCGCCTGCTTCGCAAGCTGTGCCTGAGCTGTCGTGAGCCGATTGCGGCATCCCCCCCCGAGGTGATGCCGGAGGCGCCGCTCACCCGCTACCGCGCCAAGGGTTGTGCCCGCTGCCTGGGCACAGGCTATATCGGCCGCCAGGCAGTAGCCGAAGTCTTGGAGATTGACCGTGATCTGGCGCGCCTGATTGAACGGGGCGACACCCCGTCGCTGCTCTATGAGGCGATAGAGGCCAGGGGATTCTCTAGCATGCGCAGCGAAGCTATCCGTATGGTGGACGAGGGTCTCACCGACGAGGCCGAGTTTGACCGGGTCATGGGTTTTGACACCTACACCCGTTAATGGACCCGAGCATGCCATTCATTCTCTACACCGCGATTGCACCCGACGGCAGCGTCAATCGGCGCAGTGGGCTGTTTGCAGATGTTGGTGTGCTTGACCAGGAGCTGACCCGTCGGGGCGAGGTGCTGGTGAACTTCACTAATTTGCCAGCTTTTGTGGCGACTCTGCGCAGCTTGTTTTTGGGTCAGGTTCGTCCGCTCGAAGGCGCCGAATTTGCACGCACACTGTCGCTATATATAGCAGGCGGGGTGGACCTGCAAAGCGCGCTCGCAGACCTTGAAAAAGGTGCCACCTCGTTGGGTTTACGCATGGCAATCCGCGATGTTCGTTTGGCACTCTTGAACGGCGTGCCCATCTCCGAGGCAATTGCCAACACTGCGCGCTTTCCGGCGGTGATTTCTAATTTGTCGCGTATTGGCGAACAGTCAGGCAATTTGGCTGAAGTGCTGGCTGATGCGGCGCTGTTTATTGAGCGCAGCGAGGCCATCAAGAGCGCTGCCAAGCGCGCCATCATCAACCCGGCCTTTACCCTGACCGTAATGATTGGGGCGATCTTTTTCTGGCTGACGGTAGTGATTCCAAAAATGGCCGACCTGTTCAAAGCCATGGGGGACAAAAAATTGCCGCCCGAGACTCTGTTTTTGATGAACCTGGCCGAATTCATGGTGGTCTGGTGGTGGGCGGTGGCGCTGGTGTTGGCGGCAGTACCGGTGGGCATTCTGGTGGGTAGGCAGGTATCCGGTCGGTTCCGGCTTGAAACCGACCGACTGGGCTGGCACCTGCCCATCATCGGCCCGATGGTGGCGTTGTCCAACCAGGCCTATTTCTTTCAGTATCTGGCACTGATGTACAAGTCGGGCGTGGTGATCACCGAGGCACTGGGCACGCTGCGCAAGTCCTTGTCCAACCGATATTTTTTATACCGTACCCAGGGTGTGGAAGGCGAACTAAGGGTCGGCACGCGGCTCAGCGTAGCGTTGACCAACACCCACACCTTTGCCCCGCTGGCGCTGCGCATTGTGGCGGTTGGCGAAGACACAGGTACCCTGGACAATCAGCTTGACCGAATGGCGACAGTGTTCAGTAACCAGGTGAGTGCCCGGGTCGAGATCATGGCCAAGCTGTTGGAGCCGGTGCTGGTGATCTTCCTGGGTTCCGTCTTTGCCTTCTTTGTGCTGGCAGTGCTGGGTCCGCTGTACAGCATGATTGGTTCGCTGGGTGCCGGAAACTGAGGCAGCACACACTATGAAACGTCATTTCAAACGCTTGCAGGTTCATGGATTCACCTTGATTGAGATCACGCTGGTGATCATCGTGATGGGTATTCTGGCTGCCGCCATTGCGCCGATGCTGGGCGGCGTGGTGGGTCGTGCGCAGGCTGATGCAGAACGGATCAAACTCAAGACTTTGAAAGACGCGTTGCTGGCCGATGCACTGGAGCGTGGCGGGTTTATCGACCCGCTGACGACAGCGGCAGTGATGGCAAACAACACACCGAACTCCTTTGTCGCAGTACAGGCGGACCGTTATCTGCCCGCTTCGGCCAACGCCCGGGCGCTGGGTCTGCCATTGACCAGCGCGTTCAATAACAACCTTGGCGACACCCTGGCGCTCAATACGGTGCCCCAATACCTTGACGGCCGACCGGCCTCGTTTCTCTATGATGTGCGGGCCGGTTTGACGCGAACTGTCGCCGGGGTCGCCGCCACGCCGATTGGTTTTTGCATTAACGCCAAGGGGGCCATGCTGACAGAAGCAGCGCCCTACTTGTGTCAGCGGGCGGTTGGCAGGGAGCCCACGGTGGCCGCTTGTCAGACCACCGCTGTGCCGGCTGATCAGACAGTGCCAGTCGCCATGGTGTTGGTCAGTCGGGGCAAAAACCGGCAGTTCGAATTTGAGAATCTTGAAGGCTACACGGCTGCAGGCACTGCTGCGCTGGCCCCCGCTGATACCACCCGAATTTACGAGAGTGCCAGCCGCGGCGTCCAATATACCCACGAAGCCGACTCGTATTACGACGACATTGTGGAGTCCATCAGCCTCTCGGAGGTGGTCAACGCATGCCAGAAGCGCGGGATTTTTACTTCGCCCTGCAGTCTTGGCGAGCGCCAGGTGCGGCTGGTCAACAGCAGTGCCGCAACCATTGGCTACCGGCTCAATGGTGGCGCCTGCACGGCGTTGGCGGCCAACACGGAAATTCCGGTGAGCTGCGCAAACGGTACCCAAGACATTGCAGTCAACCTCGGCGCTGATTGCAGTGGTGCAGAGCTGCTGGCCACCACAACCCGGCTGGCCGCAGATGCCAATGGCGATGGCACGGCCGTGGTTGTCTGTTCAGCGGCAGCTTGCACACCCAATTAAGGGCAAATATATGCAGACTTTCACCCAAAAGACCCTTGCTCAGTCAGTGCTGGTGGGCACGCTGCTGGCGGCATCAGTGGCTGCGTCGCTGGTAACGCAGGCGCAGTTGAAGCAGGTCGAGGCCGACGCTGCACAGTTGAAGCAGGCCGAGGCCGACTTTGCACGCCTGCAGGCGGATCTTGCGCGCTGGCAGCAGGCGCTGAAAACCCATGCAGAGGTGGCCCTGCGGCAGGAGCCGCTGGACCTGTCGGTGGCGCTGCCACCCGAGCAGTTGCACGCTTTGCCGCCCTTACTAAACAAGGTGTTTGACCCCGAAGGGTACTTCCTGCTCAAGAAATTCAGGTTTGAGTGGAAAACCGGCCTCGCAGGGGTCAGCGCTGTTGCCACGGCAGCCCCACTTGCACATATCAGCCTGCAAGGTGACCGCACGTTGATTTTGAAAACTGCAGGAGTCAAGCCATGAAGCCACAAGCCTTGTTGCTGCCCGCTGTGCCGCTGGTACTGGTCGCTCTGGGCTGGTGGGGCTCTGGCAGTCTGGTGAGCAAACTGGTCAAGCCCCAGCCGGCCCCGGTGGTGACCCAGATCACGCTGCCACCCGGCATCGATTCGCTGGCACCGTCCGGGCGGCGTCCGCCGCTGGGCTACCTGGAACTGGCCGCTTTTGGTTTCACCAAGCCGCCCAAAGTTGTGGTGCACAACCCCCGAATACCGACCGCGAGCGACATTTACGTGGTCAATTCGGTTCTGTTGGGCCATGACCTCAACACGGCCACCGTTGGCAACCGGACGGTCAGGGTCGGTGACAAGCTCGACAAGACGTACACGGTGGTTGCAATTGCCCGTGATGGCGTTTGGGTGCATGGCACGGGTAAACGCGCGGAACAGGAAAAAATTGGTTTCAGATCGTTTGCTGTCGAACTTGAGCAGGTCGCCGCAGTCACGGCCACGCCACCCAAAGCCAATCTGCCTAAGGTGCCGACCACGTCCAACCCAGACGGTTTGCGTGACTTCAGGCAAATCCTGGATCTGCTCAAGCTGTAGCTCATTTATGGGTCTTTTTATAAGAAGATAACTATGCAAGTTTCCAAACCACTCCTGCCCGCAACTGATCTGGACCCCAGACCGGCTTTGCTGGCCCTGACACTGGCGCTTGGTTTGCTGTTGAGTGGTTGTTACAGCACGGCCAAGCGCCCGGTCGACACGGAACGGCATCCCGAGGGCGTGCCATCGAAGGCGCTGGAGCACGCCCGGGCCGTGGTGCCACCGCCCCCCTTTTTGCCCATGGCACAACGCCAAGAGAAAGCGGTTGCAGAAGTGGATCTGGCGTTTTCGCCTAGCAAGCGTTATTCGTTCAAGGCACAGGGGGCGCCGCTGCGACTGGCGCTGGCTCAGTTTGCGCAGGCTTTTCGGCTGAATATCGTGGTGGACCAGGATGCCGGTGGCGTCGTGTCGGTCGATGTGACCGACCTTTCGCTGGCGCAAACCCTGGACAACCTCTTGGACCCTATTGGTCTGGGCTGGTGGCGTGACGGCACGGTGGTGCATGTGAGTCGCCAGGTCACGCACAATTACATAGTGGACTACCCGCGCCTGACGCGCACCGGTAGCAGCAGTTCATCGGGCAGCGCAGGCGGCTCATCGGGGTCGGTGTCGTCATCCGATTCGATGAATTTCTGGGGCGAACTGGAGAAGGAAATCAAGGACATCATGAAGATGCCGTTTGGCGGCAAAGACGCGCCCATCGAAAAAATCACCCACACCGACCGTCTCACCAAGGTCGAAACCAGCACCGAAAAACCGCTGGTGCTGCTCGATGGCACGCTGATCATCAACAAAAGTACAGGCATGGTGCAGGTCACCACCTCGCCCAAGTCGTTGCGCCAGATTGATCTGTACATGAAGCACTTGATGTCTCGCATGAACAAGCAGGTGTATATCGAGGTCAAAATCATGGAGGTAACGTTGCGCAATGACAATGCATTTGGCATCGACTGGAGCAGGGTTTTGCCAGTGCGGAACGAAAACGTAGTTGGGTTTACGACGGCCACGGCAGTTGGTGCCGCAGGTTCGCTGAGCGCCTTGGCACCCACTGGGACTTTGACACTCAATCCGTTTCAAGGCCAGGCTATCTTGCACGATGTAGTGGCCGCTATCAGCGCACTGGAGGCGCAGGGCGATGTGAAAGTGATCTCACAACCACGCATTCGTACCCTGAACAACCAGCCAGCCATTATCAAAACCGGTACCGAGCGCACCTATTTCAGCTCGAAAACGACGATTACCAAAGGAGTCAACGGTGCGGCCGATACCCGTGAGGTGAGCGACGAGGCCAAATCTGCCATCGACGGCCTGATGCTGACAGTGGTGCCACAAATTGGTGCCAACAATGTGATTGCCCTTGATGTGACCCCATCAATGACCAAGATCATGGGCGAATCAGTGGCCAAGTCGGGGCTGTCTTCGGCCCCCATTACCGAAACCAACCAGATGACAACGCTGGTGCGGGTGAATGACGGTGAAACCGCCGTGATTGGCGGCATGATCATCGAAGAAGAGTCGGAGTCGGCGCGTCAGGTGCCGGGTGTGGGCGATGTGCCCGGTGCTGGCTGGTTGTTCAAAAGCAAATACAACAACCGCATTCGCAAAGAATTGGTGATTTTTATCACACCCCATGTGATCTCGGGCAATTAGGGGAGTCCGCCATGGACAGCTGCTATCACGCACTGGGCTTCAGGGAGCCACCGTTTCAGATCACGCCAGACGCAGAATTCTTTTTTCCTCAGCCACAATACCTGACGGCAATAGGGCACCTGCGCTACGGCATGTTGACTGGCAGTTTTTCAGTGATTACCGGCGAAGTGGGTTTGGGCAAAACCCTACTATGCCGCTATCTGTTGCGCAATTTGCCGGATGACGTGCAGACGGCATTTGTGTTCAACCCGCAGCAAAATTTTCTGGAGATTATCAAGAGCGTTTACCACGACCTGAGCGGGGAAAGTACCGACTCCAGTTCACCCGCCGATGTGCAGAAACTTCTGTACGACAAGCTGATTGCGATCAATGCCACCGGCAAGCGGGTGGCACTTCTGGTGGACGAGGCGCACCGGTTAAGCCCCGAGGTGCTGGAAGGGGTGCGACTGCTGTCCAACCTGGAGACTGACAAGCGCAAGCTGATCGCCCTCTTGCTGGTGGGGCAGAGTGAGCTGGAACATACGCTGAAATTATTCGAAATGCGGGCGCTGCGTGAACGCATTTCAGTCTGGCACAGGTTGCAGCCTTATTCTCGCGCGGTCACGGTCAATTACATCCGGCATCGGCTTGACTGCGCGCGACTGCGCGGTAGTTTTGGGCTGACTCTGCCGGCGCTGCAGGCGGTGCACTGGTATAGCAAGGGGGTGCCCCGGCGCATCAACCTGATCTGTGACCGGGCCATGCTGATGGCGTTTTTGGACCAGCGCCCGGCGGTCAGCGTGGGCATGGTGCGCACCGCGGCAAGGGAGGTGCAGGGATGGGACGCTTGATCAAAACATTCACCTGGAATTTGCCATGAGTATTGTGAACGATGCCCTGCGGGCGCTGGAAAAGTCAGACCGACCGGCCAACGCACTCATGGGCCAGCATGAGTCGCAGCGACTGGCCGCCGATTCGGTTGCGCATGAGCTGTATGCAGGTGGGCGCACAGTGACCCGCAGCAAGCAGTGGCCGTTGCTGGTGGCAGTGACCTTGTTATTTCTTGGGGCATTCACTTGGTGGTGGATCGATCGCACCGCCGCATGGATGCCGGGCGCGGGGGCTGTGCCTACTGCAACACCGAACGTTGCACCTACTGCTGCATCCGTTGTCGCGGTGGCAGCGCGCGTGCTCGCCTCAACGCCAGCAACTGCCGTTGCACCTGCCATGGTGGCGACTCCTGCCAAACCCACAGCGATGCCAACGGATGCCGCTGTGGTAGCCGCCCGGGGGAGGTCGGTGGCCGAAAAAACGGCCAGACCAGCAGTCAGCTCTGCCGCTCAAGCCACAAAACGTGCCAGTGTGCGGACGACTGTTCCCAGCCCAGGACTGATGCCACCCGCTGTTGCAGCCAGCCCGGAACTGGTGTTGTCGGTTGATAACCGTGCGCCACTGGCGCTTGACGCATTGAGCCGGGGCGATCTCAGAGAGGCCATGCAGTTGGCAGAACAATTGATCGCCGTTCAGCCAGGGCGCTGGGAAGGGCACTATGCGATGGGTTCGGCCTTACTGGCCAGCGGCCGTGTGGGCGAAGCCGAGGCTGCACTTGGGCAGGCTCTGGTGTTGCAGCCCAACTCGGCCAGTGTGTTGTTGCAGGCTGGAATGGCGGCGCAAGAGGCCGGGCAAACAACCAAAGCCAGGAGCCTGCTGCGCCGCGCTAGCGGGCTTGCGCCAGACAATGTAGCGGTTTGGCTCAATCTGGGATACTCTGCCGATCTCGCGGGCACCCGTGACGAGGCCGAGGCCGCATACCAGCGCTACATGCAGCTCACCAGCGCGCGTAGCGGGACCGAGAGTCAGCGCGCTTACGTGAGTGAACGTCTGCAGTTTCTCGGTAAACACTGATCTCTGGAGAACACTGACATGCATGCATCAGCCCCTTTTGCGCCGAGTCTGGCCAGCCAGGACGTTGCTGCGTTGCACGACCAACTATGCCGCTATGCACAGGATTTGCAGGAGCTGACGTGGCAGTACAAAGAGCTTGAAAACCGTCATCAGAAAATGCTCATGGCAATGCGGTATGGCGAGCATGGTGTCGATCTGCTGTTCAACGCGATGAGACAGGCCACGACTTTGTATCTGGTGACAGACCTTCAAGGGACGATCACTTTCTCCAGCCCTGGCCTTGACCGCGCTTGGCCCAGTCAGCGCCATTCACTCAAAGGTCAGTCGGTCAGGCAACTGGCGCCGACCGGTGGCGAGGCGGAGCTGGAAGCGCTGCTGTCGCGCCTTTCAAAAGATACGGCTAAAAATTCGATCTGGCACGGTCGACTTGAGTTACCTGGTGCCAAACCGGGCAATCGTCTCCTCGCAGCCCTGATCCTGTATGGCAACAGCGACGGTCTGCCACAGATATATTGGTTCTTGGGGGATGCTGTGGACCGCAATGCCCGTGCATTGGACATTCAAAAATGTTTCACATTTTTTGATGCAAGCGCCGACGGCCTGGTCATTACCAACGCTGCGGGGAAGATTGAAGCGATCAATGCAGCCTGCGCCGATATCACTGAGTTCGGTATAGCGGACGCCTTGGGTTGCGATCCTGGAATATTCGCCGCCGGACTGCATGATGCGGCTTTCTTCAATAGTTTTTGGCAAAGTCTGCACAGCTCCGGCAGCTGGACCGGTGAATTGTTCAATCGACGCAAAAGCGGACAGGTTTTCCTGTTGACCATGACGGTCAAGGCGGTCAGGCGGAGTGATGGTGAAGCGGTTGGCTACATCGCCGCGTTTGAGGACAAGTCGGTTCCAGAAGAGGAACTTCGAAAGCCGGCACGACCGGCATTACACGATGCACTGACCGGTTTGCCTGACCGGCGTCTTCTGAACATGCGCATGACACGAGCCATGACTGATGCGAGTAATCAGCGTCGCGGGCTGTTTCTACTGTGGCTTGAGCTGGATCGATTTAGCGCGCTCAATGACGAACTTGGCAAGGCCGTTGTTGACCTGGTGCTACAGGAGGTCAGCGTGCGCCTGCCAAGTGCGGTACGGCGCACAGATACCATCGCGCGTATTGATGAATATCGGTTTGTGGCTCTTTTGAGCAGCGTTGACAACCAGGCAGACGCCGAAAAAATTGCCAACGCCATGCTGTTTGCCATGTCGGCCCCGGTCCATGTTGGTAATCACAACCTGGACGTTAATCTCAGCATCGGTGGCGCCTGTTACCCGTCAGACGGCGATGACATTGCGGGCATCATGAACCACGCACAGGCTGCAATGGATGAGGCAAGGCGCGTGGGCCAGTCCATTGGTTTTCTCAAATCCGGTCCAGCGCCATGAAGCAATGGATGTTGGCAAGTGGCGCGTTTTGGTTGTGCCTGACAGCGCACGCACAACCGTCGTGCCTGCAGCAAGCGGCGGCGCATTACACACTGCCACTCGATCTTCTGAGCGCCATTCTCCGAGTTGAAGGGGGTCGACCGGGCCTGGCGGTGCGCAACACCAACGGCAGTTTCGACCTGGGGCCGATGCAAATCAACACGGTCTGGCTCATTACCCTGCAACCGCGAGGCATCACCCTGGCGATGCTGCGTGATGACTATTGCGTCAATGTGGCAGTCGGGAGCTGGATTCTGGCACGGGAACTGCAGCGCCTGCCGGCCCATCCGAGCCGGGGCCAGCTCTGGCAGGCAACCGCCAATTACCACTCGCGTACACCGGCACTTAACTACCGATACGCCACCCGACTCTGGCAGCAACTGAAGACGCAGCCCAACCCATGACGTCGTCGCCCACAACTCACCTGAAACTGCGCCTGCTTGGCGGCTTTGAGGCAAGCCGGTTCGGTATTACTGTGGATGGTTTTACCTATGCCAAGATGCGTACCTTGCTGGCCTATCTGGCGGTTGAGAGTATGCGTGACCACAGCCGGGATGCCTTGGCCGACTTGTTTTGGGAGAAAAATGACGCCGTGAACGCACGCGGCAATCTGCGGCGAACCCTGTCAAATTTGCGCCGAATGCTTGAGCGCCCGGGGAGCTCACCGTTGTTTGCCGTCAGCAAAAGCACCATCCGTTTTTTGCCCTATTGCTGGGTCGATTCGGTCTATTTCCAGGAACAGGCAAGTGCGGCTTTAGGTGCAGCGACTATCGACGGCGCCCACATCGAAAGTGTCGCAGCGTTGTACACCGGCGAGTTTTTGAGCAACTTGACGGTGAGCGATAGCCCGGGCTTTGAAGAATGGCTAACCATGCAGCGCGGCAAACTGCATCGCCTGGCATTGGCCCTGCAAGATGCATCGTGCCATGCCTATGAACAGGCGGGCGATGACCAAAGAGCCTTGCGGTGTGCCGTGCGCTATGCAGAACTTGAGCCATTGAACGAGGAGGTTTGCCGTCGGGTCTTGCGATTGCATCACAAGATCGGTCAATCCAGCGCAGCCAGTTTGCACTATCAGAACTATTGTCACCTGCTCGAAACCGATCTGGGCGTTGCGCCGTCCGCAGAAACGCAGAAACTGGCCTTGGACATCAGCACACAGGCTGTGCACAAGCCCAGCAGTCCGGCACGCAGCGAACGGCATCAAGTTACCGCCCTGTATTGCGACTTGCAGGTGATTGGCAGCGTCGACCCAGAGGATTCAATGACACTGGTAGTGCAGCCAAGAGCACATGCGTTAGCAATTCTTGAACGCTTGCAAGGCCATGTGGTCGAGACACAGTACAGCGGCCTGTTGGCCTATTTTGGATATCCACACGCTAATGAAGATGCCGCACGCAACGCGGTTCAAGCTGGTTTGTTGATCGCGACACAAGCCATGCGCGGTCTCCATTGGCGCGTCGGTGTGCACACTGGCATGGTAATCGCCAAAGGCATGCGCCCCGACTCGGTTGGAATAGTCACGGATACTGTCATCTCGTTGGCGCGGAGTGCAGCCGCCAACGAGCTCATCATCAGCCAACAGTCGTTTCGACTGGTCACCGGCTATTTTGAGTGCCAGCGTCTGAGCACCCAATTGGCTGTAGATTTCCGAGATGCTTTGGCGCCTTATAAAGTGGTGCGCGACACCGGTGCGCGCAGCCGACTAGATGCAGCAAGGCAATCAGGCGCAATGCTGACACCCCTGATCGGGCGTGAAGGTGAGATTGAGCTGTTGATGAGTTGGTGGCGGATGAGTGTGCAGGGAAAGCGTCAATGTGCGTTGATTCTAGGCGAGCCGGGTATAGGAAAATCCCGGCTGTTGCAAGTATTAAAGAGTCGTTTGCAGACCCCCCACCAAGCCTGGGAGCTTAGGTGTCGGGCGCAGTTTTCCGAGACCGCGTTTCATCCATTTGCGGCCCTGCTTGAAACACTACTTGGCCTGGATGCATCGCAGTTACCCGCAATTAAGTTCGCCCGCTTGGCAAGACTTGTTGAGCGTGTGCAACCGGCACTGGCCGAATCTTCCGTCCCTTTGCTGGCGCAGCTACTGTCGTTACCGCTGGCCGAGCCTTACCAGCTTACGAAGGGTTCCACAGCTAAGCACATTGAGGCAACCACATCAGTCCTGCTTGCACTGTTGCACATGCTCAGCCATAGCCAACCGGTACTGTTGATCTGGGATGACATGCAATGGGCCGACCCTAGTACCTTGACATTATTGGCACGGTACATGGCCAAAGCGCATGATGAACCCTTGCTGATGCTCATGAGCGCGCGCCCCGGTTTTCGAGCGCCTCAGGGACTGTCAACGGACAACACGGTTGCGCTCGGTCCGCTGGATGATCGGCTTGTGCGGACCATGATCACTTCGTTGCAGCCGGGGATGGATGAGGCGGTTGTGGCGCGTGTTGCGGCACGGACGGATGGCGTGCCGTTGTATGTTGAAGAGATGGTGAAAATGGGAACCGTGGGCAAGGTTATGCGTGTGCCGTATTCGCTGCGCGACTTGTTGGCGCTGCGCATGGCCCAGATGGGCAGCGCCAAATATACCGCGCAGCTTGCGAGCGTTTTAGGGTGCGAATTCACGCTGAAAATGTTGCAGACCCTGTTTGTGCCGAGTCGCCACCGGTTTGAGAAGGAGTTGAGTGCCTTGATGGAGCAAGGCGTACTTGTGCAGAACCGTGTTGGCGCTTTTCAGTTCAAGCAAACTCTAATGCGCAATGCGCTCTACCAGAGTCAAACCAAATTTGACCGGCAGACAACGCACCAAAGTGTCGCCCAAGCCCTACTGGCAGACTTTAAGCAACTGGCCCAGGCGCAACCGAAATTGGTGGCATGGCATCTGTCAGCGGGTGGACTTCCCCAAGAGTCCATAGATCTTTGGGTCACCACCGGGGAACTCGCAATGAGCCGTTCTGCGCCAACCGAGGCTTATTCCTGTTTTATGCACGGTGTGCAATTGTTACCGGCGTTGCCATCCATTGCCGTGCGCGAAAAATTGGCATCCAGCCTCTGCAGGAGAGTCAGTCGAGCACTGGTGCTACTCAACAGTTTCGGCCCGGGCGAATTCGCTCGAGCCTATCGTATGGCACAGCGGTTGGTGACCACCAGCACGAGTTGTGGAGGTGGCGGCTACCAGGCCGGCGAACCCGACTGAGGAAATCAGCGAAAGTTAAGACGATTCATGGACGATCGCCCAATAAATTGCGTTGGGATCGGCCCAATGGGTGTCAATTTCACTCATTGAAAGAACTATGTGCACCTTACTGAGAAGGACTGTATGAATTCGAATTCAAAATCACCTGTCAACGATTTAACCCGACAAAATTTCGATGATTTATGTGCGTGGATTGATGCTCACATTGACGAGTGCATCGGGTGGCAACAATTGCTTGAAAACAGCCAGCTGGACTTTCAAACGATTCAGCTGCTTTTCTTTAAGCATGCCAGCACCACGCCTATGACCTGGATACGCAAACAACGTGCGCAAAAGAACGGAGCCACGGCGATCGACCGTCCGATATTGACTCTGAGAAGTCGTCGCACTTGAACGGGGCTACCGTCGTTGCAACGACATGAACTCCGAGCTGGTTATCCTTTGAGCGTGCATACCGAATGATTGGACGCGTTGGAGGTCGGGGCATCACCGTGGTTGGCGATGCGGTGACTGCCCCTCAGGTAACCAGCAGCTCCTGCATCGCATCGGACACATCGTTCATTGTCAGCGTGTTCATGTCGGCGTCGTTGCCTCCACTCTGTTGGGAAAGGCGTTGCGATTGCACTTCGATGCAGCGCTCGTACACATTGCGAACAAAGCGGCCATTCGATGTTGTTTGGCCCGCATCAACCAGGTGCGGCAGGCTGTCCATCAGAAACGACCTTGCCGGCTCGGCAAGCGTGTAATCGGAATCCTGGCAGAAGGACTCAAAAATCTGCAGCAACTCGTCGGGGTTGTAGTCATCGAACTCGATGTAGTGATTGAAGCGCGAGCGCAGCCCCGGGTTGCTGTTGATAAACGCGTTCATGGGCTCGGTGTAGCCGGCCACAATGATCACCAGTTGGTCGCGATGGTCCTCCATTGCTTTGAGCAGCGTGTCTATCACTTCGCGGCCAAAGTCGTTCTCGCTGTTGCCATGCGCCAGCGCATAGGCTTCGTCAATGAAAAGCACCCCGCCCAAAGCGGACTGAATGACCTCGCGGGTCTTGATCGCGGATTGCCCGATGTAGCCCGCCACCAGACCGGCCCGGTCCACCTCCACGATGCGGTTGGTGGGGATGATGCCCAGGCTGTAGTACAGATCGGCAACGATGCGCGAGACAGCCGTCTTGCCGGTGCCGGGGTTGCCTGTAAAAACCAGATGCTGTGAAAACCCCGCGGCCACCTTGTGCCCCGCTTTTTCGCGCTCGCGTTGCATATGAATAAAGTCAAACAGTCTTTGCACTTGCTTCTTCACCCGACTGAGACCGATCATCCGGGTGAGCCTTTTCATGGCCTCCTCGTAGCTGTTCGCAACGCCGTCCATTGCCGGCAAAGGCTCGCCCAACCCGGCTTCCACATCGAGCGGAAGAATCTGCTGCAACTCCGACTTTGAGGCCCCCGTGAGCGCGTAGACACGCAGTGCCTGTGCTTCAATGACCTTTTCGAACAGATTGCGCACATAGCGCGCATTGCCAAAGCGCTCGCGCTGCGCCTGAATATCACGGGCAAATATTTTCAATAGCCCCGGGTGTGCAGATTCATTCAGCGCATAGGAGTGACTGGCGCAAAAATTCAGCAGTATTTGCAGCAGCTCGGTGGGCGTGTAGTCCGCAAAGTGGAGGTAGCGGTTAAAGCGCGAGCCCAGTCCCGGATTGGATTGAATAAAGGTCTCCATGTCGGCGGTGTAGCCGGCGACGATCACAACCAGATCACTGCGATGGTCTTCCATCATCTTCAGCAAGGTCTCAATCGCTTCTTTGCCAAAGTCCTGCGCTCCACCCCGGGCCAGCGCGTAGGCTTCGTCAATGAACAGGATGCCGCCAAGTGCCGACTCGGCCAGCACCTTGGTTTTGAGCGCGGTTTGCCCAATGTAGGGCGCCACCAGGCCGGCGCGGTCGGTTTCAATCACTTTGTCGGTCTTCAAAATGCCCAGGCGCTGGTACAGCCCGGCGATGATCCTGGCAATGGTGGTTTTGCCGGTGCCCGGGTTTCCCAGGAAGACGAGGTGGCGCGAAGGCCAATCCGGTACGCGCAGCCCCTGCTGGGCGCGCAGCTTCTGGACATGGATATAACTCGCCTGGCGCAACACTTCCTGGCGCACAGCATCCAGCCCCACCAAGCCCGAAAAAGCATCTTCAAGGTATTGCGCGATCGACTGATCACCCCCGATGGGAAGCTCGGACACCGACGGAAAGACTGCGGGCTTCTCCAGCGTTGCTTCACGGGTCGTGTGCGCTGACTGCTTGCCGCGCAAGGTGGCAAGCCGCTCCTTGGCCTGCGCATATTCCTGGTGGGCCGCGGACTCATACATCAGCCGCGCCTGTTCCAGGTCCAGTGGCACGCCCAATCCGTTCTCATACAACCAGCCCAGGTTGTTGCAGGCTTCGGCATAGTCCTTGGCAGCGGCAAGACGGTTCCAGTGGGCGCTGGCGGCATAGTCCACCGGCACGCCAAAGCCATGCTCATAGACCAGCCCCAGCGCACACTGCGCCTCCGGCATTCCTGCTTTTGCAGCCAATTGGTACCAATGCAGGGATTGCGCCTGGTTAAACGGTACGCCGCGTCCGTTGGCGTAGGCCAAACCCAGGTTGTACTGGGCCAGATAGTCGCCTTGTTCAGCTGCCAGTCGGAACCAGTGCACGCCTTCGCTGGGATCGAACGGAACACCGCTGCCCGTCGCGTAGTGAAAGCCCAGTTGCCTTTGAGACGGCACATCTCCCCGATCGGCCGCCATGCGCAATCGGCGGACGCCTTCGGCTTCGTCTTTCTTGATGCCGCGTCCATGTAGATGTGCGAAGGCGAGGTAGCGCTGCGCCTCAATATGGCCGAGATCAGCGGCGCGCTGGAACCAGTCGGCCGCGACGACATCACTCTTCGCAACGCCCATGCCCCTGGCATAGCGCTGGCCCAGCGTGAACTGCGCCTCGCAGTCGGGCTTGGCGAAAAGGCTGCCCTGGGCCAGTGTCCTTAACTCAGGAACCGGTAGTGAACGGTAGGTCATCTCATCTCGAATGGTCTTGGCTAAGCGGAAAAGAACGCATTTGCATGCTGCGCACGCGACTCTATCCGGCCGAATAGTGACTGACTGTCTTCATTCCAAACCAAACCCAAGGTCTGGCAGGCTGCGCTGGAAACATAGGACACGCGGTTGCCATCTCCACCTGCCAGTTCCAGTGCATTGCTCAATACCTCCGCGACATGCACCAGGGGCACCAGCAGGCCGCCAGATACGGCGTCGGGCGCGTGGTGGCCCCCAATCGCAGCACAAATATCTGCAGGTAACTCCCAATGCTCGGCCAGCCACATCCCAACGGTGGAATGGTCCACGCCGAAATATTCACGCTCGATTTGCTCGATGCCTACGTTGCGCGTAACTGCCTCCAGGCGGCAGGCGTGAAATGCCTTGGGTTCAACGGCCTGAAACCAGAACTGCCCAACATCGTGCAGCAACCCGGCGATCAGGCTGGAGTCGACCGAAATGTGGGCTTCAACATGGGCCGCAATTTCCTCGCAACACACGCCAACGCCCACGCTGTGCTGCCACAGCCTGACGCCACGCTCGTCAGCCACCATCTTCCCGACAAAATTCTTGAGGCTGCTGATCAGTGTGATCTCGCGAACGCGCTTCATACCGATCAATGACGTGGCGGTGTAGATGTCGGTCACGTCCGCGTCGCGTCTGGCCCGTGCGGCCGCGCGGTTGGCAACGGACAACACTCTCGCGGCGATGATGGGATCGTGGTTGATGCAGCCCACCAGAACTTTCATGTTGCCATCCGGGTCGTCAATGGTGGCGAGAATTTCCGACACCGTGCGCGGAAAGCTCACCATGGCATCGCTGCGTTCGATGATCTGTTTGCGTTCAAGTGAGTTGGTCGCCATCATGCACTCCGGTAGGTGAGTACCTGGTCAAACAGGGTGGCCGTATTGGCGTCTGAAAAGTCGGCCCCATCAAAAATCTTAATGATGCGTCGGGCTGCCATGGCGGCGTCAATAGCCACCTGCTCGTCTGATCGCGTGTCTGGTATCAGAGTAAAAATGAATTCCACGTGGTGGGCCTGCAATTGGTGCAGATTCTCTTCGGTCAATGCGTGACCAGTGGGCAGGCTGAAGCTCATGGAGCCGCCCCTGACCGCGTTCGCTGGCGCACCCAGCACCATGCCTTCCTTGGCATCGACGATGGGGATGTAGTGATGGCGGGTTCTCATGGCGATTGCATCCTGTTAAGCAATGGGGAATTGCAAGGTGATGGTGGTCCCCTGGCCTGGCGTGCTGGCAACGATCAGGTTGCCGTGGTGCAACTCAACGATCTCTTTGACAATGCTCATGCCCAGCCCTGTGCCCGGAACGGTGCCGGAGGTGTCGGCCCGGAAGAACCGCTCCGACACCCGCTTGACCTGCTCGGGTTTCATGCCGATGCCCTGGTCTACCGTGCGGATCGCAATCAGGTTGGCGGTGCTGGCGGGTTCGATAAAGATTTTCACGGCATCCCCGGGTCTGGAGTATTTGTAAGCGTTAGACAGCACGTTCAGAATCGCCTGCTGCGTCTTTTTCCGGTCGACCATGATGTACGAGGCTTCTACCGGGCTGGTCACCACGGGCGGCAGGCGCTCGGCCGGAAGACGGAAGTCGCTCACGGTCTTTCGCACCAGTTCCGCGACGTCGGTTGACACCAATTCAAAGTCTTTTCCCCGGCGCGCCTCGATGCGGGCCAGGTCCAGCAACTCGTTGAGGATGGACGCCATCAGTTCCGATTGCCTGAAGATGATGCCCGTAAACTCTTTGCGGCTGTCTTCATCCAGGCTCTGGGTCAGCAACACCTCCGCAAACCCGTAAATGCTGGCCATGGGCGTGCGCAGTTCGTGCGCCGCGGTGGACAGGAAGTCGCTCTTCATCTGGTCCACTTCGGTTTCGTGGGTCACATCCCGAAAATACAAAATCTGCGACACGGCACCCGATACGCTCAACCGAAAACCCACTTCGAGCACGCGCCTGCCTGGCAAGGCCAGCGCAATCACTTCGCGTTCGTCCGTGTGACCTGCCGCAGCACTCTCACGCAAACGCCGCACACCCTTGAAACTGCTACTGGGCAAACACTGTTGCGCCAGAAGGTCGGAAAACGCCTGTTCGCTGACTCCGATGAGCGATGCGGTCTCAATCTGGGTCAGGCTTGAAAATGCAGGGCTGGCGTAGTTAACCTGCTGTTTGGTATCGAACGATACAAAGCCGTCCGGGCTCAGTTGAAAGATCGCGTTGAGAAGCTCAGTGCGAACACCCAGGGCCAGTTCACCGGCTTTGCGTTCGCTGATGTCGGTAAAACTGCCGACCATACGCAGGGGTTTTCCGTCGGGGTCGCGCTCAACAACATCCCCCCGGTCCAACACCCACACCACGCGTCCGTCATCCAGTAGCATACGGTGCTCGCTGCGGTAGGCGCCGTTGCCGTCCATACACTTTTGAAGCCGTTGCATGACGGCGCCTTTGTCGTCGGGGTGCAGCAAATCTGCAAAAAACCCGACCGGGTGCTGCAAGTGCGCCATGTCGAGCCCGATGATTTCACACCAGCGGCTGTTGTGGGTGACCTCACCGGTGGGAATGTTCCAGTCCCACACGCCTTCACCGGTGGCTTCCAGCACATAGCGCAGGCGCCGCTCGCTTTCTTCCAGCCGGCTTTGCGTGCGTTTGAGCTCGGTCACATCGTTGGCGATAACGAGTATCTGCTTCTTCCCTTCCCGGGTGATCAGCGGCTTCTTGATGGACTGATAGTAGGTGACCTCACCGGTGGCTGTGTTGGTGGATTCCTCCATCACGACTTGGGTCTGTGACTGCGACATCACCTCGCGAACGTTTTGCAAAAAGAATGCCACCTGCTCCGCATTGGGGTTGAATGCCCCGTCGTCTTTGCCAATCAATTCATCAGGTGTTGTTCCATACAGATTGGCCAGCGCACGGTTGCCAATGAGGAATTTGCCGTCCCAGTCTTTCATCAGAATGATGTTGGGGTTTTCATCAATCACCGTGCGCAGCAAGGTGTTGGGATCAATGGCCGGCGTCTGCGCGTTATCGGTGCTGCGTTTCATTGAATGGTTCCGGCAGTGGGTTTCAACAGATTTTCGCTTTCGTTAAAGATCGGTAGCCACAAGGTAGCGGTTGTGCCTTCACCAATAGCGCTCTTCAAGTCGATTGTTCCCCGGTGCAGCGTGACTATTTCCTGCACGATGCTCATGCCCAGACCAGTTCCCGGGACTTTGCCAGAACTGTCGGCCCGGTAAAAGCGCTCAAAGACGCGCTCCAGTTGCGCGGGTGTCATGCCGATGCCATGGTCCGTGATGCGAATGCCCAGCATTTTTGGCTTGGCCGCATCTGACGGCGGGTCAATCAGTTCAATCTGCACCGCAGCGCCAGTGGGTGAATACTTGTAGGCATTGGACAGCACGTTCAGCACCGCCTGCTGCGCCTTCTTGTGGTCAGCCAGCACGACGAGGTGGGCAGCAGCGGCAATCAGGGTGGGCGCCAGGCGTCCTGCGGGAGGTTTGAATTCATGCACCACCTCTTCGATCAGCGCCTTTAGCGGTGTGGCTTCAAACACAAAGTCTTTTCCCCTGCGGGCTTCAATGCGGGCCAGGTCCAGCAGTTCGTTCAGGATCGACGCCATCAATTCCGACTGTTTGTAGATGATGGCAAGAAATTCCCGCTGGCTCGCTGCATCGAGTTCCTGCGAGAGCAACACTTCGGCAAACCCGTAAATGCTGGCCATGGGTGTGCGCAACTCGTGAGCGGCGGTGGACAGGAACTCGCTTTTCATGCGGTCCACTTCCGTTTCGTGGGTAATGTCGCGCAGATAGAGAACCTGCGACACACTGTCCGTCTGTGCTTCACGCAGCCCCACTTCGATCACACGCTTGCTGGCATCGGCCAGTTCAAATACCTGGCGCTGCCCGGCACCGGCTTCTTTTCCCAAAGCGCGCAAGGCAGCCACGCCGGAAAACTGGGCCTCGGGCAGACTCAGGTCGGTCAGGCGTTGCGAAAAAATGGACTCGCTGAGCCCCACAATCTCGCGCTCCTCCAGCCCAGTCATGCGGGTAAATGCCGGACTCACATATTTCACACAGTGCGCATTGTCAAAGGACACAAAGCCGTCTGGGCTGAGCGCGAATATGGCCTTGAGTTGCCCGGCGTGCTCACGCTCGCGCTCTTGCGCGACCCGCCGTTCGGTAACGTCGCTGTGCGAGCCCAGCATGCGAACCGCCTTGCCGTCGGCGTCTATCAGTGCGCGCCCGCGATCCAGAATCCAGATGTAGCGGCCGTCCTTGCAGCGCATGCGGTGCTCGCATTGGTAAAAGTCGGTCTCGCCCCGCAGGTGGCGTTGCAACTCCTCCATGGTGTGCGCCAAGTCGTCCGGATGCACACGGCTGATCCACTCATCCACCTGGTTGCCGATTTCGTCGTTACGGTAGCCCAGCATGGACTTCCAGCGCGGCGAGAAATAGACTTCGTTGGTCTGCGGGTTCCAGTCCCAGATTCCATCGTTGGCCCCGCTCACGGCCAGTTCCCAGCGCTGCTCGCTGTCAGCCAGCGCTTGTGCCGTGTTCTTGAGCTCGGTGATATCAATGCGGTTGCCAACGATATAGCCGCTGGGGGTGCGGTGTTCGACGATCAACAACCAGCGACCGTCTGCCAGCCTTTGCTCAATCACTTCGCCGTTGGCGTTTTGGTGCTGGGCCACCCGCTGCATGACCCAGGCATCCACATTGCCGATGGCCTGCGCATACTGGCCGCGCTCGGCACCACTGCGCACAATCATTTCGAAGGTGTTGCCCGGCACAATCAGGTCACGACTGGCTTCGTAAAAGCGCAAATACGCCTCGTTGCACTGGACCAGGCGGTCTTCTTCGTCGTAGATGGTGAAACCCTGGGCGATGCTGCTGATGGAGTCGCGCAAGAGGTTGCTGGACTTCTCGGCGGCCAGCTGCGCCCGCACGCGTTCCTCGTTTTCTGCCTTTAACAAATGCCGGTCTTCGCCGAGCTGCTGCGCCATTCGGTTGAAGGCCAGGGCTGTTTGCGCCAGTTCGTCGTTGCCGGCAACCACAATCCGGTGCTCAAAATCACCGGCGGCATAGCGTTTGCTGGCCTTCTGCAGCGCGACCAACTGGCGTGCCAGATAGCTCCCGAGCAGCCAGGAGAACAGCGCGACCAGGGCGATTTCTATGGCCGCAATACTTGCCGCCCAGCGCCGGGCGTTGGCCAGCAGGACCTTCAACGGATCGATCGACACACCCACCCGCACCTCGCCATGGCGAATGCCACCTGCCAGCACCGGGGCCGACCACTCGAAAATGCCATCCGTGACCTGGTCGATAGCCGTCTCGGGATGAAACGGACGCGCCAGCAGCGCGGCATCCCCCTGCCGGGCCAGCACCGTACCGCCGGCGTCGAGCACGCTGACAAAAGCGATCTGACCGGAGGCCATCGCCTCCGCCACCAGAGAGTCCAATGTGGCAAGGTCCTGCGAGATGACGGCGTCCTTGGCCGCCACCGCCAGCAGCTGACCGCCGAGTTGCACGCGGCGGGTCAGTTCGGCCTCATTGGATTCGCGCAGAATGGACAGGGCGCTTCCCACCAGCACCGCCAGCAATGCGAATTCGATAACGGCTACGCCAACAATGGTTTTGGTGCGAAAGCGCATGGTCGGTTCATTGACGGCTATACCGCTCCAGTAAATCAATATCCAGCGCGCGGATGTCGTTCCACTCCTTGTCCTGCGAACCGACCAGGCCTTTGAATGCGAGAGGCAGCAACAGGCGCTGCCCGACTTCGTCACTGGCCATTGAGACCATGGCGGCCAGAACCTTGGCTACCTGTTCACCAGGAACGCGTGGGTGGGCTGCAAAAGCATGCGGTGTGTAGGCCGGCGTTTCGCTCAGCACCTTTAGTGCATCGCGCACCTCGGGTGGACTTGCCTCGAGGGTGCGCTGGATACCGCCACCGGCTTCCTGCAGGCCCGAGGCCACCGCACGGTAAACCGAATCATGCGAGGCCACGAACTTGGCGTCGACTGCAATCTTCAGGCGCCCAAACTCCGCTTGCGGCAAAATGCTCGCGGCAAAGGCGGCCGGGGCAGGAAACACCACGGTTTTTCCCGCCAGGTCGGCGAGCTTCTGGTACGCGCTGTTCTTCCTGACCACCAGAATGCCCTTGAGGCGGCGATCCTGCTCTTTGGCAAAAGCCTGGTAGCCGGCGGCTTTGTGAAAGACAACGTAGTGATACGGGTTCATGTAAGCCAGATCGTATGCTCCTTTGCCCAGTCGCTCCTCAAACACCGGAATGCTGGGTGCCGTGCGAAACACCAGAGAGACGCCTGAGCGCCGGCTCAGCTCGGTCAGCAGGGGTCCCCATTCCTCGGCCAGGCGGCTAGCCGACTGCTGGGGAACGATGCCAAAAGTGAGTGTTGGCAGCCCGTCCAGCGTCTGCGCCCGCGCCAACGGCGCAGTCGTGCTGGTCAGCACGGCTGCGCACAGCCACGTGAAAAATAGTTTATACATCGTCAGCGCCTTACATCCGATCCAACAATTGTTGACAAAATTCGACTACAGCCCTCGTGTAATCTGCTTGAGCAGCTATTAATGTCATAGCTTGGCGGACTCACTCAGACCTTCGGGCCACCACAACGTGACCGCGGTTCCAGCGCCGAATTGGCTGTCCAGTTCCACCCGACCGCGATGCAGCGTGACAATTTCATGCACGATGCTCATGCCAAGCCCGGTGCCCAGAATCTTGCCCGAGGCATCGGCCCGGTAAAAGCGTTCAAAAACGTGGCTCTGTTGCTCTGGCGTCATGCCGATGCCGTGGTCCACGATGCGAATGCCAACCTGTGCTGCCGTCCCCTCATGGGCTGGGGAGTCCAGCAGATCGATCTGCACCACGCCGCCCGCAGGGGAGTATTTGTAGGCATTGGACAGTACATTCAGAACCGCCTGCTGAACCTTCTGCGGGTCGGCCCGCATGGACAGATGTCCTGCGGCGGCAATCAGAGATGGCGGCGCGCGCCCGTCGGGCAGCTTGAATTCACGCACCACCTTCTCGACCAGCGCTTGCACCGGCGTGATTTCAAACACAAAGTCCGTGCCACGGCGGGCCTCAATGCGGGCCAGATCGAGCAGCTCGTTCAGGATCGAAGCCATCATCTCCGACTGCTTGAAAATGATGCCCAAAAACTCCTTGCTGCTGGCTGGATCGAGTTCCTGTGTCAGCAAGACCTCCGCAAAGCCGTAGATGCTGGCCATGGGCGTACGCAATTCGTGTGCGGCAGTGGACAAAAACTCGCTCTTCATGCGGTCAACTTCGGTTTCGTGGGTGATGTCACTCAGATACAGGATATGCGACACCCCGGGCGCGTGCGATTCGCGCAGGGCGACTTCGAGCACCGTTTGGCTGGCGTTGGCCAGTTCGATCACGTGCCGCGTGACCGGGCCGGTGCCAGTCATCGCCGACAGGGCCGGCAAGCGCGCACGGGGCAGGCAAAGCTGGTCGAGCCGGCGGGAAAAAACACTGTCGTCCTGGCCCAGCACCGCATCCGGGGCCAGCCCGGTCAGTTGCACAAAAGCCGGGTTGACGGTCTTCACCCGGTGCTGCCCGTCAAAGGTCACTATGCCGTCCGGGCTGAGTGCGAAGACAACACTCAGTTGCGCCGAGTACTGCTCGATTTCCCGCGTCAGTTTGCGGGCAATGCGATCGGCATGGACCTGGGTGTTGATGCGCGAGCGCACCAGCCAAAACAGCAGACTGCTCAGCACCAGGCCACCCGCCAGCGTGGCCCAAGCCGTGGCATAGGCCGTTTCTTCAGTGGGGTCCAGGGTTAGCAGCCACGACTGTCCGTGAAAGTCGATCACACGGCGCTGGTGGCGTGCGGACGGAATGTTCTGTAGTTGATCCCCTCTCAGGTTGTCAAACAGCAGTGCAGCGGGCGCAGCTTGCGCGCCGTCGTAGATGTGCAGGTCAACGCTGTTTCCATGCGTGCCGTTCCAGTCCGCCAGAATGCCGGTCATCAGATCCGTCATGCGGTAGGGGCTGTAGGTCCAGCCCAGCAGCGCAGCGCGCCTTTGCTCCGGCGTCTGCACTGCGGCGCCGTTGCGATAGACCGGGAAATACATCAGCGTGCCGGGTTGCACCCCAGTGGCGGTTTCCTGCACCAGCTCCACCTTGCCCGACAGGCTGGCCTCGCCACTGTCGCGCGCTTGCGCCATGGCCGCGCGGCGAACCGGCTCCGAGAACATGTCAAAGCCAAAGGCGCGCAGGTTCCTGTCGCGAAACGGCTCAAGGTAAATGATGGAGGTGTAGAGGTCACGCACACCGGG
>Ga0247844_1003402_pt1 | contig 23388 bp, 49 predicted proteins | sample LaCtaG_FD_192421 | JGI IMG/M metagenome (GOLD analysis project Ga0247844, IMG submission 192421) | Freshwater microbial communities from meromictic Lake La Cruz, Castile-La Mancha, Spain - LaCruzMarch201714.5m_1 | ecosystem: Environmental > Aquatic > Freshwater > Lake | place: Spain: Castile-La... | reverse complement strand
ATCGTCTGCCTCGTCCTTGTCATGTCTGATCTCTATGAATCTAGGGAGGAATAAAGACCATCCTCCAGTCTTATCATTGATTACCACATTGTATTGACAAGCAGCTATCTTACCTATAAGAGAATCTGGATCTTGGCTTAGGGTCTTTAGATCATCATCTGTAAACCCAGATCCGACTTTGACCTTTACTACTCCAGAAGCGTCTTCACATATAAGACCTCCTATGAACCCTTCTCTCTTGCCTTCTCCAGGGTACCATCCCTTTACTATAAGATCACAGTCATTAACCTCTTTGATCTTGATCCATGATTTACTTCTCTTGCATTCGTATAGGTGATCGGGAGATTTAACTATGACACCTTCTCCTCCTATGGCAACAAGATCTTTATATGTCTTATGTATAAGAGTATGATCTCTTGTTGTGATGGAGTTGGCGAGGACTAGTGAGGATGTGGTCTTACCCATAAACATTAACTCTAATAGAGCTCTTCTTTGTAGGAATGGAGATTGACCTTTACCTCTCTCTATAGCAGACATCTCTTCGACATCAAATACATTGTAAAGCATATCATCACCGATGGAGTCCGCCGGGTTTCCCTTAAGCATCTGTGTGACTTTCCCCGAAACCGATTTACGGTTTAGATCTGTAAGCTCTCCATCCAGGAAGATTCCAATTTCTGGGATCTCAACGGATTCAAAGATTGATAAGATCTCTTTCGTGATCTTCTGTAAACACCTTTGTGGCAACTCATTGAATGATCTCGTGAAGTAGGTGATGTCTCCACCTTTTAGTATAGCGATAACCCTTACACCGTCGTATTTTTCTTCGATAACTATCTCATCCCATTTTTCGATTCTTGTCTCATCATCCTCTGCAAGCATTAGTGATGGATCAGGAATTAGGGCTTTGCCCACCGATTTGTTGATGAGTTTGGCACCAAGTCCTATGTTGACACGTTTTGTTAGGATCTTTCCTAGCATCTTTCTTTCTTCGAATGTGAAGGGAGATCTATTTACAAGATCATGTGCCTCTCTACGAAGTGAATCATTAGCAGCAGGGGCATTGAATAGTCTCTGCGTGAGATCCAGAATAGAAGGGAGAAGGTCCATTGGCAGATCCGATGTGGTATCGGGTAGCACTTCAAGCTTATGTAGCTTGGTAGTTAGAAATGGGTTGAATGCAATAGTAAGCATAGCCTCTAACGCTGGAGTCAGGTAATCTCTCAGTAGGTCTCCTTTTGCCTTTTGCGAACCCCCTCCGCTCATTCCTTCTATCTGAAGGAGAATCCCAAGTGCTTTTTGTGTGTCTTCCATGGATCAAATATACGACATTTTCTCGTAATAAAAAAATCTTAGGGATATATAATTCATTAAGAATCAAATCATATGGACAAGGAAGAATTTATAGAAGAACTACAGAGAAAAAGAATCCTCTTTTTCATGGACAATGAAAGAATAATGATAATAGATAATACCGGTGTAGATCTTCCGGACTTGACCTCTCTTCCTCCTGATGTTACATTTGCCAACAAGGGTTCCGTTGATCTTGGGAAATTAAAATTTCTTCCCCTTGGAATTGAATTCAAAAACACTAAAGCTCTATACCTGGAATCACTAGAAGAACTACCTGAAGAAATTACTTTTGAGCCAGGTGGAAATCTTTATCTAAACTTGATAACAAGGATCCCAAAAGGAGTTAAGTTTAAAATGGGGGATATCTATTTAAAATCCCTATTTGGGGGTGTATTACCTGCCGGATGGCTTGATGAATGGGATGGCAATATTAATGGTATTCATCCGGTAAGACTACTCAATAATATGGTAGCCTTAGGCCTATTCGATAGAGGCTAGAAAGACACTATATTAATAAGGTAGTGTGTAGGCGGGTCCTCCCGGTTGAGATTTTTTTCCTACAAAGAAAGATCTTATATTTGTACCATGGCTCGTTAACCAAACCCCTTAGCGGTAAAGGGTTGCTCTACTGATAAGGGGTTTGATTGACATTAAGGGAAATATCGTTTCTGATGTTAATGTCTTGTGCACTTGTGGGCCCATAATTGAAGGGCCCTACATATAGTGTATTACTAAGATAGTGTATGGGCGGGTGTAAAAATACAAATTATGGACATAGCTAATTTTGTCTCTCTTGTTATAGGAGGGTTTTCATTTATTTCGGTTTTGCTTATTCTTATTCTCGGCGAGGATATATAGAATATGAAAATTTACACTGCAGGAAAAATCGAAATTGCTTATATTCCTTGGGACAACTGGGAATTTAGAAAAGTTGACCAGTATAAACTTAGAAATGAAATGCTGGCTAAACTCAAAGAGATGGGGATTTTAGACTTCCTAATGCGAATGAGATAAATTACATCTGTAGAGAACTCCATGAAAAATTGGGGATCGGTAGATTCTATAATGGTCAGTATTGGTATGGTCTTTATAAGGAGATGGAAAAAGAAAAAGAAGATGCACGTAAAGAATGGGGTTTCTCTAACAGCATGTATTTTCCCTTCAGAGCTTTAGTCTATCATTTAGATGACTCAAAAAGAAATTTCGATAGGTACACACCAGGTAATATGGTGGGTTACAGAACGGAAGGAACTGTTCTTGCTGTAAGAGATATATAAGACATGGAAACTTACAACCTTGGAAAGATAGAGGTACTTAGAGATTTAAAGACCGAAATGGTAACGGCTGGAATAGCTGGTACTCCAGCTCAGACATCCAGAGAATATGTTAGGGTCTCTGGAGAAAATATTCAAGAAGCAGAAGTGATTCTGCATAATCTAGGGTTTAGGATTCCGACCGTTAAGGAGTGTGTTTATCTTCATAATTCATTTAAAGATTTGAAGAAAAGTTTTTCGGATGGAAATAATAGGTGTTGGGTAGATACGGAAATGGGAACTCAAGTCCTATTAATAAGGTATTCAGACCTTTCCATCTGGTCAAATGCCACCGAAACCCTTTCACATACGCTCTTTGCGGTAAGAGATATATAGAACATGGAAACTTACAACCTCGGAAAGATAGAGATAATTAGGGATCTTTTAACCCCTATCACAGAAGGGTTCGAAAAGGTATTTAAAATTTCTAGAACAGATTCAAAGAATAGAGAGTATGCAGAGGTTCGAAATGAATTCTTCTACATCGAAAAGGCAGTAGAGATCATGAAGGATTTGGGATTCAGACTTCCCAACGTAGAAGAAGTTAAATACATCAGTGATATTTTCGAGCATGTTGCAAAAAGGAATCTTCCCTATTATAGGTACTGGATAGATAGAGGAAATGGACCAGAGATCGTATACTTCCATGAAGGACCTTTAGGACCTTATATATTAGACATCGACGACTATGGTAATAATTCCTGGTCTCATACACTCTTTGCAGTAAAAGATAAATAATAATTTTCACTATAGGTTTTTTTCCTACGAGGGGAATTTCTAAATTTGTTTTATAAATCACTAAAACAAAAACCATGAACGTAGTATCAGTAAAAGGAAGAAGCCAAGAAGAATTGGTAAAAGAATTTTTATCAAGACCAGGTGAGTTTGCAGCATTCAATAAAGGAATGTCTAAGGAAGAAAAATCAGAGTTCAAAAAATACCTTAAGGGGCTAAGAGCAACGGTTTAATTTTTTTAATTACGATTAAGATCGTATATTTGTAAAAACAAAAGAATGGGAGCTGTCAGATTTGTCTGCACAACGGACAAAAAGGCTTCACACTATGAGATACATCAAAAGGTGTCCATGGCCGGTGGAGCTATCGTAAGAGAGAAAATTAGGAAGGATACATCTACCGATTTTGAGGGAGAGATGGAGATTATCTGCGAAGGCGGAACTCTATATCGGGATCTCAAAGATAATGGGTGGACGAAAACTTGTTACCTAAAAGAGTTGTAACATGGGAAATTATTATGAATCTGATTCTGATGATTTCGGGGAGGAATTTGATGATGAATTAACTATTATAAAAATGAAAGCTGAAACGGAAGCGATTGTCATTAAGGAATTCATACAGAATTGTAATGACGCTTATTCTGCAATTATAAAAAATCCAGATTCGGTTATCACGAAAGAGAAAACAAAAGAGGAAAAAGATAAACTTATCCTTGCTCTTAACCGTATATCTGCATTGTTTATAATTCGAGAAGAATATGAAAAATGCGAAGCTCTTAAAAAGTTCGTAAACGATAAAATCCCAGGGGAAACATTATGTCCCTTGATTCAAGAAGTAAGTAAATTTTTAGGAGAATGAAGAAAAAGAATTTTGCATCCAGAGGACCTTCGGGAACAAAAGTTTTAATCTGTGGAACTTGTAATAAGACGTCTTCACAAGTCGATGAGAGAACAGAAAAATTGACATGTTATAAATGTGTTTCTAGACTATCAAATCCAAACTCTCTATTCGACGACGATGTAAAGCCAGGAGAATTTAATCGTCTTGTGCTAGGTAAAAAGTGAAACATCTAATGGAATTCTAAGTATAATATACATGGAAGAAAAAACAAAACCATTTAGAGTCGATGACGATCACAGGACAAATTACTTAAGTCTTACCCCAGGAGGAGATGAAGTTTTCGTACACTTCGGAAATGAGGTAAGGGTTTACGACAAAGTAAAGAACCCAAAGTCATATGCCAATTTTATTATCAGAAGAATAGAAAAAGGCGAAGGTGAGATCCCAACTAAAATAGAAATTAAAGGAGAAGTGTTATGGGAAAAGTAAAACAATTTATAGGTAAAACATTCCAAAAGAATGGTAATGCTATATTAAAGACCATACTAATAATCCTTTTTTCTTTGTGTATGGTATTTGTACTTCCTTTTGTGTTCTTATTTGCTCTTGATCTCATAGGTCTTACTATACATTACGGATTTAAAGAATGGTTAGGAGGATTTATTCTCTTATCTTTTATTTCTTTTTCTGGCGGGAATAATAGTTCTTCCTAGGGTTTTTCCCTACGAAATGATTTTTTAGATTTGTCTTAATCAATTAAAGACAATGTCATGAACGCTCCAGGAATCGTATCTTTTTCTTCTAGAATAAACCCTAGATTTAGTGTGTTGATAGTTTACAAAGAAGCTTTAAACTACGCAATAGTAAGAGAGAAACTTACAGAGCTTGACAATTCAGTGGGAGCTATTCTCGTAGGTGCTAATGTCATAATCATGGACGGAGAGAGAATTCAAGAAGAGGGTTTGAATGATTTTCATTTACTTGCTATCGAAGCACACGAGATTGCTCATGATATGTTAGGACACGAGGGTGAGAGAAATCAGACTCACGAAGACGAAGCAGATGAATTAGGGATTAAGATATTGGACTTGTTAAAAAGAAAAGAAGCAGCAGATCTTCTGCGAGAAAGAATGAAATCTTCTAGATGATTTTATATATAATGGTATATGATACCACCTCCTAAGACTCCAAAGAGAGTTAAAATAACAAAAGCAACCTTTTTAGGTGAGGATCCTCAGATGGATGAGGAATTTTTAAATTATCTAGAGTATCTAGAGATTGATAATAGGATAGTAGAGTCTTCGGAAGAATGGCCTATGGTGGAATACGAAGGATCCCCATATGATATAAAAAATATGTTAGATTCTAGATTCGGAATGTCCCTATCAGAAATACAAAAAGAATTTCCACAATTATTTGATTAGTAGGTTTTTTTCCTACGAAAAGATTTAGTTCATTTGTTCTATAAAAATAAGGCAAATGGAAAAAGAAGAAATTATCAAAAGAATAAAAGAAGGGGAAAAGAATACAGATAAGATTCTTTCTTGGGTTACCTGTCTTCCAAATTCAACGGGTAGCAGAAAACCAACCGTAATAAGAGTTGGAGATGTTTTCATGCATCCGATATTCAGACACCCTTATGTCATACTAGAGAAAAAAAGTTCCCAATATATCTGTGTTCTTTTAACCTCAAATTCTGATTGTACAGAAGCTATCGAAAAATGTAAGAGTAGATTCTTTAGTGAATCTTATTTTACAAAAGTTATTTTTACCGTAGAGAATCCAGCGGGACATCCTTTTATGAATGTATTTGAATTTAGATCTCAGATAAAATCAATTCACACTAAGTTAAAACAAATCTTCTCTTAGGGTTTTTTCCCTACGAATGGATTTAGTATATTTGTTTACCAAAAATAAAAACTATGTTAGAAAAAATCAGATTTTCCGTTAAGAATTTATTATCTCGTAAAGAGATCCCTGGGGATCCTATCGATTTAACTCCTGGGATTAAGGTTAAAAAAACCATAGGAGGAGAAAAGAGATATTCATTTAATGAGATCTCCGAAAACATTTGGAAAGAAAGAAATGCAATAAAAGAGTATTAGGTTTTTTTCCTACGAAAGGATTATGTAGTTTTACTTTATAGATAATCAAAATGACTATAAACCCTTCGTACATATCAGAACTTGTAAGTCAATCCTTAGGATTCTTAAAGACTCATAAAAAGGGTATGGTTTATCTTGAATGTGAAGGGTTATATGATTTAGAGATTTCTTTTGTTGTTGAGCCAGTAGAAAAAGGGGTAGAAGAATTTTTAATAGATGCTAATTTCTATCGAAAAGATTTAGCAATAGAGATAACTTTAGTTTATAACCCTAAGTTTGGCTTAAAAGGAGTAAAATGGATTGAATGGGCTTTGAATGAGGTATTAGCACACGAGCTTTGTCACTTCAAACAATTGGTAGAAGGAAGATTACCCAAAAGAAGAGGTAAAGAACTTTCAGCTAATAAATATTTTTTACAGCCTCACGAGGTTGAAGCTCAAATCGAAGGATGGGAAAGAGCTTCAACTGTATTTGGCGATTCAGTAGAAGAGACAGCAGAGATATGGTTCAATAGAAATAAACCTTTGCATGGTCTTGAGGAAAAAGAATACAAAAAAATTATCCAAAAGATTTTTTTATTACGAAAAGATTTAGTACTTTAGCTTCATAAACCAATTAAAACAAATAAAAATGGCAAGAAAAGAATTATTAGGCGTAAGACAACCAATGAGCGATGAGGCTCGTGCAAAAATCTCAGCATCGTTAAGAGCTACTGCAGAGAAAAAAAGACAAGAACTTGGAGTAGCGGTAGAGGAAACCCAAAAGGCTCCAGAGTTGATAAAAATGAGAAATCAATTTTTCGACCCCGACCTATTTGTTAATATGGTTACAGGTAAAGAAGTTGATGGGTTTTTCTCTACAACTGGAGGAATTCCAAAAGCATGTAACTTTATTATTACTGGTGGCCCAGGTGTAGGTAAATCCACAGTTGGTCTTGATATGTTATCTGACCTTGCAATGTCAGGACACTCTGTTCTTTTTATATCTGCAGAGATGACCCGAATCGATCTTTTCCAATACGTTCAAAGATTCCCTAAATTCGGTAGCATTCCGATTCTTTTCCTTGGGGAATATGCAGACTCAAATCCAAAAAGAATCTTAGAGGAAGTTCTTTCGGAAGGGTATGATTGTGTACTTATTGACTCTTTCGCAGAGGTACAATCCACTGTAAAAGAAACATTACACATTTCGGGTAATGCAGCAGAAAAATGGTTGATTGACCTAATGCTTTCCCACAACTTAGGTGGAAATAAAAATACTAAGAACACGACTTTCCTTGCAATCCAACAGGTAACAAAAGGAGGAGTATTCGTTGGCTCTAACAAGCTAAAACACAACACTACGGGAATGTTAGAGCTTAGAAGAGATGACGACGAAAACCCTCATATGATTTTTACTAAAAACCGTAGAGGACAGGTTCAAGAAAAATTATACTACTCATTAAGCCAAAGCGGGGATGTCGATTACCAAAGAGGCTTTATCGATTTTGAAACAGAGGGAATCGAAGAGGCAGAACCGGTAGTGGTAAAAATGGATCCTTTGGACCTTGAAGAAATTTCAGAAGTACTGGCAAAGCTTAAAATCTAAGCTTTGCCTATATAGTATCTCAGTAACATACTCTCGTACGTGCGAGTATTCATTGAAATAAAATATGGTCTAGGGTTTTTTCCTACGAAATAAATTAGTACTTTAGCTTCATAAACAATTAAACAAAAAAGAAATGAAAGGGCAAAATCGTAAATTCACTATCAGCACAATGATAACTCTTAAAAAGACAGATTCTTTAAAAGCTTATCTGGATGCTGTTTCAAAAATTCCAATGATAACCGCAGAGAGAGAAATCGAATTGGCGGAAGAGATAAAGAAAGGCTCACAAGAAGCTCTCGATGAACTTGTATGTGCAAACCTACGATTCGTAATTTCGGTAGCAAAGAAATACCAAAACCAAGGTCTGCTGTTAGAAGACCTTATCAATGAGGGAAATCTAGGTCTTGTAAGAGCAGCTCAAAAATTCGACGGAGAAAGAGGGTTCAGATTCGTTACATGTGCGTTATGGTGGATTCGTCAAGCAATCACAGAATCGGTTACTGTTAATGGAAAAGCAATTCGTTTACCGTTAAGTCGAATCCGTGACATGAACAAAATCAAAAAAGTTCTTAACGAATTCAAAGTAAAAGAAAACCGTGAACCTCTTTTTGAAGAAATTGTAAAAGCGACAGGGTTATCCGAAATGAAGATTGTTACGTCAATGAAATCTTTCAACACAATTTCTTCAATCGACGAACCTATCGAAGAAGAGGACTTCACTCTTGGGGATACTATTGCCGATGACACTTTCAAAGCTGATGTATCCGAAGTGGATGATAGAGGGGAAGGGATAACTAAAATCCTAAACACTCTTAGCGAAAGAGAAAAGAAAATTATCGAATTGAGTTTTGGTCTTGGAGGAAATGAGGAAAAAACTATCGAAGAGATAATTGATGAAATCGGACTTGGTAAAGAAAGAATTCGTCAAATCAGAGAAGAAGCATTAAGAAAACTTAGAGGAGGACCACGAGGAAAGTTCCTTAAAAAATTCTTCTAGGATTTTTTTCTACGAAACTTATTCATATATTTACCGTATGAATAAATGGAATGGCTCGCTAGCTCAGTTGGATTAGAGCAACTGCCTTCTAAGCAGTAGGTCCCAGGTTCGAATCCTGGGCGAGTCACTGAAAAATAAATAAGGTCCTGTAGCTCAGTCGGTTAGAGCAAAAAACTCATAATTTTGAGGTCGGGGGTTCGAGTCCCTCCTGGACCACACATAAAAGAAAAATGAACTTTAAAGAATTAGTAGAAGGAGCACCTCCCATCATCAAGAGAAAGCTTGAGCAACTTAAGTTTCTCAGAGAACGTCCTGATTTTCATCCTGAGCCTTCGGCATTTGAACACATCAGAATCGTTACTGAAAGGTTAATCCCTACAGGAGATCCTAATCTTGTAATGTCAGGATTGCTTCATGATATATGTAAATTTGATTGTGTAAGAGAAAACCCTAAGAATGGTTTTCCTACCTCTCCGGGTCATGATAAACAAGCAGAGACACTTATTAGGATAAGTCCTTCTATAAAAGATTGGATTCATCAAAATGGTGGGGATTTCGATCTGGTTGCTTCTATCTGCGGGGCTCATATGAGATTCCACATACTTGGCGAGATGAGACAGTCCAAAAGAGAAAGACAAATAGAGGACTGGAAAGACTTAGGGGTATGGGATCAATTGCAAATATTCGGTGCAGCAGATAACATGATTGAAGAATTCGATTTAAACAACATAGAAAAATCTTGGAAATGGAAAAGATCTTAATATTATTCAGAGGACTTCCCGGTTCAGGTAAATCTTCATTGTCATCTATGGTTTGTGAGAAAGTATTTTCAGCAGATATGTTCTTCGAAGATATTGACGATAGGGGTAATCTGCATTATAACTTCGATTCCTCTAAATTAAAGGATGCACATGAGTGGTGTAAAAAACGTACTGATCTTGCAATGGGACGCAATGAATATAAGATAATTGGAGTTGCTAATACATTCACCCAAGAATGGGAAATGGAATCATATTTTGAATTGGCTTCTAAACATGAATACAAAGTATTTACTATTATAGTAGAAAACCGTCATGGATCTAGTAATATCCACGGTGTTCCTTCTGACACTATAGAATCTATGAGAAATAGATTTAAAATTTCTCTATAGGGTTTTTTCCTACGAAAGGATTTCGTACTTTAGCTTCATAAACCAATTAAAACATTAATGATGAATATATTTGATGTCATAAAGAACACTAAGGAAGGTAAAAACTTCGAATTCATTTGTATGGAATTATTCGAAAATCAGGTAAAACTTCGTTATCAATATTACCCAAAATATCACATTAATTTTTTTGTTCGATTAATGAAAAATGGTGTTATTGATTTAGATCCTGGATTTTATCGAGAGGATACAGATTCTTATTCTATGATTTCAGCACATGCTGGTAGCTTCGGATATAAGGCTAGAATATGGAAAGATTCGGATAACAAATTTTGGCATAAAGGTCCAGCACATTTATTAACTTCTAGTTTCGATACTATAGAGGAATGCTTAAATTCAATATATTTAAACACAATAGCTTTTTTTATTCTCGGTAAAAATAGATCTAAAAAATCGGAAGAACTTATTAATAAGATAATGAGAATAGACGAAAAGGATTCATTAAATATATTAATTTCCGATTACCTTAAAGAAAATAGGAAAATAACGAAAGATATAAGTAAGATTTTGGATTGCAGAGAAAGAATAGAAAAAAAGATTCACGATCTTTCAATTTAATATTCTAATGGACGAGATTAAAAAAGTACTAGGGTTTTTTCCTACGAAAGGATTTTGTACTTTAGCTTCATAAACCAATTAAAACATTAATAATGGCAGCAACTGATAGACAAAAAGCAAATGACTTACTAGAAGAATTTGCATTATTAGGAATCTCAGCAGAAGATGTACTAAATCACGTCATAGGTAATTACCTTAGCGGGTCCGATGCTTTAGAAGCTATGGAATCATTTAAGAAGGAAAACCTTCCTGGCTACGACGAGGATGAAGATGAAGACGGGGATTTAATTCCGATGGATAAGAACGGAGATGAAATTTACGTAGGAACTGTTGTCAATGTAGATTCTCCAAGTCCCAACGATTCTTGGAATTTTGATTTCCAAGGAACTGTTATCAAACTAAATTTAGAAGATGCTTTCGCTATTGTTGAAGATGGGGATGGGGATTGCTTTTCCGTAGAATTTGGAAAATTAGAATTAGCATAAATTTATCCCGTAGGTTTTTTTCCTACGGGTTTTTTGTGTACTTTAGCTTCATAAACCAATTAAAACTTTATACCATGAGTGATAGAACTCCAAATGAATTAGAAAAAGCTCTTTTAGCAATTGAAGCGTTATCTCAGAGAATAGGAGAATCTGGGAAAGAGAAAAAAGATCAAGCAACAATTAATGTGGTTGCTTCATTACAGTTGTTTATGATAACTGCAATCTCAGGAGATCTTAGAGAATTCTTAAATCACATCGATTCTTTCAGACAAAAGAAGATAGAGGAAAATGAGGAATTACTTAGGGATATAATCAGTGAATCTCTTACGGGAAAAAAAGTAAGTGACTTCGAAAAAATCACAAGAAAGAAATTAACAACAAACAATTAGGATGAGAGATGAATTGTATCTAGGACCAGTTCCTCTGGAAGAGGAATGCTCTCAAGTTGGAACACCTGACTATTTAACAAGATCCAGAAAGGAATGCAGAGCTTATGTGAATCAGCTAAAAAGAAAATTCGGAGAGCCTCCGATGGGAGCAGCTCTGATAATTAAATCATGTCCCCATGACTTTGGAACTTACCACGAGGTTGTAGTTGTATTTGATGATTTATTTCCAGACTCTGAAGAATGGGCTTGCGGGGTTGATGATGATTTACCTCTAACGTGGGACGAAGAAGCTAAAGTTGAATTAACATTTTTAGATCTTTCATTCTCCTAATTTTTTTTCTACGAACAAAATCATATATTTGATATGTAAGCAATACGCCTTTTTTGTTTTACATTTTTTGTTTGTTAATTGGTAAACCCCGGATTCCTCATTCGGGGTTTTTTGTGTCCCTAGAGGCACTAAGGTAGTAATATAGTGTATTCCGGGGCCCCATCCATATGCGATATTCGCGTACGTATGGTATTCACACGTACGTAATGGATATATAAACATAAAATGGAAAATTTAAAAGTTTATGAATCATTTGGTCCTGAAGGATCCGAAAATGATTATCAGGAAAGAATAGATTTATTAATGGAGGCACAGGATGGTCTTAGAAATGTAATAACTCTAATTAAGAAAGCTCTTATGGGAACAAGCCAATCATCTTATGCTAATGCCTATATAATTAAGCACCTTGAGAATTGGGTAGATGCAGAAGGAAGATATGATATGGGTATACAACAATTCATAGACAAGTTAGAGGAAGAAGGACAATACGAAGACGAAGAGGAAGAAGATTTCGAATAAAAAAATTATCCCGTAGGTTTTTTTCCTACGGGTTTTTTTGTGTACTTTAGCTTCATAAACCAATTAAAACTTTATACCATGGCTAACGTAAGAGAAGAAATTTCAGAAATGATTGCAAGAGGAATTTTGAGTGTTCCAAATATCGTTTCAAACTTCAAGAAGAAAAACCCAGAATTGGATAGTAGAGTAATTAGGGAAGAAGCAAAAGAATTAGTTGCCGAAGCAAAAATGGTAATTAAAAGAGGGTATTAGGGTTTTTTCCTACGAAAAGAATTCGTACATTTACTTCATAAACCAATTAAAACTTATACCCATGAAAAAAACAATTAAAAGACAAATCGTAGAATTTGTAGCTGCTAAAGGTTCAGCTTCAAGAATGGAAATTATTGAATTCTATGTGGATTTAAAAAATGGAAAAGGCCATTATCAAGAAAACAAAAATTCTCCATTATGGATTGGAAGTAAAAAAGATGAAAATGGAATTTATCAACCAATTTTCCATCCAACACAAACTCAAAATCCATTCAGAGGATGTTTATCTTCAGGGTTTAATAAAATCTTTGAAGAATGGCAAATTGAATATCAAGCAAAATCTGGATACAAAGGTTCAATTACAAAAGCTTGGTTAATGAACGAGGACACAAAAGAATTCTTAGTTAAAGCTGAAGATAATAAATATCAAGCAGTTATTAAAGATTAAAATTTTTAGCCCGTAGGTTTTTTTCCTACGGGCTTTTTAGTTACTTTAGCTTCATAATCAAACAACATAAACCAATTAAAAAAGAAAACATGAGAAAGAGATTCGACCGCCTAGTGGCAAGATTGCAAAAAACATCTTTAAATCTTCGCGTTAAGATGGAAATTGACGAAATTATTGTTGAATGTGGATTTAATTATTCGGATGAAACTGCGAGTCAAATCCATAGAATAGCGGATGAATTGGCAATGGATGTAACCGTATGCGCCGAACAAGTAGGGGGAAAAGTCCTAGATTCAGTATTGGTAAACGGGGGACCAAGAAAATAGATACATTTTAAATTATTTAAAATCCCTAGTAATATAGGGATTTTTTTGTGTGTAGGGTTTTTTCCTACGTAGGAGATTTGTACTTTAGCTTCATAACCAATTAAAACTAAGACAAATGAAAACTTCAGATTCAACTCCGACAATTTCTCCTAACTCTTTTTGGGCAAGCCAAATGGGATAAATTTTCACTGTAGGGTTTTTTCCTACGAAATGATTTTGTACTTTAGCTTCATAACCAATTAATACTAAGACAAATGAAAACAACACACACAATCTGGGAAATTTTAGACGAAGGTGTAATACTTGAGCCTTTAACATGTAGACAAACCTACATTAAAAATGCAATCCTATTCGAGATAAGTGAGGACACTGACGATGGCACTTATCCAAGAGTCTCTGACTACATGAGATTTGCAAATTCTTTAGATAGAGAAGGTACTTCTTATTTTCTAAACCGTCTCACAAGAAAGAAAAAGAAATTGGAAATAGACTTCTGCGGAGTTAAAATTGCAAGAGGGAGCGACTGGGATACAAAAGCAATCTTGGAGTTCAAAGAGCCAATAGAAGTTGTTATGGGACACGTAGGTGAAACTCCTACTATTGTAAAAGTTAAAAAAATCGAGGGAGAATTTACTCACGATTGGTTCTTCAAAAGTAAAAGTGGAAGACAGGATAAGATTGCCAATGGATTTGAAATTTGGTTCGAGATTAAAAAATATCTCGAATAGGGTTTTTTCCTACGAGATAAATTAGTACATTTACTTCATAATCAATTACACAACCCAATTAAAACTTATACCATGCAAACGATTCTTATTTATATTCTCTTTATTCTTGTCGTATTATTAGCGGCATTAGTATCTGTAGTTATTGGATATATTGCTATCTCGATAATTTCTTCTATAATTCAAATTTTGATTAAACCACGGGACAAGAAAGTAGAAAGGGAAAAAGCTCTGAAGTCCGCACTCTCCAGGATTCTACATTATTCATTCGATGAAATTGGATGGGAATATGAAAAACTAAATTCCCTGGAGAAAAAGGCATTGTCAAAATCAGAATTCGAAGCCATAAAAAAAGAGTATCGATGAAAACGATTATTGTAACCCAACAGGAAATCCAAATGGCTACAAGGCCAAATGTGTATCGAAATAGAAAAAAATACACAAGAAAAGAAAAGCACAAACCCCAGGAGGCTTAACACCTTCAAAAATTTTATATTGGTTGATTGGTTGGTTACCGAGTATGGGTAAGGGAAACTCTACCCATTGCTGTGGTGTAGGGTTTTTTCCTACGTAGAGATTTTGTACTTTTGTGTTGGTGCCCTTATTTTTGGAGGGGTTAAAATTATTTTTTAAATTATTTTTGATGTAGGGTTTTTTCCTACGTAGTGGTTATGTATATTTGTAAGGTAAACCAATTAAAACTATATCTTATGTTAAACTTATCTAATTCTAATTTCCTTTCTAACGAACAAGTTAAAGGGATGGCACCTTCAATCTTTGCATCAAAAGGAATTGAAACTTTATCTCGCCATTACACTCACATTCCAACGTCACAGGTAATGGAGGATATGGAAAAACTTGGATGGGGAGTTGTTGATGCAAAACAAATCAGAAGTAAAAAATCAGATGGCTTTCAAAAGCATTTGATTGTATTCCGAAACGATTCTGTTGTTATCACTTCAGAAGATGGTGACACTGTTTACCCTCAAATCCTTCTTACCAACTCACACGATGGTCGTTCTTCTTTCGTGTTCAGAGCAGGCTTATTTCGCATGGTGTGTGAGAATGGATTGGTTGTTGCAACTCAAGAATTTGAAAACGTAAATATCCGTCACAGTGGATACTCTTTCGAAGACCTTAGAGTTCGAATCAAGGATATGATTATGCAGCTTCCTTTGACTGTTGAGTCAATCAAAAAAATGAAAGCAGTTGAATTAACTGAGGACAAAGCACAGGAATTCGTTACAGAAGCTCTTAAAATCCGTTTCAACGAAGAGCAATTCAACACTTACATTTTCAACATCAACGAAATTCTAGAACCAACTAGAAAAGAGGATGAAGGAAAAGACCTTTGGTCAGTGTTCAACGTAGTTCAAGAAAAACTATTGAGCGGAGATTTTCATTACGATACAAATTCAAAAAATCGTAAAGCTCGCAAGGTTAAGAATTTCCATATGGATATGGATATTAACCAAAAGTTATTCGCATTAGCAGACACAATGGCTTCTTAGGAAGCCATATGCCAAAAGGCCCTCACACGAGGGCTTTTTTATTGGACCAATTACACTAAAGAAAGGGGCACCAACACAAAAGTACGGAATCCCCACGTAGGAAAAAACCCTGGGGAGAAAATAAATTTAGAGAAAAAGTTTCACATAGGGTTTTTTCCTACGCATAGGATTAGTACTTTAGCTTCATAACCAATTAAAACTAAGACAAAATGGAAAAACGCACATTATCTCAGGCAAAGGAATTAGTTAATTCTTCTTTCCCTACAATCTTCTCTAAAGAGGATGTTATCAATCTCCTAAATTCAATCCAGGAGGAATCAAAAATCGATTTTGATATAGATCGATTGGCCAGACACATCACTTCGGAAATCGAAGATAACATCGAGGATATGATAGACTCTGATGATGCAAAGTTTGACGTAAATGTTAGTCATGACTTGCAGCTCGAAATCACAATCGGCGGGGGAATAACAGTAGAGACTTCCGAAATTCGTTCTTTAGTGAAAAATTCCATTACTGAATTCTTTGATGATTTGAATGATTTGAATGATTATACAGAAGAATCAGAATAGGAAAATGATTAAAAAAGAGGGAAATAAAATTCCCTCTTTTTCCCTTTTAGGGTTTTTTCCTACGTATCAATTTAGTACTTTTATTCTATAACCAATTAATAATAACAATATGTCAGAAGGATTTAAAGAGCTATTGAAATTAGCAAAAGCGGAAAGAGTAAAAACTTATGATGAATTACTAGATGTAGTTCATCAATGTAAAAATGAAATCTCAGGAGCAGATGTTGAATGTGTCCGCCAGCAATTGAAGATTAAAATGTTTTAATTATTTCCCCCGTAGGGTTTTTTCCTACGGGGTTTTTAGTACTTTTATTCTATAACCAATTAACAATAAGCCATATGAAAACAAATCTTAAAAGCCAATTAGAAGCATTTGAAAAAGGAATCTTTTTAGATTCCAAAGGAAACGAAAGCTGGTGCTTTAACTTCTATGACTGGTTCTGTAAGGAATCATCCCTAGAAAGAAAATCTCGTTCTTTATTCGCTAAAGTGAAAAAGTTCGTAAAAGCAAATCCTCAAATTGACACAACTAAGGTGTATGTGTTCTTTAAGAACAACTGTCCTATGTCAGGACCATTGTATGATGATTTTCGAATCTGCACCGAAGAAAGTGTTATGTATACAGTAACCCCTAAATGTGGGCATTCAGGAAAAGCTGAAATTTGGGGGAAAGAAAATGATTTCAAAGAACCTTTAAAGGTTGCAGATACTTTCACGGGACTATTAAAATAGTCCCGTTAAGGTTTTTTCCTACGTAGAGAATTCGTACTTTAGCTTCATAACCAATTAACAAAAGACCAAATGGACAGAATTTTTTATCTTATTATCACAGGTCCTTCTGAAATAGTAGAGAATGGACTTAAAGTAGAAAAATTGATAATCACTCCAGAGGATATTGAGGAAGCAAGAGAGGAGGGGGATACTGACGATGATGTTATCAATTATATCATAGATGATGAAGCAGGCGGATGGGAACAAGCTTTTTGTAAAATCCAAGTTTTTGATGAAAAAAAATACGAAAAACTTTTAGAAAAAATTATCAAGTAGGGTTTTTTCCTACGTATGTAATTCGTACTTTAGCTTCATAACCAATCAATAATAAGACAAATGGAAAGACTATCTAAATTTCAAAAAGGAAAAATCATTATCGAAATCATCGAAGATTTAAAATCGATTGAAGATAAAAGACACAAAGACACCTGACAATCGAGCCTCGAGAGTATGACGAGGATTCAAATATTTTTAGAAAAATATCAGAAAAATCTGGCATACAATATCGAGACAGATGTGAAGCTGGAATCGTTTCAATCAATGAATTCATTTCAATTACTTTTGATAATCGCGAAGATGAATTGATTAAGAAATCCCAGGGACGTCCATCATTTCATCATAATAGCTCGCCATTTCAATTTCCAGGACTTGATGTTCCAGATTCAATGAAAGAGGCAGTTAAAGAGTTCGAGAAGAAAAATATTCCATCAAGTGGTCCTTGTAAAACGAGAATCGGAGAATTATTCAGAGCAATCCAAAGAATCCAGTACAGAGCTTATAATGACGGAGACCTTCCTTGGATTGTAGGAAGTCCTACTTTCATGTCTTACATGTTCTTAATGTCAGATGTGGACCGTTTACTTTACCTTGGGAATAATTACAACAGTGAAACTGGAAATTATGAATTTCAATTTACTGACCCTGAAGTTGCTAAACATTCATATGATGGTAGAATTTTCACCGAATGTGACGATAGTCTTTGTAACACACTTGATATTACAAAATACCAATTGTTTGATTTATTACAAAACGAGAAAATCAAAGATGAATCAAATGATTGGGATTCGAGAGATTATACTGAAATTTAACATTAAAAATCCCCTCCTAGGTTTTTTTCCTACGAGGGGATTTCGTACTTTAGCTTCATAACCAATCAATAATAAGACACATGAAAAAGAAAGTAATTTATTTAGCTATTTTGAATTTCAATACGGTAACTGTAAACCTACATGCCATTTCAAGAATCGACCAAGGTAAGATTTCAAAACTTATAGGAGATGATTCGGAGGATTCTATTGTTTTGGAATTTATGAAACAAAATGGGTATAAGGAAAGCGAATGCCATTATTTGATTTCAGAATCCCCAATTCCAGTCTTTGATGAAGATGAAATAATTTATAACGAATAGGGTTTTTTCCTACGTAGGGATTTTGTACTTTAGCTTCATAACCAATTACATAAACCAATTAAAACTAAACCAAATGACAGAAGAAAAAATTGACGGATACTACACAGTTTCTAATGCTATATCTTACGGAGTTATCATATCAGATTGTGGGGATGCTGCTAAATTGGTTCTCATGAAAGATGAGCCAGAAACTACGGATTGGTTGCCAATTGAATGGGTACCCAATGAGGATGGAGTGGTAGACGATGAAGGGTTGCCTGAGCTTGAGGCTGTAATTGACCCTGAAGGATTTGGTGTTCCCATGAATTTGGTTATGAGAATTCAATAAAAAATTATATCGTAGGGTTTTTTCCTACGTGGGAGATTCGTACTTTAGCTTCATAACCAATCAATAATAAGACAAATGGAAAAAAGAAACACTGAACCTGGAAAAAGTTACTGGAATTCTAACGGAGCTTATCAGGTAGAATATGACAAATTATGGAAAGAGTTAGTTCCATCTTCAGGATCTTGTAATACACTTCACGGAGAACTTTTACGAGCAGCAGGAAGACTTTTCTACGAATTCTGTAACAATGGAAACTGTAACGCTATAGAGGTTGAAACCGGAAGATGCTCACATTGTGGAGGGGATGGTGAAATGTGGGAAGGCGAAGATGAAGACGGAGAAGAAATTTACGAATCATGCTCTTGGTGTGATGGTACCGGAGAAGAAGAGGGAGACACTACAATTACTGAATTCTATGGTTCATTCTTAGACCTAATAGAGAAAAACGTTCCTGAAGCTCCTGTACAAGAGTTACGTGATTTCATGGAAGACCCAGGAAAGAGTTACTCGAGATACACGTTCAGCAGCGAAGAAATGGGCATATATAATGCTCTTACAGATGCAGTGGTTCATCACATTTTGACAACACAGAATTCTGAATATAAAGGGGAGGATTAAAAAACTCCCCTTAGGGTTTTTTCCTACGAAAGGATTTAGTACTTTAGCTTCATAACTAATTAACATAAACCATTTAAAATCATAACCATGACTGAAAGAGATGATTTAGTAGGAACTGAGTTTCAAGGGAGAAAGGCCTCTCGCGTAGTTGAATTTATCCCATCGGGAACATTCGGAGCTTTTTACAAGTCCGAAGCGTTCCTAAAAGAACTGGGGTATCGAACAGGAAGTATGTGTAACACAGAACCAATAGGATTTGCTCACAAATACGATCGCGTTGCTAAATGGTACAACCTTAGCAAGGAGGACAAAAGCTTATTAGACGGAATAGTATTACAAGTAGGAGGATTCAGAGAAGGAGGAGTAATGATTGTATTCTTTAACGAACCACATCTTTCGGAACAGGGGTCTTAAAAGATATTGCGCGTACGTGAGAGTGTAGGGTTTTTTCCTACGAATTTAATTCTTACATTTACATTATAACAAACGTTCAAACGTTCTTTAAAATATTGGTTAGATGTCCCTGAATCCCTATCGCGTTTTCGGAACATATTATGGTTCCTCTTTATTTACCTTATAATGGGCAGGGGATGTCTAACCGGCGGAATAGTCAGGTGGCGAAATGGTAAACGCTTAAAGAATATGTATAGGTGAAATTCCTATCGTACAGGATAATGGTTGATATTCATACAGGTTCGAGTCCTGTTCTGGCTACGTTGAGGGTTGGTAACTAGACTGATTAGATGGAAGTTACGGGGGTTAGAAAAAGTTGGCATCGGAATGAAGCAGTTGCAAATGTGTCACCGAGTGTAGGTTCGAATCCTACTCTAACTACAAAAATAAAACGATATGGAAAATGCAGGCGCCGGAGTAATTGTTACCATCATAATGGTTTATGTTGTGATGACGATTATCTATAAGGCTAGAAAATAATTATTCCTAGGGTTTTTTACTACGAGGGGATTCTGTACTTTAGCTTCATAAACCAATTAAAACTACCCCAAATGAACCAATCAAAATTTTTAAGAGCTATCGGAGTTAAAGCGAAATACACTACTGATGGGATTTATGAATTCCCAGGACAAGTGGTAAGCCTGTTAAATGAAATTCGTGCATGGGAATATATGACGAACGGAGCAGTGTTTAAAAAAGGTAAATATGATATTCATATCTCTCACGCTTATAATGGCACATACTTCAAATACGACGGTCCTGGAAGTCCTGAAGATTGCATCAATCTGATTGCATACGATACAGAGACAGGAGAAGCTTTCTTGATTGGATGTAGAATAGCTTGGAATAAAAAAGAATGCGTAGACCACATTATTTCCTACAAGAAATTAATAAATGATTATACTCCAGAGAAAATAGAGGAGAGAAAGGCAGAGGAGAAAAAAGTATACACCTGGAGATTTTTTAGTTAGCCCAGGGTTTTTTCCTACGTATAAGATTCGTACTTTAGCTTCATAACAAAACAACACACATAAACCCAACATATAAATGGAATCCCTATTAAGTCAAGCCAAAGAAATTACTTCTACCCAATACATGGAATTAGAGGCACCCGAATTTAAAGGACAATCAATGTTGGATCTTAATAATATGTATTGGATGGTATTCGAGGACAATGGGATCTTATATAAAACTCATAACCAATTAATAGATTAAATTTTCACCCTAGGGTTTTTTCCTACGAGGGTAATAAGTATATTTGTAATGTATCAAAAGAGATACATCATTAGACACTTTAGGGGTAGAGTGAAATAAAGGGGCCCTCCAAAATATCGAAGGGCCCTTTTTATAATGTCCCCCTATATAGGGCCTAAGGGGCCTCGTATATAGGGTAGATAGGACCCATAGAAACGCCTAGGGGAGGGACCCACCAAAGGATCAGGGATGAATCCAAGGTATATGGGGCCCATAGGAGGGCCTTTCAAAGGGGGCCTCGCGTATATAGGATAAATCGGCATAGAAATCGCCTAGCAACTTCTTATTGGGATTACTTAAATAGATTAAAGGATTACTTAAATAGATTAAAGGATTACTTAAATAGATTAAAGGATTACTTTCTAATGAATCATATGGTATCAAATAGATTAAAGGTCTACTTAAATAGATCAAAGAATAACCAGAGGAGACCATTTCCTCTTTGATACATAGATCATGAATCACATTAAGCTATTTAAGATTTTAATCCTTATGAGTATGAACTTCCTAATTTCAGGATAAGCCTAGTAAGTTCGGGCATGACTAACGGTAAATAATCACGGTCTTAAATAAAATCATCATTTTTTTTCTACGAGATCCATTCTTATATTTGTCATATAATAATTTTTTAGTAAATGGAAAAGGAACAAGAGTATAAAGTGAATTCATCAGGAAATCTCGAGCTTCTGCAGAAAGATGTAAATAGAGATTTAGAATATGGATGGAGACTTGCTGGAGGTATATCTGTTACTGTTCGTATTGCAGTAAACAAAGAAGCCATTTATCAATTTTTTCAAGCACTCGTAAGAGATAAACAATAATATAAAAATCAAAAAAATGCAACAAGTACCAAAGAGAGTAATTTTTGAAGAAGGAAAAGTTTCCCTTACTTCTACTGGTATAGATGAAGGAATCAAATATGGCATAGAATATGAGATCATAGCTTGGGATCCGGACTGCAATTCATTCGTCATAGAGGATCCAGATGATTCTGATAATGAATTCTCTATAGACTTTAATGAAACCTATTACATAAAAGGGGATTGTAGGGATTTTACTTTGATTTTTGATGAACCTTCTTTGGATAAAAGGGTTCCTTCTCGAGTAATGTTCGAATCTGGTAAAACTGAAATTCATAATGATTATAGAGAAATTTTTCTTGATACTGAATATGACATCGTAAGGTATTGGCCAGAAGCAGGTCTTTTCAGTATCATGCTAGAAGACAATGAATACTGGCAGAGAGTTGATACTGAAGTTGAATATGTTCATGAATACGAAGACTTCGAAGACGATCATACAGGACAGGTTACACTTATCTATGATGAGGTTGAGTTTTATGAGGTTTGGTAAAATAAATTTAAAATAAAGAAGATGCAAAGTCCAATAGGAGTAATTTTTGAGAAAGGCAAAGTAGAATTAGTTACTGGGGAACTTGAATATGATGTGATGTACACTATAACTGACTGGAACCCTGCAAGCGAACAATTTACCATTGAGGATGTGGATGGAGGTTCAGTGAACTCATATGGTGACAAGGAAGAATGGACTATAGACTTCAATGAGGCAACTTATATGGATGTTGAATTTAATGATTTTACTTTGATCTATAAAAACCCAGATCTTTCTAAAAGGGTCCCAGGGGGCGTTATCTTTGAATCCGGGAAAGCTAAGATGGAGACATGTATGGAGAGTTATTATGATCTTGATAAAGAATTAAACCAAGGGTAATCCTTTAAGTAAGTCAAAATGAATCAAAACTGCAATCTCAAATGATTGCAGTTTTTTGTGTGTTATAGAATTTTCACGTTTAATAAGGTATAATTTTTGGTCTAATGGTATTCACATTAATGTGTAAATATCACTTCTAACCTAACCTATATTATCATATTCAACAGTAGATATATATGATATGGAAAGAAATGAATTTATAAATTTTATGAATACTCATAAAATTTATTGGAGGGAAGAAGATGGAAAGATACACGTAATAAACTCGGGAGACATTAATATTTTTACTGATATACCTTCTGGAGTCATTTTCGATAATACAGGAAATATTGAATTAAGAACAAAATACATTCCTTCTGGTACCCGATTTAATAATTCTGGATGGATAGATGGTTTTGGGACAGAAGAAATAGGGGATAATGTTATTTTTGATAATAGATCACATGCAATTTTAAATTCATTAAAAAAAATAGGAGAGAATGTAACATTTAACGGTAAAGAATATTCTGTTTATTTTACTCATCTTCCTGTTCTTTCTAAAGGGATTCGTTTTTTCATCGGAGGAGAAATAC
>Ga0247844_1003401_pt1 | contig 23394 bp, 21 predicted proteins | sample LaCtaG_FD_192421 | JGI IMG/M metagenome (GOLD analysis project Ga0247844, IMG submission 192421) | Freshwater microbial communities from meromictic Lake La Cruz, Castile-La Mancha, Spain - LaCruzMarch201714.5m_1 | ecosystem: Environmental > Aquatic > Freshwater > Lake | place: Spain: Castile-La... | reverse complement strand
TTGTCATAATCAGTGATTTATTGACAAATATACACTCGGATTGACGTAATCTATTTACGTTCTTATAATTTACTGGTACGATTGCGGACACTCAATAATAACTTTAAGATAATCTTTATTTGTCAAATAAATTTTGATATTTGCAATCAATTAACAAAAAAGTACTAAAACTACCATCAAGAAACTATACACATTATTCAAAAATGAAGATTTTAGTTACAGGTGCAGCAGGATTTATAGGTTATCATTTATGTTATAAATTATTGAATTTAGGACATGAAGTTGTTGGATTAGATAATATCAACGGCTACTATGACATTAAGTTAAAAATGGCACGCTTAAACGAGCTAGGAATTCAAGATGTTTACGAACATAAACTTTCACAAAGTTCAAATTATAATTCTAGTTTTCAGTTTATTAAAATGTCTCTAGAGGATCAAATTCATCTTCCTCAATTATTTCAAAAATTTGAATTTGACGTTGTATGTAATTTAGCTGCTCAAGCCGGTGTACGTTACAGTTTAGAAGATCCTATGGTTTATGCGGAAAGTAACATCATAGGATTTTTAAACCTTTTAGAGTGTATTCGAAATTATGGTGTTAAAAAGCTTATTTACGCTAGTAGTTCTAGTGTTTATGGAAATAGCGACCAAGTTCCTTTTTCAACTAATCAATCCGTAGATGAACCAATAAGTTTATATGCTACATCCAAGAAAACGAATGAATTGATGGCGCATACTTATTCGCATCTATTTGGTTTTCAAACAATTGGACTTCGTTTTTTTACTGTGTATGGACCATGGGGACGTCCTGATATGGCCATGTTTTTATTTACGGATGCTATTTTAAATAACCGACCAATTAAAGTTTTTAACTACGGAGAATTATATCGCGATTTCACTTACATTGACGATATTGTAAATGGAGTAGTAGCTACAATTGAAAAACCAAATCAAAATAAATATGTTATCTACAACATTGGTAATTCAAAACCTATAAAGTTACTTGATTTTGTACAAGAAATAGAATCCAATTTAGGTATTGAGGCTCAAAAAGAAATGCTACCTATGCAACCTGGCGACGTAGAAAAAACGTGGGCTGATGTATCTAATCTTCAAAGAGATTACGATTACAAGCCAACAACAGATGTTAAAAAAGGAGTTGGTAATTTTATTGATTGGTATAAAGGTTTTTATTTGAGCTAATGTCTTTAAAAAAACAAGCAATATCTGGTGTTTTTTGGACTGGTCTTCAACAGTTTGGAAGACAAGGAATTATTTTTATAACTTCTATAATTTTAGCAAGGATTTTATCACCATATGAGTTTGGTCTAATTGCTATGATAGGAATTTTCATTGCACTTGGAGATAGTCTGATAAAAGGAGGTTTAACCAATTCTTTAATTAGATCAGAAAATATTAATGAAGATGATTACTCAACTGTTTTCATTTTTAATTTGGTTGGTAGTATTTTCATTTATTTTTTACTATTTGCTTTAGCTCCTTTAATTGCTTCTTTTTATAAACAAAATGAATTAATTGAAATTATTCGATGGTATAGCTTAGTTTTTATTATTAATGCATTATCAGCAGTTCAGTTGACAAGGTTAACTAAGTTGTTAGATTTTAAAACCCAACTGATTGTTTCGCTTCCATCAATATTTATTAGTAGTTTAATAGGAATTTATTTGGCATACAATGATTTTGGTGTTTGGAGTTTAATTTGGAGTGCGATTGCACAGTCTTTTTTATCAACGATTCAAGTTTGGATCTATTCAAGATGGATTCCAAAATTTGTGTTCAATGTTGAAAAGTTTAAATTGCATTTTTCTTATGGTTTTAGAATTATGCTTTCCAGTGTTCTAGATATTATTTTTGTAAACATCTATACATTAGTTATTGGACGCTTTTTTCTACCTATACAAGTTGGATATTACAATAGAGCAAATTCCTTACAAATGTTCCCAGTGACAAATCTTAGTATGATTTTAAATAAAGTATCATTTCCATTATTTTCATCAATACAAAATGATGATGTTCGATTAAAAGATGTTTACAAAAAGATGATGCAAATGGTTTTATATATTATTGCTCCAACTTTAGTAATTATGGCTGTTTTAGCTGAACCAATTTTTAGGTTTTTATTCACCGAAAAATGGTTACCAGCAGTACCCTATTTTCAGATTTTATGTTACAATGGAATTTTGTATCCTATTCATTCGTATAACCTTCAAATACTAAACGTTAAAGGAAGAAGTGACTTATTTTTAAGATTAGAAGTAATAAAAAAATCGTTAGTTCTTTTGATGATTCTGATTACTTTTCAATATGGAATTTTTGGTCTTTTAATAGGAAGCACAATTACGTCAACATTAGCTTTTTTTATCAATACTTTTTTTTCAGGTAAATTAATAAATTACAAATCTTTTGACCAAATCAAAGACTTACTTCCAATTTTAATAACTACAATAGTTATGGGGATTACAGTTTATTTTTTAGATTATTATGTTAAAAATAGTTTAACAGATTTTTTCAGAATAGTAAGCATGGGATTACTTGGAATTGGAATTTATTTTATTTTTTCATTGATTTTAAAATTAAATTCTTACATTGAAATAAAAAATATAATTTTAAAAAAATGATTCAAGTTACTAAATCTTTTTTGCCTCCGATTGAGGAATATACTGCACAAGTTCGAAGAGCTTTTGATAAAGCATGGCTTACTAACAGAGGTGAACTTGTTCAAGAGTTAGAGCTAAAATTGACAAATTATTTAGGTCTTAATCAAAATAATATATTGATTACTAATAATGGAACTATACCACTTCAAATTGCATTAAAACTTCTGGGTAATGGGGGAGAAATTATTACAACACCTTTTAGTTATGTAGCTACAACGGCTGCAATTGTTTGGGAAAACTGTACACCTGTTTTTGTTGATATACATCCTGAATATTTAACAATTGATGAAACCAAAATTGAAGCAGCGATTACAGAAAAAACAACGTGTATTTTAGCTACTCATGTTTTTGGTAATCCATGTGCTATAGACGAAATCCAACGAATTGCAGAAAAACACAATCTTAAAGTTATTTATGATGCTGCTCATTGTTTTGGGGTTAAATACAATGGAAAAAGTATATTTGAATATGGAGATATAAGTACGTGTAGTTTCCATGCTACAAAATTGTTTCACACTGGTGAAGGTGGTGCGATTTTCTGCAGCGATTCAGAATTATTTCAAAAAATTTATTACAGCCATAACTTCGGTCATAAAGGACCATTAGATTTTCATGGATTAGGTATAAATGCAAAGATTTCCGAACTACAAGCTGCAATGGGTTTGGCTGTTTTACCTTACATAAACGATATTCTCTCTGCTAGAGAAAATTTAGTAAATCAGTATGATGATTTCTTGGATTTTGATAAAATCAAAAAAATTAAAATTAGAGAAAACACGCAATGGAATTATAGTTATTACCCAGTTTTGTTCCCAAATGAAACGGAATTGTTAAAAGCACAAGAACAATTGAATGCTCAAAAAATTATGCCCAGACGCTATTTTTATCCTTCTTTAAACAAATTACCTTATTTAGAATATCAAAATTCGAATATTTCTGAAGATATTTCAGAGAGAATTTTATGTTTACCACTTTATTTTGATTTAAAAAAAGAGGAATTAACTACTATTATCACCATTTTAAATCAGAACTAATAATTGAATTATGAGTAAAAAGTACTTGCTATCTAGCCTACTTAATAGATTAAAAGAATTAGGAGAAAATTGTGAATTTAATTTCGTAACTGATGATTATAAAGAAATTGAATTGGAATTTGCAAGTTTGAAGAAAATGGTTCCTGATGGGTTATATTATGTTGCAGAAGCTGAATTAATTAATGATTTTCAGTTTGAAAAAAATTGTGTAATTATTACGAATAAATTTATTGATACTAACCATTTAATTATTTCTCACTCAAACCCACAACTACTTTTTTATAGGTTGGCAAGCTCTTATGAAAAGAAAAACATACCAGTTATTGAAAAAAGTGTTGTTTTATCGGATAAAGCAAAAATAGGGATTAATGTTTCAATTGGACATTATTGTGTTATTGGTAATTGTGAAATAGGCAATAATGTAATAATTAGAAACAATGTCGTCATTGAGGATAATGTAATTATTGGCGACAATACATTAATTGATAGTAATTCTGTTATCGGTGCATCAGGATTGGCTTGGATATGGGATGAAAATGGAAATCGTATTTTGTTGCCTCAAATTGGAGGTGTGAATGTAGGTTCAAATTGTATTTTGGCAACAGACGTAACTATTGTAAAAGGTTCATTAACAGAAAATACTACGATTGGAGATTATACTGTAATTGCACATGGAACTAAAATTGGACATGGTTGTCAAGTTGGACATCATGTTCACATAGCAAATAATGTAAGTTTAGCGGGAAATGCAGTTGTTGGTGATAGAAGTTTCCTCGGAAGTGCATGTATAATTGCTCCAAGTATTAAGCTACCTAATAATTCCATACTTGGCGCTGGTGCTATGTTGAACAAATCTTTTGAAGAGCCTTTTTGTACTTTTGCTGGAATACCCGCAAAAATAATTAAAAAGGAAAATTTTAAAGAAAAACCAAATGGTGCACCCAAACCATATTTTAAGAACAATTAATTAATATAAATATGACAACTAGTATTATTTCAGAAAATGTAAAAATTGGTAAAAATGTTACCATTGGTCATTTTAACATTATCAACGAGGGAGTTGAAATAGCTGATAATGTTATAATTGGAAACAATTCAATAATTCATAAAGATGTAAAAATTGGTGAAGGTACAAAAATCGGAAGTTTTTGTGAAATTGAAATTGGAACACAAATTGGCAAAAACACAATTATTCAAGGTAGAATTAGAACTGGTGAACATTGTATGATTGAGGATAATGTAACCATAAAATATGGAACGATTTTAACATCAAATGCAATTCTTAAAAAGAATTGTTTTTTAGGACCAAATGTTATTACACTTGGATCAACTCATAAACGTGTAACTATTCATGGTACTATAATAGGTGAAAACACGTATATTGGAGCAGGTTCAAAAATTGCAGGAGGAATAAAAATTGGAAATGATATTGCTGTTGGAGCTATGAGTTTTGTCAATAAAAATATAGAAGAGACTGGTGTATATGCAGGAATACCAGCGAAAAAAATAAAGTAATTTAATGAATCCTTTGGTGTCAATTTCATGTGTTACCTATAATCATGCACCTTTTATTCGTGAATGTCTAGATAGTTTTTTGATTCAAAAGACCAATTTTGAATTCGAAATAATTATTCACGATGATGCTTCAACAGATGGAACTCAAGAAATTATTCTTGAATATGCCTCAAAATATCCACAGATTATTTTTCCGCTATTACAAACAGAAAATCAGTATAGTAGAGGAATGAATGTGATTGCGCCTCATTTTAACTATCCAAGATGTAAAGGTAAATACATTGCATTTTGTGAGGGTGATGATTATTGGACTAATGAGCAAAAATTACAAAAACAAATTGATTTTTTGGAAAGTAACTTAGATTATTCAATGTGCTTTCATAGTTCAAAAATACTTCAACAGGTTAAAAACGTTGTAAAAGAATTTCCTAAAGTTGAAGACAGAGAATACAAGACAGATGAGATATTTTTAAAATGGTTAATTCCATCTGCTTCGATAGTTTTTAGAAGTGATATTTTAGATGAACGAATTAAGAGTAAAAGATTAGTTGGAGGAGACCGAGTTTTGACTTTATTATGCGCTGAAAAAGGTAAAGTTATGGGAATGAGTGATGAAATGTCAGCATACAGAATTCATTCTGGAGGTATTTCATTTGTAAGAATTAAAAATTTAAAAGTTCAATTGTACATAAAATATATTGGTCATTTTAAGTATTTGGGAGAAAATTTTAAAAAAATAAGTCCTAAGTTAATTGCGCTTAAAATAGTTGATAATTGTATGACCATTTTTCTTTATTATGCAAAGAAAGGTAATCCAATAGCCATAAAGTATTTATTTTTAGCTTTCTACTATCGTCCTGATCTTTTGTGGAAAGGACTTCTAAAACCCTTTAAAAGAAAATGAAAAACTACGACTACTTAATAATTGGTGCTGGTCTTTATGGTTCAGTGTTCGCACATGAAGCAACAAAAAAAGGAAAAAAATGCTTGATTGTTGATAAGCGAAACCACATCGCAGGAAATATTTACACCGAAAATATTGAAGGAATTAATGTTCATAAATTTGGCGCCCATATTTTTCATACAAGTAATAAACGCATTTGGGATTATGTGAATTCTTTTGTAGAATTTAACCGTTTTACAAATTCTCCAGTTGCTAATTATGAGGGAAAATTCTACAATCTCCCTTTTAATATGAATACGTTCTACCAGTTGTGGGGAGTAAAAACACCTGAAGAAGCACGATTAAAAATTGAAGAACAAAGAAGTGAATTTGCTCACATAACTGAACCTAAAAACTTAGAAGAACAAGCTCTAGTTTTAGGTGGACGTGATATTTATGAGAAATTAATTAAAGGTTATACAGAAAAACAATGGGGGAGACCAGCAACTGAAATCCCAGCATTTATTATTCGGAGATTGCCTTTCCGTTTTACCTTTGATAATAATTATTTCAATGACACTTACCAAGGTATTCCAATTGGTGGTTATACGAAACTTGTTGAAAAATTACAAGATGGAATTGAAGTTAGACTTGGAGTTAATTATTTTGAGCAAAAAGAAGAATTGGATAAATTAGCTAACGAAATTGTTTACACAGGAAAAATTGATGAATTTTTCAATTTCGAGTTTGGTGAATTAGAATACAGAAGTTTACATTTTGAGAATGAATTATTGGATACACCAAATTTTCAAGGAAATGCAGTTATTAATTACACCGAAAGTTCGATTCCGTTTACGCGAATAATTGAACACAAGCATTTTGAATTTGGAACACAAGCTAAGACTTATATTACAAGAGAGTATCCACATGAGTTTTCAACGGATAACGAACCTTATTATCCAATTAACGATGAAAAAAACCAAGCTATTTTAGCAAAATATCAAGAAAAAGCGAATGGTTTTCAAAATTATATTTTTGGTGGAAGATTAGCAGAATATAAATATTATGACATGCATCAAGTGATTGAAAGTGCGTTAAACAAAGTAGAAGAATTAATAAAATAAGTGATAGTGAAAAGTGCAGCAATTGTAGTAACATTTAATAGAGAAATTCAATTAATTGATTGTTTGGATGCGATTTTAGCGCAAACTGAAATTCCAAGTCATTTAGTGATAATTGACAATCATTCCAATGAAAAAACGCCTCAAAAATTAGTCGAGAAGGGATTTATTCAAGAACTTCCTGCTGAAAGCAATGAGAATAAAGTGTATTTATCAAACGTAATATCAACGTTTGATAGCTCTGTTTTAATTCCTGTATCTTACATTAGGAAATTTGAAAATGATGGTGGTGCAGGTGGATTTTATGCAGGAATGAAATATGCTTATGAACTAGAATCAGCTTACCTTTGGATGATGGACGATGACGGAATTCCAGCTACAAATCAGTTGGAGAAATTAATTGAAGGTTCTGTTAAAAATGAGTTGTTTTATTGCAATGCACTTGTAACTTCGATTGATAATCCAACAGAATTTGCCTTTTCTCTTGGCAATTATAAATCAGTTGAAGAAGCGACAAAGTTAGAAGTTTTACCAAATCTAATGAATCCTTTCAATGGGACACTTATTCACCGAAAAGTGGTGGAAAAAATTGGAATGATTAAACGTGAAATGTTTATTTGGGGTGATGAAACAGAATATACAAATCGTGTGAGAAAATATGGGTTTAAAATTGGAACAATTACAGCAGCTATTCACAAGCATCCAGTTATGAAAGGTAAATTCGATAAAGTTTTTCCTGGTTTAAGCAATGTACAAATTGTTGTAAAACCGGCACATTTTTCTCACTTTTATTACAGAAATTTAGGATATAATCAATCGCTTTATGCATCAAAAAAGGCAACAACTGTTTTGTATTGGATGTATGTTTTTTACTTTTTAACTCGCTTCAAATTCAAAGAGTTAGGTAAGTTCACAGCTTTTTTTAATGATGGTACATTGAATAAATTTGATCGAAAATGAAGCTGTCAATAACCATCGCAACCTACAACGTCCAGAATTTCATTCGTGAAAGTATGGAAAGTATTTTGAATCAAACGTTTCAAGACTTTGAGGTAATTTGTATCGACGATGGTTCAAAGGATAATACAGTTTCAATTTTAAAGGAATTTGCTTCGAAAGACAATCGCATTCAAATAGTTGAAAAAGAGGTAAATGAAGGATTAGCTGTTGCTAGAAATTTGTCTTTACAACTTGCGAAAGGTGAATATGTAACTTTTTTAGACGGAGATGATTTTTACGATTTAACCTTGTTTGAAAAAGCGATTAGCCTTGCTGATAAAACACAAGCAGATTTAGTTCTTTGGGACTATGTTACTTTTTACCAACCCAATGAAATTGAAAAATTAAAAGCTATTCCGTCTGATTTATTAAATTTTGATACTACGGATAAAATAGCTTTACTTCAAAGACCTTCTTTTACTTGGGTAAAATTAATCCGAACCGAAACAGCAAAATCTTTAGGAATTCATTTCCCAAAAGGATATACACGACAAGATATTCCAGTTCATTGGCACCTAATTACCAAATTGTCAAAAATTGAGGTTCTTCCTGAACGATTAGCATATTACCGTCAACAAAATGAAGCAACAACAGCCAAAAAAGATAAAAAATTATTTCACCTTGTTTTTGTGATGGATGTAGTTGAGAAGTATTTAAAGGATGAAAAATTGTTCGAAACCTATAAACATCAGTTTTATACGCAACAGTTGAATTTCTTTCATGGAATGTTTGACAATATTCAAGAGCAATACAAAGCTGAGGCACTTGGGTTAATAAATGAACGACTTTCTATTGACCACATTCATTTTTTAAAAGCAACAAACCTTGTTCGTCCGCAAACCAAATTATTTTTGTTAGGAATTAAAGGAGATAATTTGTCGCGTTTTAAACTCAAAATTTGGAAGTTAACCAGAAAAATATACAGATTAACTAAAAGGAATTAAATGAGAGAATTTTTAGTAAGATTAAAAAACACTAATCCTTTTTTATTGTATATCTGGAATTTACAACAACAACAAAGAGGAATTAAAAGTTTGAAATTGTTTTCCGACAAGGAGGCAATTATCAATTTATATAAGAATTATGCTGGACGTCAACCGAATTTAGATAACCCAACTACTTTTAGTGAAAAGCTCCAATGGTTGAAGTTAAATTACCATAATCCTTTACAAACTATTTGTGCAGATAAATACTTGGTAAGAGATTTTTTAATTCAAAAAGGATATGAATCTATTTTGAGTAAAGTCATTTGCACGGTTGATTCCATTGATAAATTAGATATTAATAGTTTGCCTGAAAAATTCGTTATAAAAGCTACGCATGGAAGTGGCTGGAATTTAATTTGCACAGATAAAAAGAAAATCAATTGGTTTTGGTGGAAAAAAATCATGAATATTTGGTTGCACAATAATATCTTTTGGCCAGGTAGAGAGTGGCCTTATAAGAATATGCAACCTCGTCTTTTGGTTGAAGAATTTATGACTGACAAAAGTGGACAATTAATGGATTACAAATTCTTCTGTTTCAATGGCAAAGCTAAATTTGTTCAAGCGAATAAAGGAAGAGAGACACTAAATCATGCTCAAAATTTCTTTGACTTAGAGTGGAAAATTTTACCATTTGGAAAAGATTTAAAACCAAGACCAGACATAAACATCGATGCTCCCTCTTTTTTGAATCAAATGATTGAAATAGCGCAAGATTTAGCTACTGAATTTCCGTTTGTTCGGGTGGATTTTTATGAAGTAAATGGAAAAGTGATTTTTGGTGAATTAACTTTTTATCCTAAAAGTGGATTACCAGATTTTACACCTCCAGAATATGACGAAATTCTTGGTTCTTACTTTGAAATCCCAAATTCATAGCAAATGAAAATTAAAGTATTACAAGTTGTTGGGACAATGAATAGAGGTGGAGCAGAGGTAATGTTAATAGATTTGTTTCGTCAAATTTCCAGTGATTTTCATTTCGACTTTTTAGTAAATTATAAAATTTCTTCAGGTATTCCAAAGGGTGATTTTGATGAAGAAATTTTACTAACTGATTCGAAAATTCATTACATCCCAGCACAATGGGATTTGGGAGTAAAAAAATACATTATAGCATTCCAAAAATTAATTTCTGAAATCGGAGTACCTGACATTGTTCACATTCACATGAACTCAAAATGTGGTGTAATAGCCAAAGCAGCAAAGTTAGCTGGTATTAAGCATGTAATTGCTCATTCACACGCTGATTTGAAATTCAGAGGAAGTTTAAAAAGTAGAATTGCCTCCAATTTAGAGCTTCAATTTCAAAAAAGATTGATTGCAAAATATGCGGATAATTTTTGGGGCTGTTCGCAAGAAGCAAATAGAAGCTTGTTTTATAATCGATTATTAACTCCTTCAAAATCAGCTGTTATAAATAATGCAATTGATGTAGATGCTTATGTTTCTATACCAATTATTGAAATTGAAACAATGCGCAAATCTTGGGGAGTAACTTCGAATACAATTGTGTTTGGAAACGTTGGAAGAATTGTGGCGCATAAAAATATTGACTTTCTTTTGGATGTTTTAAATGTTTATCAAACTGTAAATTCTGATTTTATTTTTGTGATTGCAGGTCGAATTGAAGATCAAACTTATTATGATACAATTACTGTAAAAGCAAAAACTTACGGTTTAACTGATAAAATCAAGTACATCGGAGTGCGTTCGGATGTTCCATTAATATTCAGAAGCTTTGATGTTTTTTTAGGTCCAGCTTTGAAAGAAGGTTTTGGAATGGTTGCTGTCGAGGCTCAAGCAGCAGGATTACCAAGTGTTTTGTATACTGGTTTTCCCAAATCAGTGGATATGGAACTTGGATTGGTGACCTTTATTTCAAATTTTGAAGTTAATAATTGGGTAGAGGCAATTAAAATTATCAACTTTAAAAGAGTAGATTTGAAGGAGGTTAAAAAGAAAATTATTTCAAAAGGTTTTGATATTCAAAGTAATGTTGAAACAATTGAAACTATGTACAGAAAAATAGTAAATGAGTAAAGCAATTCATTTTAAAGGATTAAATGGTATTCGCGCAATCGCTGCAGTTGGTGTGATGCTTGCCCATATTTTGGGTGACTTAGGGCAATTCGGATTGAAAAAATTACCGAGTTCTTTAAATATTGCTTCATTAGGAGTAACAATGTTTTTTACATTAAGTGGATTTTTGATTACTTATTTATTACTTAAAGAAAAAGCAGCAAACGAAAAGAATCAAATAAATATTTCAAACTTTTACATTCGTAGGATATTGAGAATTTGGCCCTTATATTTTTTTTATGTGTTTTTGTGTCTTTTAACTTACTGGTATTTCAGTATTGATTTTGATTCGAAAATGCTTTTTTTCTATTTCTTTTTGTTGGCAAATGTTCCACTGATTATCGAACAAACACTTCCTTTCATTGGTCATTTATGGTCTGTTGCAGTTGAAGAACAATTTTATTTGTTTTGGCCTTGGTTTTCAAAAATTGACACGAAGAAATTGTTATTTTATACAATTCTACTAACTTTCTCTTTAATATTATTGAAAGATATAAGTTATCTATTAAGTAGCAAGTTTGCATTAAAATTGCCATTAATAACTATTACAACTACTCGATTTTATTGTATGTTAATCGGTTGCATAGCTGCAATTTTGTTTGTTCAGAAATCAGTTTGGATTGATAGATTAACAAATAAATATGTTGCAATCGTTGCATGGCTCATTTTGTTTCTAGCGATTATAAATAAATTTCAAATTTCATCTGCTTTGATTGACCATGAAATTTTGTCAATAGTTACTGTAATCGTTATCTTAACTCAGATTACAGAAAAGAATAAAATTGTCAATTTGGATAATCGTGTATTAGATTTCTTCGGTAAAATATCTTACGGAATCTATGTTTATCACCCGATTTTAATTTTCTTAACTATTCAATTTTTAGGTAAATTCCAGCAGGATTCAATTATAAATTATGTTTGGGTTTTCATTCTAATTTTTGGTTTGACTATTTTACTTTCCTATTTATCTTTCCATTTTTTCGAAAATAAATTCATTCGAATGAAAGATAGATTTTCAAGTATTAAAAGCAGTATGTGATATGAAACCAACAACAAAAATTTTGCTTTTTGGAGATATTTGTCCCACAAATGACACTTTATCTCTTTTTGAATCAGGTGACGCTGAAAATTTATTTAATGATGTTTTAGTTGATTTAAAACAAGCAGATTTTGCTCTCGGAAATCTTGAGTTTGTGTTAACAGATTCTCCAAAGCCAATACCAAAAGCAGGACCTGTTCTTTCTGCAAAAACGAAATGTATAAATGTCCTGATGCAAGCAAATTTTAAATTATTTAGTCTAGCAAATAATCACATCAAAGATTGTGGAGAAGAAGGAGTTGCTTCAACAATTGATTCGTGTAAGAAAGCTGGAATTGAAACAACGGGTGCAGACGCTGATTTAACAAAAGCCAAAGAACCATATATTAAAACAGTTAATGGTTTAAAAATTGGCGTAATTGCTTTTGCTGAACAAGAATTTAATACAGCTACTATCAACGAATATGGTGCTAATTTCTTTGATCCTTATGAAGATTTGGATTTAATTGAAAAAACGAAAGCAAACGTTGATTATCTGATTGTAATTTATCACGGTGGAGTTGAATATTATGCTTATCCGAGCCCACTTTTGAAAAAGAAATGTCGAAAATTTATTGATAAAGGAGCCGATTTAGTGACATGTCAACACTCACATTGCGTTGGAACAATTGATGATTATAAGGATAATAAGATAGTTTATGGTCAGGGAAATTCAGTTTTTGGATTTCGTGAAAAAGATTCTTCTTGGAATCAAGGTTTAGTGATTGAATTAGATTGGAATTCTGGAGATGTTAAACCCTTTATTAAGTTTATTCCAATTCATGCGACTAAGGTTGGAATTCAAAAAATGGAGAAGAGTGCTGGTAATAAATTATTAGAAGAAGTAGCTAAAAAGTCAATGAAAATTAGCGATGATGTTTTTCTAAAACAAGAATGGCTGAAGTTTTGTAAACAAAAAGAAGGCTTGTATTTCCCTTTTTATTTTGGTTACAATCGAGCTTTAATTCATTTAAATCGCTTGACTAAGAATGGTTTAATTCGTCTTTTTTATCCTAAATCTAAACTTAGAACTTCGCATAATATCATTCGTTGTGAGGCTCATAACGAAGTGATTCAAACATTACTAAAGAAAGAAAGTAAATAATAAATGCTGATTTATTTTGCAATTTTATTTGTTGTTTTAATTCTTGTTTTTGCATCAAACAATGTTGAAGACAATCCAAATTTAGAAAAGATAATTTTCTACTCATCTTCATTTATTTTAATATTATTTGCTGGTTTACGTGCTAATATTGTTGGAACGGACACTAACAATTATATTAGTATGTTTCTTTCAAAAAATAATCAGGAACAATCGATATTTGAAATCGAAGGAAATATTGAAATTGGTTATTTATTTTTACAACAAATCGCCTATTTTGTATCTTCAAAATACTGGTCAATTCTAACTTTAATTGCTATTGTTTCAGTAATTCCAACTTATTATGTCGTAAGGGAATTAACTCAAAATGTAATTATTTCAATTTTTGTTTACATTACTCTTGGTATATATTTACTTTTTTTCAACGCTGGAAGACAAGGAATTTCCGTTGCAATTTCTACTGTTGGTTTGTTATATATCCTAGATCGTTCATTAGTGAAATATTTACTTTGTCTTTTTATTGCATCTCTTTTTCATAAAACAGCTTTAATAATGATTCCTTTTTACTTCATTATTATCTTACCTTTTTCAACGAAAAGAGTATTGTTGTTTTTAGTTATTGGCTTTTTTTCTTTCTATTTTTTAAGTACGATTTTGAGTTCAATTTCACCAGACGTTGAATCAAGATATGGTGTTTATGAAGACCGAGGAGCAACTGGAGGTTTTTTATTAGCTGCTTTTTTCATTATTGTTGCACTTTTGTTTGTTGGATTTCGAAATGAGATTTCAGAAGAAAACCTTTACTTATATGACATCTATTTGAATTTAGCCATTTTTACTGGAATTATTTATTTGGTTGTAATTTTAACTGGAAGTGATGTTAATTTTATTCGAATAACAAATTATTTTGCGATTGGTTATGCCTTAATTTGGCCGATAATTTTTGAAGACGTTCGTTATTTTAAAAGTAATAGTGTTAAATTCGGTTTTGTCATTATTCACTTGTTGTTTTTTGCTGTTTATTTGAGTAAAATGTCCAATTTAGTTCCTTATGAAATCAATGAAATATATCTAGAATGGCTGTAACAATCGCAATACCATTTTTCAATGCTGAAGCTTATTTAACTGATGCAATTCGTTCAGTATTTGCCCAAACTTATCAAGATTGGGAGTTGATTTTAATTGATGATGGCTCAACAGACAAATCATTAGAAATTGCCAATTCAGTTAAAGATGATCGGGTTCGGGTTATCTCTGATGGAAAAAACAAACGACTTGCAGGAAGACTAAATGAGGTTACAACAATTGCAAAATTTGATTATATCTCAAGAATGGATGCAGATGATTTAATCTTTCCAAACAAGTTAGCAACACAATTAGCACATTTTGAAAAAGATCCAAACCTTGATATTGTTACGACTGGTGTTTATTCAGTAACTAATAATTTGGAAATTCAAGGTGTTCGTGGTCAAGATTTCGAATATCCAAACTTCGAGTCAATTGTAAGCAGAAAATTTGGTGTTGTACATGCTGCTATTTTAGCTAAAAAATCGTGGTATGAACGAAATCAATATGATGAATCGTTAAAAATTGCTCAAGATCTTGATTTATGGATTCGTGCAGCAAAACGAAATGATTTTAAAATAAAATCCATTTCTGATTATTTATACATCTACCGTGAAGAAGGAAATATCACAAAAGATAAACTTTTGCGAGCTTATAAAAATGAACGAAAAATGATAAAAAAATATAGCGCCAATCAAAAAATGAAGTTACTCTCGAAATCTCGATTTAAATCTATCGTGGTAAAAATCTTAGCAATTACTGGGAATATTCAACAATTACAAAAACGAAGAGGAAAAGAAACAATTTCTGACTTTTTAAAAACAGAATTTGAAAAAGCTTTATCAACTGTAAGAAATACAAAAATACCTGGAATTGATGTCTGAAAAAAAGAAATTTTTTGTTGTTACAACAATCCCTCTTTCGTTTATTTTTTTTAAAGGACAATTATCTTTTCTGAAAAAAGAATTTGATATGCATATTGTTTCGTCGCCTGGAGAAAAATTAGAGGAAGCTCAAAAATATGACAACGTAATTGCTCATAAAATACCAATGGCGCGCGAGATTTCGTTGTTCAAAGATATTAAAGCTTTATTTGCCTTTATAGTTTTATTTTTAAAAGAAAAACCATATGTAGTCCATGGCAATACACCAAAAGGTTCATTTTTATCTATGATTGCTGCTAAAATTACAAGAAGACCTGTCAGAATTTATTTTTTACATGGACTTCGCTACCAAGGTGCGTCTGGTTTTAAAAGAAAACTATTGATTTTTATGGAAAAAGTTACTTGTTTTTGTGCTTCAGATATTTATGCTGTTAGTAACGGTGTAAAAAAAACAGCAATGAATGAATTAACAAAAAAACCAATAACAGTAATAGGAAATGGCAGCCCGAATGGCATAAATTTGACTCATTTTGATCCTAATTTATTTAAACCTCACGAAGAAAGGACTAAAATTTCTATTCACCAAGATGATTTCGTATTTGGTTTTGTTGGCAGGTTTGTTAGCGACAAAGGAATCAATGAATTGGTAATGTCTTTTGTTGAAATAGCTAAAATTCATCCGAAAGTTAAACTTCTTTTGGTTGGAGTTTTTGAAAATGAATTAGACCCTTTGGATAAACAAACAATCACTGAGATTGAAAGAAACCCAATGATAATTAACGTTGGATTTCAAAAGGATGTAAGACCTTTTTTAATATGTATGGATGTTTTTGTCTTTCCATCTTATCGTGAGGGTTTTGGACTTACTTTAGTTGAAGCTAACGCAATGTCAATTCCTGTAATTTCTTCAGACATAATTGGTTGTAATGAAATAGTCGAAGAAGGCAAAAATGGTTTTTTAGTTCCTATTAAAAATTTAGATTTATTGAAAGAAAAAATGTTATTTTGCAGAACAAATAAATCTATAATTCAATCAATGAAAAATGAATGTAGGGAAATTGTAGCTCAAAAGTTTACTCAAATGAAAGTATGGGAAAACATACTTAATTCATATAAAAGCTTAACTAACTAGAAAATCATTATTTATAAATTCAAAAAAATCAGTTACTTTGTACTAAATGTTAATTTAAGCTAATATGATTCCTCTTTTATTCCCTCATATAATTGGCAACGAATGGAAATACGTTAAAGATTGTTTGGATTCAGGTTGGATATCTTCAGCCGGATCTTATGTTAACGAATTTGAGCAAAAAGTTGCTGATTATGTAGGCTCTAAATATGGAATTGCTTGTATGAATGGGACAGTTGGATTACACATATCACAACTTTTAGCAGGAATTGAACCTGATGATTATGTTATTACTTCAAATATAACTTTTATAGCAACTTTGAATGCTATAAAGTATACTGGTGCTAATCCTATTTTGATTGATGTAAATAAAACTAATTGGCAAATGGATTTAGATTTGTTAAATGATTTTCTAACTAAAAATACTATTTTTAAAGATGGAAAAGATGGTAAACAAACTCATCTCAAAATTAACATGAAAAGAATTAAAGGAATTATGCCAGTACACGTTCTTGGTAACGCAAGTAATATTGATAAATTGGTTGAAATTGCAAAAAACTTTAATCTTGAAATTATTGAAGATAGCACAGAGTCATTGGGTACCTTTTATAAAAATAAACACACTGGAACTTTTGGTAAATTTGGCGTATTTAGCTTTAATGGAAATAAGATAATTTCAACAGGTGGTGGTGGAGTAATTGTAACTGATAACGAAGAGCTAGCAAAAAAAGCTAAACACTTGACCACTCAAGCAAAAGCAAGTCAAATGGAATATATTCATGATGAGATTGGTTACAATTATCGTTTGGTGAATGTATTAGCAGCTATTGGAGTTGCTCAAATGGAAGAATTTCCAACTTTACTTGAAAATAAGCAAAAAATGGATTATTACTATCGATCAGAATTAAGCGGTATTGGAGATATAGTTTTTCAAGAAATCGATGCTAATGTTTCACCAAATTGCTGGCTATTTACTTTCAAAACAAAAGAAATGAGGCCATTATTAAAATTTTTAAATGAAAACGGAATCCAATCTAGACCTTTTTGGATGCCGATGAATCAATTAGAAATGTTTAAAAAGGATTTATACATTACTGAAAATGACAATTCTTCAGAAATTTATAAATCTTGTATTAGTATTCCTAGTTCTGCAGGAATAACGCAAGAACAAATGGGCGAAGTAGTAGCTAAAATAAAAGAATTCTATAATTAAAACGCGAAATAGAGCATATATTCAATTCATAAAAAAAACATAAAATGAACCTAATTGACATTCCAGAATTTATTGGGAAATATATTACAAAAAGAGAAACAAGTTTCTTTGAACTAGATATTCAACAAAATGCAGCCATATTATCTGAAAAAATTAAAGATAAGTCGGTTCTAGTGATTGGTGGAGCGGGGACAATTGGCTCATCTTACATTAAAGCAATTTTAAAATTCGAACCTGCTAAATTATTTGTGGTTGATACGAATGAAAATGGCTTAACTGAATTGACAAGAGATTTGCGAAGCTCTGACAATCAATTCGTACCGGAAGATTATAAAACCTATCCAATGAGTTTTGGAGATCAAGTTTTTAGAAAAATGTTTGTAGAAGAAGGTCCATTTCACATTGTCGCCAATTTTGCAGCACATAAACATGTTCGTTCTGAAAAAGATAAATATTCAATCGAGGCCATGATTGAAAATAATGTTTTTAAAGCGAAAGAGTTTTTAGATTTATTAGTAGATCACAAACCAGAACATTTTTTCTGTGTTTCAACAGATAAAGCTGCGAATCCAGTGAATGTAATGGGAGCGAGTAAAAAGCTGATGGAAGAGGTTATTATGGCTTACAGCTCTGAACTTCAAATTACTACAGCTCGTTTTGCGAATGTTGCTTTTTCAAATGGTTCTCTACTAGCTGGTTATATAGAACGTTTATATAAAAACCAACCAATTTCATGTCCTTCAGATGTAAAACGTTTTTTTGTTTCTCCTGAAGAAAGTGGACAAATTTGCATGTTAGCATGTATGCTTGGGAATTCGGGTGAAATCTTTTTTCCAAAATTAGATGATGAAGAAATGACCTATTTTAAGGAAATAACAGAAGATTTTTTCAATCAATCAAATCGTGAAATTGTACTTTGTAATTCTGATAAAGAGGCAATTGAGAAATCACGAAATTTAAAAACAACTGATCCATATCCGGTTTATTTCTTCGAGTCTGACACATCAGGAGAAAAACTTTATGAGGAATTTTATACTGAAACTGATGAGGTTGACAAAGAAACATTTTCAAGTTTAGGAGTAATAAAAAACGCAAGAAAATTACTAAAATCAGAAATTGAGTCAACTATCATTGAGTTAAAAGCTTTAATGGATTCTGGAAATTATGATAAATCTTCAATTGTTGAATTATTACAAAAGTATATTCCGGATTTTCAACACATTGAAACAGGAAAAACGTTAGATCAAAAAATGTAACCTAACAAAGCTAAAGGAATGTATTTAATTTTTAAACGATTTTGCGACATAACGTTATCAAGCATCTGTTTGTTGATTTTATCTCCACTTTTAATTCCTATTATTATTGGACTAAAATTGACTGGAGAAGGGTATGTTTTCTATAAACAAGAGCGAGTTGGTTACAAAAATAAAAGATTTAATATCTTAAAATTTGCCACAATGCTCAAGGATAGCCCAAATATGGCAGGTGGAATTATTACAACAAAACGCGACCCACGTATTACGCCAATGGGAGGATTTTTAAGAAAAAGTAAAATAAACGAATTACCTCAATTAATGAATATTTGGTTCGGAGATATGAGTTTTGTTGGTCCAAGACCCGTCATGCCAATTAGCTTTGATGCTTACCCGGTTGATGTTAAAAAAGTAATATACAACGCACAACCAGGACTAACTGGAATTGGTTCAATTGTTTTTAGAGATGAGGAGGAGTTAATTTCTGCAGTAAAAGATAAAGGTGGAGATACTTGGGATTTTTACAAAAACACAATTTATCCATTTAAAGGGAAATTAGAACAATGGTATCAAGAAAATAGAGGTTTTTCTGTTGATTTTAAAATAATAATCGTTACCGCTTGGGTAATTTTAAAGCCAAAAAGCAATTTAGTTTTTTATTGGTTTAAGGGATTGCCCTCAAGAACATTTTGATTTATAAATCTTAATTTTGATTTATAGTTTAAAAAACTTATTTTTATACATGTCTTTTGTTTTGATTGCTTTTTTATTTTTCTTTGTTTCTTTTGCGATAGCTTACATTATGCTTCCAAAAATAAGAACAATTGCAAAAATTAGAAGTTTTCATAGTTTACCAAATGAAAGAACTTCTCATCAACACGCAATTCCAAATGTTGGAGGAGTAGCTTTTTATGTTTGTTTGATGCTTTCTTTTCATTTTATTAATCCTTATGATGATTTGGAGATAATAAATAGCATTATTCCAGGATTTACCGTTTTATTTATTATAGGTTTAAAAGATGATTTAGTTCTTGTTTCATCAACAACAAAAATGATTGCTCAAATTGTTGCAGCTTTGTTTTTAGTATTCGATAATTCTTTCCATTTAACTGATTTACATGGACTTTTTAATCTTGATAGAGTTCATTATTTTGCAAGTTCATTTTTTGCTATATTTCTGGTAGTTTCGATAATCAATGCGTTCAATTTAATTGATGGTATTGACGGATTGGCAGGTTTTATTGCAAGTATAATTTTTTGTTCTTTTGCTGTTATTTCCTTTATAATTGGTGATAAAACGCTATTCTTTATTTCGTTAGTTGCTTTAGGTGCAGTTATAGCATTTCTTCGATTTAATTTCTCTGAGAAGTATAAAATTTTTATGGGTGATACTGGCTCACTAATTTTAGGTTTTGTAATTTCACTTATAGTTTTACGATTTTTAGCACTTGAAGAAAGAAGTTTGTTAAAGATGAAACTCCCTTTACAGAATTGGACTTTTTTATTCTTTGCAATTTTATCCTTACCATTAATTGATACTAGTCGTGTTTTTTTAATGCGAATTTACAATGGTAAAAGTCCTTTTGAAGCCGATAGAAATCATATTCATCATGTGATTTTAGACTATTATAACTTGTCACACTTTAAAGTAAGTTTAATTCTTGCTATTCTTAATATTCTCATAATAGCTAGTTTTCTCCCTCTTGTTTATTTAACTAACCAATGGATTTGTCTTACATTTACAATTTTATTATTTGCGATTTTTATTCTTATTATCAATTGGCTTAAATCGAAAGTTCAAAATGAAACTAATTCATCGAATGAAAAAAAATAAGTTTTTTCCTCTCCTTTTTCTACTAATTGTATCAGCGTTTTGTCTGAACTCTTGTAAAATCAGAGATAAAATGGTGTATTTTAACAAAGAAAGCAAAGATTCAACAAGCACTTCGACGAATTTAAATTTTTCTCCAAAACTTAAAATTGACGATTTTATTTCTATTACAGTTTCTGATGCAGATCTAGAAACTGTAGCTCTTTTTAATGTTCAATCAAATAACATACAACAATCGAGTTACAGCAATGGAAATAGTGCTCAAGTTGGTTATCTAATTGATAGAAATGGTGAAGTAAATTTACCGGTAATTGGAAGGGTGAAGCTTGTTAATTTGCTTCGGGAAGACGCAATTCTTTTAATTGAAGAAAAACTTAAATTTTATCTAAAAAATCCAGTTGTACAATTACAAATATTGAATTATAAAATAACGGTTTTAGGCGAAGTTAGTTCACCTGGAACATTCAGAATCCCAAATGAAAGAATTACGTTACTTGAAGCAATTGGTTTAGCTGGAGATTTAAAAATTTCTGGTTTGAGAAGAAACGTACTTGTAGTAAGAGAAGAAAACGGATTACGTAAAGAGTATCGCGTTGATTTGACCTCAAAAAATGTATTTAATTCTCCTGTTTATTATTTAAATCAAAACGATGTTGTTTATGTTGAACCAAATGCTTCTGCTATTACAAATTCAACTTTTATAAAATCAAATGGTCCTTTAATTATTTCTGTTACATCATTGGTTCTTTCCATATTAATAATATTAAATAGATGATAAAAAGAAAGATTAAAGAGGTAAATACAAAAAAAGAAGCTGTTAATTTCGCTGAGTTAATTGAACCATTTACTAAAAAATGGTATTTCTATATTTTAGCCTTAATTATATCTTTGTCTTCAGCTTATTTGTATGTTCGATATACAATTCCCATTTATTTAAATTCAGCTTCAATTATCATAAACGAAGAAAATGGTAAAGGCGGAAATGGAAATATCAATGTATTAGAAGAATTGGAATTAGTACCTTCTTCTTCAAATTTAATGAATGAGATAGAAGTTTTGAAAAGCCACTCAGTCTTAGCTCCTGTTGTTGATTCACTTAATTTGAATATAATAACCTATTTAATTGGTGATAAATCTAAATTGAGACGTTTTGAATTGTTTGATGAGAGCCCCATAAGAATTGAAACGAAGTTAAATAAAAAGACTCCTAATAGTTACTTCAAAATTTTTGAGTTTAACTTTTATTCATTTAATAAATTTGAACTAATTAGCCCAAGTGGAAAAAGAAGAATTTATGCATATAATGACACGGTTGTTTTTGATGATTTTGGAAGTAAAATTGTTTTTAATAAAAGTGAGATTTTTAGTGAAACATGGATTGGCAGAAAATTAGAAATAGTTATTACGTCCAGTCAAAAGGCAATTGAACGATTGAGAAACGAACTTTTAATTGAAAAAAAAAATAAAGAGTCATCAGTTATAACTCTTTCGATTAAAGGACCTAATCAACAAAAGAATAATAAAATATTAAGTGAATTATTAGAAAGCTATCAATTTGATTGTTTAAATGACAAAAACATAGTTAAGTCAAATACAAGTGACTTTATAAAAGAACGAATTAAGTTTTTGTTAGAAGAGCTTAATGAAGTTGAAGCCGATGGAGAAAACTATAAGTCAAATAAAGGAATTGTTGATTATCAAGCAGATTTGAATGAGTTTTTAAATAGTAAAGGTGCTTCAGAAAGAGAATTGTTAGAAAGTTCCATACAATTGAATTTAGTAAACTTGCTTTATGATTTTATGACTAAATCAATTGGTTTTGAAGATTTGTTACCCTCCAATTTAGGGTTTGAAGATGAAACAATTAATAGCTTAACAAGTCAATACAATAAATTAATTTTAGAAAGAAAGAAACTCCTTCAAAACACTAAAGAAAATAATCCTTTAGTCATTAAAGCGGAATCTCAATTAGCTTCTATTAAAGCAAGTTTAGAAAGATCTCTGAAAAATGTAAAAAACTCCTATGAATTAAAAGTAAAGTCCTACGAAAGACAATTTAATAGATACGAAAATCAATTGGATGGAATGCCTAAATTCGAAAGAGAATACCGTTCAATTATTCGCCAACAACAAATTAAAGAATCGCTCTATTTGTATTTACTCCAAAAAAGAGAAGAAAATGAAATCGAGTTAGCGGCCTCAGTTACTAACATAAAAGTAATTATTCCACCATTTTCGGAAGGAGTTCAAGTTGCGCCTAGAAAGTCACTTTTATATTTAATTGCTTTTATATTGGCAATTGTAATCCCAATAGGAATAATTTATATCCTTGAATTATTAGATAATAAACTCAAAAGCGCAAAAGATTTAGACGACTTAACGCTTTTAGGACAAATCCCAAAAAGTGATAGTGCAAATTCATTAATTGATGATACCGATCGGTCGTTCTTGTCTGAATCATTCAGAATGTTGCGAACGAATATTAATTTTTCCTTATCTGATAAAGTTGGTTGTAAAGTGATTGCGCTTTCTTCAACAT
>Ga0247844_1003393_pt1 | contig 23464 bp, 17 predicted proteins | sample LaCtaG_FD_192421 | JGI IMG/M metagenome (GOLD analysis project Ga0247844, IMG submission 192421) | Freshwater microbial communities from meromictic Lake La Cruz, Castile-La Mancha, Spain - LaCruzMarch201714.5m_1 | ecosystem: Environmental > Aquatic > Freshwater > Lake | place: Spain: Castile-La... | reverse complement strand
TCTCGGGCATGTTTTGTGCCACTTGGCCCATGCGCCACTGGCGCGGCATTTCAAAGTCGCCGCCGTCCTCGGTCAAGCTGCCGTTGAACAACGCAAACAAGGTGGATTTGCCCGCCCCGTTGCGCCCAACCAGACCGACTTTTTCTCCGGGGTTGAGGGTGACTGAGGCTTTGTCCAGCAGCACCTTGGTGCCTCGGCGGAGGGTGACGTTTTTAAGATTGATCATGAAAAGCAGTATCCGGAACAGACGCCGGTATGGGGAGCAGGGTCAGTTTGGAGGGACTGACCTCTAAAAGCACAACCCGCCATTTTCGCCGATGTGCATGACGGTGAGATGGCGCGTTGAAAATTAGGTCGTTTCCCAGGCCACCAGGACGGGCCTTTACAAGCAGAGCAGGGCTCCGCGGGAGATCAGCAGCACCTGATCGTCGCCCGCGCTGGTGTCCAGCCAAGCGACTTCAAGTTCGGGGAAAGCAGCGACGAAATGGTCCACCTCGTTGCCGATTTCCAGCACCAGCAACGCTTGCTCGCTCATGCGCGAAGGTGCTTCCTTGAACAGTTGCCGCACAAAGTCCATGCCGTCCGCGCCGCCTGCCAGCGCCAGCTCGGGCTCGGCGCGGTATTCCGCGGGCAGGGCGTCCATTCTGGCTTGACACACATAAGGCGGGTTGCACAGGATCAGGTCAAACGGGCCCGGCAATGCACTCAGGCCGTCGCTGTTGATCAGTTGGACGCGCGCTTGCAAGTCGTGACGCTTTACATTGATGGCGGCCACGGCCAGTGCATCAATCGAAATGTCTGCCCCGGAAACTTGCATCTCGGGCCAAGCCAGTGCCGCCAGCACGGCCAGGCTGCCGTTACCGGTGCACAGGTCCAGCACGCGGGTGGTCTGGTTGCTCAGCCAGGCGTCGATCGTGCCGTCGGCCAGCACTTCGGCGATCAGGCTGCGCGGCACGATGGCACGCTCGTCGATGTAAAACGACACGCCCTGCAACCAGGCTTCTTGCGTCAAGTAGGCGGCGGGCTTGCGTGTGGCGATGCGTTCTTCGATCAGCGCAGCGCAAGCCATTTGCTGCTCGGGCGTCACAGCTTGTTCGGCCACATCGTCCAAGTCGGTGTCCAGCGGCAAGCCCAGACGCCAGAGCACCAGCCAGACGGCTTCGTCAAAGGCGCTCTGTGTGCCGTGGCCGAAAGCCACACCCGCTTGTGTGAGCCGCTCGGAAGATGCCTTGATCAACACCGACAGGGTCAAGGCGCTCATGCGGACAGGCCCGCGTTGAGGTGTTCCAGCGTGCGGCGGTAGATGGCTTTGAGCGGCGCGATGTCACTCAGCGCCACATGCTCGTTGACCTTGTGGATGGTCGCGTTGGGCGGACCGAATTCGATGACTTGTGGGCAAATCTGCGCGATGAAGCGGCCGTCGCTGGTGCCGCCGGTGGTGGACAGCTCGGTGGTCAGGCCGGTTTCGTCGGTGATGGCTTGTTGAAGGGCTTTGACCAAGCTGCCCGGTGTGGTCAAAAACGGCAAGCCGCCAATCGTCCAGTTCAGTTCGTATCTCAAACCATGTCGGTCCAGCACGGCTGCCAAGCGCTGCTGCAGGCTCTCGGGGGTGGATTCAGTGCAAAAGCGAAAATTGAAATCCACCACGCAGTCACCGGGGATCACGTTGCTTGCGCCCGTGCCCGCGTGGATGTTGCTCACCTGCCAACTGGTGGGCGAGAAGAAGGCATTGCCTTCGTCCCAGCGGATGGCCACCAGTTCGGCCAGCGCCGGGGCCAGGCGGTGGATGGGGTTGTCGGCCAGATGCGGGTAGGCAATGTGGCCTTGTACGCCGTGCACAGTCAGCTTGCCGCTCATGGTGCCGCGCCTACCGTTTTTGATCATGTCGCCCGTCTGCTGCACCGAGGTGGGTTCGCCCACGATGCAAAACTGAGGCGCATCGCCACGGGCTTGGAGCGCTTTGCACACCACCACCGTGCCGTCGAGCGCTGGGCCCTCTTCATCGCTGGTCAGCAAAAAGGCTAGCCCCAAAGCCGGGTTGGGATTGGCGGCCAAAAACTCTTGCACCGCGACCACCATGGCCGCCAGCGAGGTTTTCATGTCGCTCGCACCTCGCCCAAACAACTTACCGTCTTTGTGGGTGGGGGTGAAGGGGTCGCTGTCCCATTGCGTGAGTGGCCCGGTAGGCACCACGTCGGTGTGACCTGCAAAGGCCAGGGTATGGCCCGAGCTGCCAGCCCGCTTGGCCCAAAGGTTGCGCACACGGAAAGTGTCCGGTCCTGAGTCCATGAATTCGCAGACAAAGTGCAGCGGCTTTAGTGCGTCGGCGATCAGGTCGAGACAACCGGCGTCATCCGGGGTGACGGAGGGCTTGGAAATGAGCTGTTCGGCCAGTCGCAGGGTGTTGTGGCAGGTCGTCTTCATGGCTTGGAGGGATTGAGGAGATAGGTGCCGGGTCAAATCCGACATGACAGTGGGCTGATCTGAAGCTTGTCACACGGGGCTTGACCCAGGGTCCATTTTTTGGGGATGGGCACGCACAAAGCGCGCAATGCGCTCAGCCGCTTCCAGGCACTCGGCGGTCTCAGCCACCAGCGCCATGCGGATGCGGCCCTGACCCGGGTTGCTGCCGTTGAAGTCACGCGCCAGGTAGCTGCCGGGCAGCACCGTGACGCTTTCTGCACCATACAGCGCCTTGGCAAATGCGGCGTCATCACCCTGCCAGCCCGCAGGCACACCGGCCCACAGGTAAAAACTGGCGTCCGGCAGTTTCACATCCAGCACGTCGGCCAGCACGGGTGTGACCTGGGCGAACTTGGTTCGGTACTGGTTGCGGTTGTCAACTACATGGGCTTCGTCGCCCCAAGCGGCCACGCTGGCAGCTTGCACCACCGGGCTCATCGCGCTTCCGTGGTAAGTGCGGTACAGCAAAAACTGCTTGATGATGGCCGCGTCGCCCGCCACAAAACCGCTGCGTAGGCCGGGCACATTGCTGCGTTTGCTCAGGCTGGTGAAGGCGATCAAGCGCTTGAAGTCGGTACGGCCCAGCTGGTGGGCGGCTTCCAGGCCACCCAAAGGGGCTTTCTCGCGAAAGTAAATCTCGCTGTAACACTCGTCCGATGCGATGACGAAACCGTATTGATCAGAAAGGGCAAACAGCTTTTCCCATTCGCTGAGCGGCATGACCGCGCCCGTGGGGTTGCCGGGTGAGCAAACGAACACCAGCTGCGTGCGCGCCCAGACGGCGGCAGGCACACTGTCCCAGTCGTTGGCAAAGTTGCGCGCTGGGTCGCTGGGCACGTAATACGGGGTGGCGCCCGACAGCAAGGCCGCGCCTTCGTAGATTTGATAAAACGGGTTGGGACTGACCACGGTGGCGCCCGGGCGGGTCGGGTCGATCACGGTCTGCGTCAGGGCAAACAGGGCTTCGCGCGAGCCGTTTATGGGCAGGACTTGCGTGGCAGGGTCCAGAGTCAAGTCATAACGGGTTTTGAGCCAAGCCGCGCAAGCCCTGCGCAGGGCAGGTTCGCCCGCCGTGGCGGGGTAGGCCGACAAACCGGTAGCGACCGCCGTTATGAGCGACGCTTGAATGAAAGCTGGTGTGGCGTGCTTGGGCTCGCCGATGCCCAAGCTGATGGGCTTCAAGGCGGTGTTGGGCGTGACGCTCGCGAACAGCTGTTTCAGTCGTTCGAATGGGTAGGGTTGCAACTTGGCAAGAAGAGGGTTCATGCCCAGATTATCCGGGATGCAGCAGGCTTGTTGGGCGACGTGTTTGTCCGAACGCAGGCATTCAGGGGGGATTGCGCCCACCAGCCATGGCAAGGCTAGCCTGCCGGTTTTTCCACCATCCCTGTCGGGTAACATTGAACCTTTGCACTGAGTTGGCCGTTTGGGCTGGCCCTTTTAGCTGATCCAACACCTATCCGACAACAAACCTAACCGCTGTGCGCCTCAATTCCATCAAGCTTTCGGGCTTCAAATCGTTCGCTGAACCGACCAACTTCCTGCTGCCCGGGCAGTTGGTGGGCGTGGTCGGGCCCAACGGTTGTGGCAAATCCAACATCATGGACGCGGTGCGCTGGGTGTTGGGCGAGTCCAAGGCTTCCGAGCTGCGTGGTGAATCCATGCAGGACGTCATTTTCAACGGCACCAACACCCGCAAACCCGCCAGTCGCGCCAGCGTGGAGTTGGTATTTGACAATGCCGACCACCGCGCCGGGGGCCAGTGGGGCCAATTTGCCGAGATCGCGGTCAAGCGTGTGTTGACCCGTGACGGCAACAGCAGCTACTACATCAATAATCAACCGGTGCGCCGCCGCGATGTGCAAGACGTGTTTTTGGGCACTGGCTTGGGTCCACGCGCTTACGCCATCATTGGCCAAGGCACCATTAGCCGCATCATCGAGTCGCGACCGGAGGAGCTGCGCTTGTTTCTCGAAGAAGCTGCAGGCGTGTCCAAGTACAAAGAGCGCCGCCGTGAGACCGAAAACCGCCTGTCGGACACCCGCGAAAACTTGACCCGGGTCGATGACATCCTGCGCGAGCTGAACGCCAATCTGGAAAAGTTGGAAAAGCAGGCCGAAGTGGCCCAGCGTTACAACAACCTGCAGGCCTACAGCACGCTCAAGCAGCACCAGTTGTGGTTCTTGAAGCGACGCGACGCTGAGGCCGACCAAGGCCGCATGAAGTCGGACGTTGACCATGCGGTCAATGCGCTGGAATCGCGCATGGCCGATTTGAGGCACGTCGAGGCCGACCTGGAAACCATCCGCCAAGCGCATTACGCCGCAGGTGACGAGGTCAACCAAGCCCAAGGCAAACTGTACGAAGCCAGTGCCGAGGTCGGAAAGCTCGAAGCCGAAATCCGGTTCGTGGTCGAAGGCCGCCAACGCGCAGAGCAGCGCCTGCAGCAACTGGTGGAGCAAACTGCGCAATGGGGCACCCGCAGCCAAGACGCGCAAGCCGAGCTGGAAACCCTGGCCCAGCAAGCGGCCACTGCCGAAGACCAGAGCATGACGCTGGCAGCGCAAGTTGAAGACCAAGCCATGGCCTTGCCCGACTTGGAAGAAGCCCTCCTTAAAGCGCAAAACGACGCAAATAGCCAGCGCGCCACGGTGGTGCAGGTCCAGCAGCAAATTGGCGTGCTCGCCGCAGACCAGCGCAACGTCGAAGAACAATCGCGTCAGCAGGACAACCGCCGCGAACGGTTGCTGACCGACCGCAACGCTTTGGCCGCGCCCGATGAAGCACGCCTGCAGCAGTTGCAAGAACAGCTGGCCGAGGCTGAAGCCCTCTCTGCTGAATCGGAAGCCCGGCTGCAAGACCTGCAAGAACAGGTGCCCGCCTTGGACGAAGACCGTCGCAACCGCCAATCCGCCGTGAACACTGAGTCGTCCCGCTTGGCCGACCTGAGCGCCCGCATCGTGGCCCTGAAAGCCCTGCAAGAGAAGGTGCGTACCGACGGCAAACTCAAGCCTTGGCTGGCCAAGCACGGCATGGAGGGCCTGGAAGGCCTGTGGAGCCGCATCCACATCGAGCCCGGCTGGGAAAACGCCCTTGAATCTGCTCTGCGTGAGCGCTTGTCGGCGCTAGAAGTGTCACGCCTGGACATGGTGCGCGCATTTGCCAATGACGCGCCGCCCGCTAAATTGAGCTTTTTCAGCCCGCCTTTGGCGGCGAAGGCCGCGCCGCGAAGCGGCATGCCCTCGGGGTGCAAGCCCTTAGCGGACTTTTTGCGTGTGCATGATGCTGGGCTTTCGGCCCTGCTGGCAGACTGGTTGCAAGGCTGCTATACGGCTCCCAACATCGACGACGCGCTGGCTTGGCGCAGTCAATTGCACTCGGGTGAAACCCTGTTGGTGCAAGCCGGTCATTCGGTTCAACTCAACAGCGTGGTGTTTTACGCGCAAGACTCCGAGCAAGCCGGTTTGCTGGGCCGCGCCCAGGAAATCGAGAACCTGGAAAAGCAGCTGCGCGCCCAGACCCTGATTTCGGAAGAAAGCCGGAGCGCCCTGGTGCGGGCCGAAGCGGCTTACGCCGATGCCTCGCAGCGCCTGATCACCGTGCGCCGCGAAGCCAGCGAAAGCCAGTCGCGCACGCACGAGCTGCAGGTTGAGACCCTTCGCCTGTCGCAGTTGGTGGCCCAAACCCGGGCCCGTAGCGACCAAATCAACAATGACTTGGCCGAAATCGAGGCTTTACTGGACGAGCTGCAAGAGCGCCGCGTCACCGCCGAAGCCCGCTTTGAAGAGCTGGACATGCAGCTGGCCGACACGCAAGAGCGCCACGCCCAGCTGGACGAACGCGTGATCGAGGCCGAGCGCAAGCTGTCCGAATGCCGCGAACAACAGCGCAGCTTGGAGCGCCGCGCCCAAGAAGCCCAATTCTCACAGCGCAGCCTGGATGCTCGCCGGGCCGAGCTGAACCGCACCATCGGGACCGCGCAGCAGCAAGTGGCCAGCATCGATGCCGAAATGCAGCGAGCCCGCGACGAGCTCAGCCGCCTGACCGACGCCGCTGCCCAAGCCGGTTTGCAAAATGTGCTGGCCGTCAAACTGGAGCGCGAGCAAGCCTTGGGCGCACGGCGCAGCGCCTACGACGACCTGACCGCCAAACTGCGCGCCAGCGACGAGCGCCGGGTGAGCTTCGAGCGCGAACTCGACCCGCTGCGCCAACGCATCACCGATTTGCAGCTCAAGGAACAAGCCGCACGCTTGGGCCTGGAGCAATACACCCAGCTGCTGGCCGATGCGCAGGCCGACCTGGCGGCTGTGGCCCAGTCCATCGAAACCGGCCAGGTGCGCGTGACGGGTCTGCAAGGCGAGATCGACCGCATTCACCGCGAAATCACCGCTCTGGGCCCGGTCAACTTGGCGGCACTCGAAGAGCTGACCACTTCGCGTGAGCGCAAGACCTTCCTGGATGCTCAGTGTGCCGACCTCACCGACGCCATGAACACGCTGGAAGATGCGATCCGCAAGATCGACGCCGAAACCCGCGAATTGTTGGGCGGCACCTTCAAGATCGTCAACGAGCACTTCAGCCGCATGTTTCCTGAGTTGTTTGGGGGCGGCAATGCGCGTTTGGTGATGACCGGAGACGAAATTTTGGACGCCGGTGTGCAGGTGCTGGCCCAGCCGCCCGGCAAGAAAAACCAGACGATTCACCTGCTATCGGGTGGCGAGAAAGCCCTGACCGCGATTGCACTGGTGTTTGCGATTTTTCAGCTCAACCCCGCACCATTTTGCTTGCTTGACGAGGTGGACGCGCCGCTGGACGACGCCAACACCGAACGCTATACCAAGCTGGTCAAGGGCATGGGCAAAGAGACCCAGTTCCTGTTCATCAGCCACAACAAGATCGCCATGGAAATGGCCGAGCAGTTGATCGGCGTGACCATGCAGGAGCAGGGCGTTTCACGCATCGTGGCTGTGGACATGGAGTCCGCAGTGTCATTGGCCGACGTGGCCTGAGGAAGTTATGTTGGAATCGATGAGCTCATTGCAGTTGAGTCTGGCCGCCATCGGGGCGCTCACAGTGGGTGCCGTGGTGGTCTACAACTACTGGACATCACGCAAACACGCGCCTCGCCAAGCCGACCCCCATCGCGATCCTCCGCTGGAGTCGAGTTTAAATGCCATCGAACCTGTGCTTGACGCTGATCCTGCCGTATCGAGCAGCATGACCGAACCCTTTGAGCCGGTGTTGCAAGACAACTTCACCCACCTGAGCCAGCCCGATCGTAAAACCCAGCTCGATGCGCTGATCGACGTTTTGGCCGTGATCGAAGTGGACCAACCTGTATCTGGCGATGCCGCCTTGGCGGCCCTGCCGTCCACACGCCGGGTCGGCACCAAGTTGTTTTCTGTCGAGGGGTTTGTTCAAGTAACAGGGCAGTGGGAAGCACTGGCCGCTGGGCGGCGTTACAACGCCTTTCAGGCGGGGGTTCAACTGGCTAACCGTGTGGGTGCGCTCAACAACATCGAGTTTTCTGAATTTGTGGTCAAAACGCAGGCTTTTGCAGATGCGATAGGCGGCAGCGCCAGTTTCAGTGACATGCTCGAAGAGGTTGCCCGCGCCAAAGAGCTGGATCAATTTGCCAGCGTTCACGACGCTCAGCTGAGCTTCACGCTGTGTGCCCGCACCGCAGCTTGGAGCCCTGGCTACATTCATCAACATGCTGCTCGCTTGGGCTTTGTTCCGGGTGTCATACCCGGCCGCATGGTTTTGCCTGCTTTGGTGCAAGGCCTGCCAGCTGTCATTTCAATCACCTTTGATACCCATGCCGCGATGGCCGAAGACCCGGATCTGTCGCCCATTCGCTCTTTTGCATTGAGCCTTGATGTTCCCCAGACCGCCCGAGAGGAACAGCCTTATGTCCGCCTGCGCGAAGCCGCTGTTTCGCTGGCTGCACAGATGGACGGTGTGGTGACCGATGGCGAAGGCCAAGTGCTCAGTGAAGCCACGCTCGACCAAATTGGTCTGGACTTGCAGCAGCTGTATGACGCCCTGGACGCCCGCGAGCTGTCAGCCGGATCGCCACAAGCCCGTCGTCTGTTCTCTTGAATGCGCCCCAGAACCGTGAGCCCCAAAACGCCAGGCCTTTTTGATGACTTGTCTGATGAATCATGGACAGCTTCGACACCTGCCGACACCCCGGCCATTCAGGCTCAAGCCCTGCGCCGCCAGTTGCACCACCACGCGCACGCTTACTACACGCTGGACGCGCCCGAAATCCCCGACGCTGAATACGACCGTCTGTTTCGTGAGCTGCAAGCCCTGGAATTGGCGCAACCCGAGCTTCTGACATGTGACTCGCCCACCCAGCGAGTTGGCGGGGCGGTCTTGGATGCGTTTGCCCAAGTCACGCACCGCGTGCCCATGCTCAGCATCCGCACCGAGACCGACACCGAGGCCAGCGGGGCCGAAGCCTTTGACGCCCGCATTCGCAAAGAGCTGGGCCTGAGCGAGTCTGACCCGCCCGTGGACTACGTGGGCGAACTCAAATTTGACGGCCTGGCCATGAGCTTGCGTTACGTAGGCGGCTTGCTGGTGCAAGCTGCCACACGAGGCGATGGCGAAACCGGCGAAGACGTCACCGCCAACATCCGCACCATCGGGCAAATTCCCTTGCGCCTGCCGACTCACGCCCCCAGCGTGCTCGAAGTGCGCGGCGAGGTCTACATGCGCCGCGATGATTTCGAAACCCTGAACGAGCGCCAACGCCATCGCATCGCCGCAGGCACCAAAGGCGAAAAAACCTTCGTCAATCCGCGTAACGCTGCAGCGGGTGCGGTGCGCCAGCTCGACTCGGGCATTGCGGCTGAACGGCCGCTGAGCTTTTTTGCTTATGGCCTGGGCGACATCACGCCCGCCAACGAAGGCGGCCCGCAGTGGACTTCCCACTTCAACATGCTCATGCAACTGAAAGATTGGGGCTTTCCGGTGGCCGAGCAAACCGCTTGTGTCCAAGGTGCTGCAGGGCTGGTGGCGTTTCACCAGCGCGTGGCCGCCGAACGCGATGCCTTGCCTTACGACATCGACGGTGTGGTCTACAAGGTCAACGATCTGTCGCTGCAGGCTGGCTTGGGTTTTGTGACCCGCGAGCCACGTTGGGCCGTGGCGCACAAGTACCCCGCGCAAGAAGAAATGACCACGGTGCTGTCCATCGACGTTCAGGTGGGCCGCACCGGCAAACTCACGCCCGTAGCCAAATTGGCCCCTGTGTTTGTGGGGGGTGTCACGGTGACCAATGCCACGCTGCACAACGAACTCGAAGCTCGTCGAAAAGACGTGCGGGTGGGTGACACCGTCATTGTGCGCCGGGCAGGCGATGTGATCCCAGAAGTGGTGTCGGTGGTGCTGGACCGCCGTCCGGCCGATGCGTCGCAGTTCACCATGATGAGCCACTGCCCAGTGTGTGAGAGCCTTGCTGAGCGGGAAGAGGGCGAAGCAGACCATCGCTGCACGGGTGGGCTGTTTTGTAGCGCCCAGCGCAAACAAGCCATCTGGCACTTCGCCCATCGCCGCGCCATGGACGTGGAAGGCTTGGGCGACAAACTGGTGGACCAGCTGGTGGACACGGCCCAAGTCAACACATTGGCCGACCTCTACCACCTGAAGCTCGACATCTTGGCCAACATGGACCGCATGGCCGAAAAATCTGCCGTCAACTTGATGGAGGCTTTAGAAAAGTCCAAGACCACCACGCTCGGACGCTTTTTGTTCAGCCTGGGCATTCGCCATGTGGGCGAAGCCACGGCCAAAGAGCTGGCCCGCCATTTCGGTCAGCTCGATGCCATCATGGTCGCCAGCGAAGACGCGCTCTTGCAAGTGGCCGATGTGGGTCCTGTGGTGGCCCACAGCATTCGCACCTTTTTTGATCAGCCACCCAACCGTGAGGTGGTGCAAGCCCTGCGCGATGCGGGGGTCACCTGGCCCGAAGGTGAGGCCTTGGCCCCCACCGAAATGCCTTTGGCGGGCATCACCGTGGTACTCACCGGTACGCTGCAAACCATGGGCCGCGACGAAGCCAAAGAAAAACTTGAAGCCCTGGGTGCCAAAGTGGCAGGTTCGGTCAGCAAAAAAACCCATTACGTTGTTGCTGGGGCCGAATCGGGCAGCAAGCTCGACAAAGCCCTAGCGCTGGGGGTGCCCGTGCTGGACGACACGGGTTTGGCTTTGCTTTTGTCAGGCAATAAGCCCTGAGCTTCGGTCGACAGGGACAGCCGTGTGAACCAGGCCCTTTAATGGGTAAGAACTTCCAGCAGTCGATCCAAGCCACCTTCATGGATGGCCACCATGGCTTGCTCACGCACTTTGGGTTTGGCGTGGTAAGCCACCGACAAGCCGGCCACGCCCATCATGGGCAGGTCATTTGCGCCGTCGCCCATGGCAATGGCCTGGTCTGGTGTGATGCCCATCATTTGGCAAGTGTCCAAAAGGGTTTTGCGTTTTTCTTCACCGTCGCAAATGTCGCCCCAGTCTTGGTCCACCATGCGACCGGTCAGCACGCCATCTTTTAATTCCAGCAAGTTTGAGCGCGTCCAGTCGATGCCCAACACATCGCGCACATGGTCGGTGAAATAAGTGAAGCCGCCCGAAACCAAGAGCACTTTCATGCCCGCAGCCTTGCAGGCGCTTACCAAATCTGCCGCGCCTGGATTCAGGCGCAGTCGCGCACTCAAAACTTCATGCATGTGTGCGACTGTCACGCCCTTGAGCAAGGCCACACGCTGGCGCAAGCTCTCTTTGTAGTCGGTGATTTCGCCGCGCATGGCCGCTTCAGTGATGGCCGCCACTTCTGCCTTGCGTCCAGCGGCATCTGCGATTTCGTCCACACACTCGATGTTGATCAAGGTCGAGTCCATGTCGAAAGCGATCAGCTTGAATTGGGAAATTCTGAGGGGAGCAGCAAAACCCTGAATGGTCAGGCCTGGGGCAAATTCGGTCGCTTGAATCATGGCATCGATCAAATCAATTGAGGAAATTTTAGGCTCGCCAGTTTCGCATTTGCAGGCCCGGCAATGAGATCCCGGCCTCATTGTCACTGATCAGATTTATTCCGCATGTGCTCTCAATGCCTTGGTGCGGTCAAAGTAGAAAGTGATGATCTGTAAAAATCAATAATAATATTATACTAAATTAATAATATATATAATATAAGTACTCCATTTGGCTAGTTTACATCAGTTCGCTATCAAGCATGATTGATACATAGGGTTTCAGATCAATTTGTAGCTCTAAGTTTTTGAATTCATGCAAGATTTTGTGGAGGATACAGTGAATAAATCACGTTTTAGATGGTCTTCTTTAAGGGTTCTGGGTCAAAAAGTTGCTCGAGCTATCCTGGCTGGTTGCGTTTTTGTCACCATCGCCTCATCAGCGGTTGCACAATCCCTAAGCTCCCGCGTCAGCATTGACGCATTTGGCGAGGTCTACGTCACTGCGTTGGCGGCACCCGTAGAGCAAACCAGGGTGTTTGTTTACCGAATCGGCCAGGCGCCGAACGCATCGCCGATCAATATTTATCTTAATGGTCAATACCACGCCTCTTTATTGCGAGGCGGTTATACCGAATTTTGTGCCGCTCCAGGTGCGGTCAACATCAAGGCTGCGCTCGATGATGCATCTAGACTGCACACAAGCAAGCTTGATGCGGGTCAACGCTTAGAGCTCAAAGCAGGACAAACGAATTTTCTAAAAGTTGATGAAAGCTCTTCACCTGCAATCGGCTTGTTGAGCGGCACAGCGGCTCAAACCAAAGCGGAGATCGAAAGTACACGCCGCCAAATACACACCATTTCGCGCGCCAAGGCTGCACTGACATGTGGGCAACCTGCTGCCGCAGCAGCTGTGATGACTCCCCCTCCTGCGCCAAAACCGCCTGTTCCTCGCGAATACGCGCTTGAAACGGATGCACTGTTTGAATTTGGCAAGGCTGAAATCCGCGCTTCTGGTTTCAACGCCATTGAGTCATTGGTGCAACGTTTGCTTCAAGATTTCTCTTCTGTTGAGCGCATTCGTGTGGTTGGATTTACGGACCCAATTGGTTCAGCTGCTTTCAACAAAAAGCTTTCCCAAGACAGAGCTGATGTGGTGGCTCGTCAAATCGTCTCGCGAAAAATTCCTATCGAGCGAGGCATTGAAGCAGAAGGTCGCGGCCCCATTGAATTGGTCAAGAGCGGATGCGGCAACACGCCAACGCCTGAAAACAAATTTTGCCATGCACCCAATCGCCGGGTCATGGTTGTGATCACCGGTGCGCGCCGCTGATCGATGGCCCTTGAACACTTTTTTTGAGAGACACACATCATGAGCAAGTCATACAAAATCAAACTCAATCAAGGCCCAGGTGAGGCCAAGTTGGTGGACATTCCTCAAGTGTCTGGCACAAACCAGCCGCTGGCTGTGAAAGCTGTGCCAGGAGGCAAATACCAACTGGTAGATGCGAGTACGGGTTACGGGCCAGAAAACATTCGAGCCAGTCGTAATGGCAAAAATCTTCAAGTTTTCTTTGAAGGACGGGGTCAGCCAGATTTGGTCGTTGAAGACTATTACGCAGAAGCCCCAGAGGGCTTCAATGGATTGATTGGTGAGTCGGAGTCGGGTCGCTTTTACGAATACATTCCTGAAACAGCAGTTGGCAATTCAGCCGTGCCATTGTTGGCTGATGGCTCTAATCAGGTGGGCATGGCCTTGGGTGGTGCTGAGATCAATGCCTCAGGTGCCGCAGTGGGCGCATTGGTCGCTGCGGCGGCTTTTAATCCCCTGCTGTTGGCTCCGTTGGCTTTGCTGGGAGCTGCGGCTGGCGGCGGGGGTGGCGCAAGCGGCGGTGGAGGCACGACAGACACCACCCCGCCCGCCATAAAATCCGCAAAATTGCATGTGGATGATGACACTGGGGTCAAGGACAATGTGACCAGCGACAAAACACCTCGCATCACGGGTGAAACTGAAGCCAATGCAGACGTGTCCGTCGAGGTGAATGGCAAAACCTATACCAGTAAAGCCGATGCCAATGGCGTGTTTGTGATTCAGGTGCCAGATGCCGATGCTTTAAAAGATGGGCCTTACACGCCTAAAGTGACCGCCACCGATGCGGCAAAAAACAAGTCGGCCGTGTTCGATGGCACGCCTTTCAAAGTAGACACCAAGACCGACACAAATGAACCTGACCCCGACCCCAATGTGAGCGCTGTGATTGACATTGTGAGCATCACGGTAGACTCCGGCCAAGTTAAGACTGATTTCTACACCAATGACAACCAGCTGTTACTCAACGGCACATTGAAAAACTTCACCCAAAATGGCGATTGGGTCAAGCTTGAACTCAAGGATGCCAGTGCCAAAGTGATTGACACGGCCTATGTCAAACCTGTAGCCAACGGAACAGGCTGGGACTGGAGTTGGGATCGCACCGCCAAAGACAAGATGGTCGATGGCCAGTATTCCCTTTCTGCCGTGGTGGTCGATGGCGCAGACAACGTGGTAGGCAGTGGTAATTCTCGGGTCTCCGATGTTCAGGCCATCACCATTGATACGGACAAAGACAACAATTTCGGGCCCAACAAAGAGGAGGACCCCAACAAGTCCAGTACCGTCGATATCGTATCTTTGTCACTGGACACGGGTTACAGCAACGCCGATTTCATCACCAAGGATCGGACCCATGTTTACACAGGAAAACTGAGTGCTTTCACCAACAATGGTGCATCCGTTGAGTTGACGCTCAAAGACGCCACGGGCAAGGTGCTGACCACAGAACATGTGACCCCCAAGCAGGTCGCTGGTGTGTGGACATGGTCTTGGGATCAAACCTCCAATGCGCTGCCTGATGGTGAGTACAGCTTGCAAGCCAGCTTGGTTGACAAAGCGGGCAATCCGATTCAGGTGGATACGCAGGTCATTTCTGTTGACAACAGCGCTGGAGAGAATGGCGGTAAGTTGGATCCAAACGCATCACTCAAGATGCTGCCTGTGACTTTTGCAGATGACACGGGCGTGAGTCAAACGGATTATTTGACCAACGACCAATTTTTGACATTCAAGGGGGGATTTGACAAAGATTTCGTCAACAACGGTGATCGCGTGTTGGTCCAGGTATTCGGATCCGATGGCTTGGTCATATCTCCCCAATATGTTTTGCCATCGGGCAAAACCTGGGAATTTGAAAATCTGACAAAACTGGGGGCTGACACCAAAACAACCACTTACACGGTCAAATCTGTGTTGGTGGATGCTGCAGGAAATTCGCTCCAAGCGACGGATCAATCTTTTGTCATTGACCGCTCAGTGTCGATTTTTGATGGCTCCGGAGCCAAAAAAGAAGCAGGGCTGTGGACTTATTCGACCATCAAGTTTTCTACGGACGAGCAAGGGTCTTATAAATTCACAGGGGGGACGGGCGTCAAAAACTATACTGGTGGTCTTTTTGACTTGAAAGATATTGAAGGCAAGACTTTTGAAAAGGGCGCATTCAGTCTCGAGTTCACGGACAAAGCGGGCAACATTTTCACCATCAAAAATGACGATGTGCGCATGGACTTCATTAATGCCAAAATGTCCACCGATACAACGTCTCCCGCAGTGTTGCCTGCGCCCGGTTTCAGCAACAACCAATTGCTCGGATCCATTGGTAAGTTGACATTGGACGCAACTTCCACCAAAGAGTTGGACATGGCATCGTTGTACGATGGCATTTCTGATTTGGGTGACGTGGCAGCGATCAACCAAGTGGATCTGAACAAAGGGGATCACACCCTTAAATTGACCATGGGCGATGTGTTGGATTTGGGTGTCAAAAACAGTTTCTCCAATGCAACGGCCCACCAAGGTCGCCTGCAGATGCGCATTGATGGCGATGCTGGTGATAAAGTGGTGCTGGATGATTTGGTGGGCACGATCGACCACGACTGGAACGCCAATAATTCACGGGTCGCTTTGGATGGACAGGAATACCGGGTATTCACCCACGAAGGCCTCGGCCTGAGTTTGTTTGTTCAGCAAAGTGTGCAGATCAATTTGGTTTAAACATCAACTTAAAGTTCTTTTGACGGTGACATCCAAATACTTGATGCAATGGGGAGGCGTCGTCTTCGGCGTTCTTTTTGGCGGAGCAGCAGCAGCAGATCAGTTGTTTGATTTCACCTTCTTTAGCCCCCCTGTAGATTCCCAGCGCCGATTGCAAGAGCCTGAGGTCAGTTGGCTGGTCAGGCCCAATGCCAGCAGCTTTTGTCAGCAGGCTCAGCCCAAAGATGGTTTTGTCAGTCGTCCTGAGGGTTGTGTTTATTGGCAACTGCAGGCTTCGCGATGCACCATCGTGACCACGGGACAGACCACGCATTCGCTGCTGGGACATTTGTTTGTACATTGTTTGCAGGCGAGGTGATCATGTCGCTGGTCGCAGTTCGCTTGCCCAAAACTCCGTTTCAATTTATGGGGCTGGGTTGTGTGCTTGCTATTGGACTGTTTATGGCGGGCTGCGAGACCACAACCATGCGACCACCCCAGGTGGACACCGTGCGCTTTACGCCCATGCCTGACGCCAAAAGGGTGATTGCACAGCCCAAGGTCAAATATCTGGTTCGTCAGGATGGGCATGAATACTGCGCTCGCATCACCGGCATTCCTGTGACCCCTACTTCAAAACCCATGGCCTGTGCTTTCTGGAATGTCCGAAGAAAGGAATGCACGGTCGTCACGCCTGTGGTCACTGGTTACAACTACGTGGGTCACGAGCTTCGTCATTGTTTTGAGGGAGCTTTTCATGATTGATCAGCCCGTTTTTTCTGGCAGAGGAAACATGACGCGCAGAAATTTTTTGACTGTGCCACTGGCCTTATGCATGTCAGCCATTGCATGGCCTGTTTTGGCCCAAACATCCGGACTGGAGGGCGGTGTCTTGCAGGTTGGCGTACTGACAAATTACAAGCCCTTCAGCTTTGTCGATGGCCATTTGCAGGGGTTTGATGTCGATGTGCTCAAGCGTTTGGCGTCCATTTTGAATTTGGAGTTGAAAATTCACGTGGACGGCATGGCCACTTTGCAGAAAAAACTGAACTCAGGTGAAATTGCGGTCATAGCCAACCAGTTACTGATGACACAAGAAAACCGCCGCCAGTTTGATTTCGTTCGCGCCTATGCTGCCAACCAACTCGTCTGTGTTCAACACGAAGAGGATGCGCGCGATTTCCTGTCCTTGGACGATTTGGTGGGCAAAAAACTCGGCGTTTTGGCCAATACGGGTGTTGAAGATCAAGCGCGTGGTGCCTTGGGCAAGTCGGTCTTGCCTTTTTACAGCATAGATCTGGCCTTAAGACAATTAGCCGATAAAAAATTGGATGCGGTGCTGGAGGAAAGTTTGATCGCTGACTACTATATCGAGCGGTACGGTTTGCCCATCAAGGTCACCTCACCTTTCGCTCCTCCCTTGACTTCCGGCTGGGTCGTTCGCAAGGGCAACAAGCCGTTGGCACAGCGCTTATCCGAGGCTGTCCTGACCCTGCTTGGCGATGGCTCTTTCAAGCCAATTTCAGCAAGATGGTTTGGCTACGATGTCAGCAGACCCAGTGTTAGCCATACGTCTTTGCCCCGTTAGGCCTGAAGCTGTTGCGCTTCGGGGCGGTTCGTAGATATTCAAAAGTCGCCGATCACCATCCATTGTCAAGTCCAGCAGTTCAGACAGGGAAGTGCACCCCATTTTTTCCAGAACCCGGCTTCTGTGAAGTTTGACAGTTGAAGCAGCAGAGCCGTTCAGGTTGGCGATTTCCTTGTTGCCGAAGCCTTTGATCATCCACCCACAAATTTCACGTTCTTTATCGGTCAAACTGGAAAATCGCTGCCGCGCTTTTTCAATCTTCATTCTTTGATCAAGACCTGTTTTGTCTTTTTCCAAGGCCAAATCGATTGCTTGAACAAGTGCATGAAGTCCGAATGGCTTGAGCAGGAAGTCAACCGCCCCTTTTTTCAAAGCTTCTATGATTTCGGGGGGGTGACTCTCGCCCGAGATGAAAATGATTGGCGTGACGCGTCCTTGGTGTATCAATTCGTTTTGGAGGCTCAAGCCGCTGGTCTCTGGCATTCGGTTATCCAGCAGAATTACAGCAGGACTGATGGAAAGTGAGTCCTTCAGAAAGGCTTTGGGGTTTTCAAAGCTTTGAATTGAGTAACGCAATGAACTTAGACTAAAGGCCAGACTTCTGCGGATGGATGGGTCGTCATCGATCAGGTAAATGTGGCCTTTGAAATCTTCAAAATTCATTCATCACCCACGTTGAACTGGTTGAAATGAAGGTTAAATTTTTTTGGAAAAAAATTCAAAGCTTCAATTTTAATACCAAAGTATAAATCATTTTTAAATCAATTGAAGTCACCGTGAATGGAGCAATCGCATGAATTCTGACAATTTGGGGTATGTGACGGACCTACCCACCGATGGTCAGAGCATTTTGAGCTTGGCAGCACGTTCATTGTTTGATGTGTTTGCCAACGCCAGTGAGGGAATGCTGTTGGTGGACCGGTCTGGACGAGTGGTCTGGATCAATGACCATTACCGCCGATACCTGCCCGCCTTGGGTTTCGAAAAAGAGGAGGATTTTGTCGGCCGGCCTGTGGTCGAGGTGGTGCAAAACACCCAGATGGGCAACGTGATGGAAACGGGGAAGCCCATACTCATCGATCTGCTGAGCAACAGAGCGGGAACTTTTTTGGTCAGCCGATTTCCCTTGCGTGATGAATCTGGGGTGGTCATTGGCGCTTTGGGTGTGGTTCTGTTTGATCAGCCCGAAACCAATTTGCGACCACTGATGGCTAAATTTGCCTTGATGCAACGTGAGTTGGACGAAGCACGCAATGCCCTGGCCGCGCAGCGTAAAACAGGGCCCGCCCTGCGTCAAGCTCGCTACAGTTTTGCAAGTTTTGTGGGAGCCAGTGGTGTCGTGACCGATTTGAAGCGCCAGGCCAGGCGAGCGGCCCAAACCCACAGCCCTGTTTTGCTTTTGGGAGAAACGGGTACCGGTAAAGAGTTGTTGGCCCATGCCATCCATGCCAGTTCGCCTCGTGCCAGAGGGCCTTTGGTCAGCGTCAATATCGCGGCCGTGCCGGATTCTTTACTGGAGGCCGAATTTTTTGGGGTTGTACCCGGAGCTTTCACCGGGGCAGACCGCAAAGGGCGTGACGGTAAGTTTAAGCTGGCCGACGGTGGTACCTTGTCGTGCCCAAAACCTGGGGTGACCTGCTCAAGCCCGAGTACAAAGGCGAAATCCAGTCGGCCAACCCGGCGTCCAGTGGCACGGCTTACACCATGATCGCCACCTTGGTACAGCTCATGGGCGAAGAGAAAGCTTTTGAGTATCTCAAGGGCCTGCACAAAAACATCGGCACTTACACCCGCTCGGGTACCGGCCCCATCAAGGCGGTGGCGCGGGGCGAAACGGCCGTGTACATCAGCTTTGTGCACGACGGCCCCGGTGAAAAAGCCCAAGGCTTTCCCATCGAAACCATCACCCCGGCCGATGGCACAGGGGCCGAAATTGGTTCCATGTCCATCGTGCGCGGCAGCCGCTATCTGGAGGCTGCCAAAAAGTTTTATGAGTGGGCCTTGACCCCGGCGGCGCAGGAGTTGGCTGCGGCCACTTTGCAGTTCCAGCTGCCTTCGCACAAAGAGGCCAAGGTGGACCCGCGTGTGCCGGACTTCCGCAAGATCAAGATGATCAATTACGACTACGCCAAATACGGCCAGACGGCCGAGCGCCGCCGCCTGATCAAGCGCTGGGAAAAAGAAGTCAATTCGCTGCCGCGCTGAGTGAAAGACTGAGATGAATCCAGCGTTGCGTTTGCAGCGCGCTTTGCAAGGGTGGGTCCTTTTGGGCTTGCTCAGCTTTGCGCTGCTGCCTTGGTATTTCTTGCAGCAAACGTCCCTCATGGCGGCCTTGCCCGGCGTCTGGGCTGGGGCCGAAACGGCCAGCGGCTGGGCGCAGGCCTTGCAACATGGGCGGCCTTGGTTGTGGTCAGCTGCGCTGGGCTTGGGCGGCTGCGCCTTGGCGGTCATGCGGCCCTGGCCTGCCCGCCAGCAAGGTGCCCTGTTGTTGCTGGGCAGCTTGACGGGCTTGCTGGGGCTGCTGGGCAGTGGTTTTGCCATTGGGGCCACGGACTGGGCTTTTGCAGCGCTGGAATCGGTGTGGGGCGCCTTGCCGGTTGGCCAGTACGGCATGGGCTGGGGGGCCGCGTTGGTACTGCTCAGCTTGTTGGTGCTTTTGGGCGCTGCGCTGGCGCGTTTGGGCGGTTTTCGGGGCGATGTGTTTGTGGCCGCAGCGGTGGTCGGCTGCACGGCGCTGCTGGTGCTGTTTGTGGTGTACCCGGTCCTGCGTTCCTTGGTGGCGGCCTGGGTGGACGATGCGGGCGCTTATGCCTGGACGCATCTGTTTGAGCGCGTGGCCACCGAGCGGGTTTGGGGCTTGGGCTGTGTGTCAGGCGAAGGCCGCTGCGGCGTGGCCTGGAACACCCTGTGGCTGGCTTTCTTCACCGCCACTGGTACCACCATCATGGGCACTTTGCTGGCCTTGTGGGCCGAGCGTGGCGGCACGCGATTGTCCAAACCGCTCAACATTTTGGCCATGCTGCCCATCATCACGCCGCCCTTTGTGGTGGGGCTGGGCTTGATCTTGTTGTTTGGCCGTGCGGGCTTGTTCAACCAAGGGTTGGAGTGGGCCTTTGGCATCGAGCCGGGGCGTTGGTTTTATGGCGTGTTTGGCATCTGGTTGGCACAGATGTTTGCCTTCACCCCCATTGCTTTCTTGATCATGCGTGGCGTGGTGCAGGGCGTGAGCCCCAGCATGGAGGAGGCCGCACAAACCCTGCGCGCCAGCCGCATGAAAACATTCTGGACAGTGACGCTGCCCCTCCTCAAGCCCGGTCTGGCCAATGCCTTTTTGGTGGGTTTCATTGAAAGCATGGCCGATTTCGGCAACCCGATCATTTTGGGCGGGCAGTACGCGGTGCTGTCTACGGAGATCTTTTTTGCCATTGTGGGCGCAGCGCTCGACCCTGGCATGGCGGCAGCGCTGGCCCACGTGCTCACCAGTTTTGCGCTGGCGGTCTTTTTGGTGCAGCGCCGGGTACTCTCGGGCAGCAGTTTCACCACCGTCTCGGGCAAGGGCGATGCGGGCGTGGCCATGGCGTTGCCGTCTGCGGTGCTGCGTGTGTGCCGCAGCGTGGCGGGGCCTTGGTTGTTTTTCACCGTGGTGGTGTACCTCTTTGCGTTTGCGGGCGGCTTTGTGCAGACCTGGGGGCGCGACTTCACGTTCACACTGGTGCATTTCAAGACTGCGTTTGACGTGCAGCAGGGGGAGTTTGGCTGGGTGTTTGCGGGCACGGCCTGGAAGTCGCTCTTCACCACGCTCAGCCTCTCGGCCATGGCCGCGCCCATTTGTGCGGGCGTTGGCTTGCTGATCGCATGGTTGCTGGCCCGCACCGAGTTCCGGGGCAAAGCGGCGTTCGAGTTCTCGGCGCTTTTGACCTTTGCCATTCCGGGTACAGTGCTGGGCGTGAGCTACATCCTGGCCTTCAACGTGCCGCCGGTGGAACTGACCGGCACCGGCTTGGTCATTGTGCTGTGCTTTGTGTTCCGCAATTTGCCGGTAGGCGTTCGGGCGGGCACGGCGGCTTTTAAGCAATTGGACCGGTCTTTGGACGAAGCCTCGCAAATGTTGCGCGCAAGCACTTTGACCACGCTGCGCCGGGTGGTGTTGCCCCTGCTCAAACCCGCGCTGGTGGCAGCGCTGGTCTACAGCTTTGTGCGCTCCATGACCACGGTGTCGGCGGTGATTTTTTTGGTCACCGCGCAATACGAGCTGGCCACGACCTACATCATTGGCCGCGTGGGCAATGGCGACTACGGCGTAGCGCTGGCTTACTGCACGGTGCTGATGGTGCTCATGTCCGTCATCACCTGGGGCATTCAAAAGCTGGTGGGTGAGCGACAGCTGGGGCGGCGTGCTTCTGCGGTCACACCGGTTTGAAACAAGGATTCATTGTGATGGGCATTCAATTCAAACAAGTCACCAAACGCTATGGCGGCCGCGCTTCGCCGCTGGTGGTGCAGGGTATCGATTTTGTCGTGCCCAAGGGCAGCTTGACCACGATTCTGGGGCCGTCGGGCTGCGGCAAAACCACCACCTTGCGCATGATCGCGGGGTTGGAAGCGCCCTCTGGTGGGCAGATCCTTATCGATGGCGTGGATGTGACGCACCTGGGTCCGTCCGAGCGCAATGTGAGCATGGTGTTTCAAAGTTATGCGCTGTTCCCGCACATGAACGTGATCGAGAACGTGCGCTACGGGCTGGACGTGAGCGGTGTGGACAAGAGCGAAGCGCAAGAGCGCGCGCTCAAAAGTCTGGCTCTGGTGGGGCTGGCGGGCTACGAAAAACGCTTGCCCAGCGAGTTGTCTGGAGGCCAGCAGCAACGCGTGGCCCTGGCCCGCGCCTTGGTGCTTGAGCCCTCAGTCTTGCTGTTTGACGAGCCGTTGTCCAACCTAGATGCGCGGTTGCGCCGCTCCATGCGCGACGAAATCCGTCAGTTGCAGCAGCGCCTTGGCCTGACGGTGGCCTATGTCACGCACGACCAGAACGAAGCCCTGGCTGTGAGCGACCAGATCATCGTGATGGAAGCCGGACGTATCGCACAAGCGGGTACGCCGCAAGACATGTACGAGCGCCCGACCTCTGCTTTTGTGGCAGGTTTCATGGGAGAAGCGGTGCTGTTTGATGGGCAGTCGCTCAGCGATGGCACGGTGCAATTGGGGCCTTTGCGGGTGGTGCCACGCCACGCGGTGGCCCCTGGGGCGGTGCGTGCAGCCGTGCGCCCCGAGGCCTGGCTGGTGGGGCGAGAACTTTCGGATGGAGAAATCTTGCCCGACCTTTTGTCGGCCACGCTCACCCGGTGGTCTTATCTGGGTAGTTTTGTTGAGTTGAGCTTTGACACGGTCTTGGGCGCGGTCTTTGCGGTCTCGCCTGAGGTCTCGCGCGACTGGCAGGTCGGACAGGTGCTGGCCTTGGGTTTGCCTGTCAGTGGTGTGACTGTGGCGGCCCTGTGAAGTAGAGCAAAGCCATGGTCAGGATGTGGTGATCGATTTGGGCGGCGTGGTGTTCCGATGGCAGCCTCTGGTGTTGTTGCAAGAGTTGTTTCCGACGCGGGCGCCCAACGAGACGGAGGCCAACAAATAGGCGAGTGCGACTCCTCTGATCCTTCATCCCGAGGGCTATTGGGCTTTGCTCGATCTGCCACTGACAAAGCCTGACCCACTGGCCCAGCGCACCAGTCTGGCGGAGTCCGACTTACGGTACTTGATCGCCAACATTCCCGCACACCTGTGGCCCATTCCAGGAACGGCGGGCGGACTGCCCTGGTGCTCAAGTCCAATGTCCTGTCCAGCTCGGCACTGTTTGTCAGTCAGCTGAGCGCTGCTTCACAAGCCGGGTGAACAGTTTGTGCTCGCAAGCGGGGTCGCTGCAGTCGTTGCATTGCCAAACGCTGCGGCCCTGGTTGATCGCGAACTGGCCTTGCTCACGGATGTGTTGTGCGGATGCATCCTCGCCCTCCAAACCCAGAGCCAGCAAGGCGTTGTTCAAGCGCTGTGGCCCTTGGCCATACACTACCCGATAGGGCATGCCTGAGTGCTCCAGCGCTTGCCGAACCAAGGTGTCGACCGAGCCGCGCACTTGGGGACCGTCACGTTGCAGGCCGTCCGCCACCCAAGGCAGGTCCAGACCCATGACCAAGGTGATGTCGTACAGGGCCTGGTGTACCAAAGCCATGGGGTAGAGACTCTCGTCATCAAAGAGAAGATGGCTGTAGACGGCGGTCATCAGGGGTGTGGTGTCAGACAACAGCCAGGTGTCGGGCGCTGGCTGGCTCAGTGGATGCGCGGCATCGGCTTGCTGCTGCGCGATGGCCATTTGCTCGTGCC
>Ga0247844_1003388_pt1 | contig 23492 bp, 18 predicted proteins | sample LaCtaG_FD_192421 | JGI IMG/M metagenome (GOLD analysis project Ga0247844, IMG submission 192421) | Freshwater microbial communities from meromictic Lake La Cruz, Castile-La Mancha, Spain - LaCruzMarch201714.5m_1 | ecosystem: Environmental > Aquatic > Freshwater > Lake | place: Spain: Castile-La... | reverse complement strand
ATTGCTGAATCTAGTGCTCTTAATACTAGTCCAGTCTCAAGACTTTCTCCCATGGACCATCCAACTACTTCACGATATTTCTTTTTAAGCCTGGCGTTAAGTTCCATTTCAGACATATATTTTGCCACTGTATTTTCACTGATAAAAATCCCTTGGGAAATCAATTCTTGATGTATCCTTGGGGAACCATAGGTTTACTTGCTCTCCTTAAAAATGGCCTTTATGTGAGTCAGTATTTTTTCCTTAGTTTCAATTTTTTTTAGATTCAAATTGTTCTTCCAAAAATAATAGGAACTTGGTGAGACTGAAAAATATCGACACAAAAACCTTATGGGTATTTTGGCATTTAGGATTTTTATCATTTGAAATATCCCAGTTGGTCCACTGAGAAAATCGCTGTGCTTTTTTTAGAACCTGATTGATTTCTTTTAAGTATCCAATTTCTTTGCTTTATTCATACCAATTCTTTCTTTTAGTTTTTGTGCCCAGATTATATTTGAATCTTTTTCCTCTTTTTTTATGGGTGCTTCAATGCAACCCGTTTTTAAAAATTTTGTGCCATTTGTGACAATAAATCACGAATTGAGCACGTAAAAAGGCGGCGCTTTTCCATACCTCCAGGTAAATTATTTTAAATTCTTCATTGAACATGTTGGGTTAATTTTTATATAAAACCTTTTTGATTGGGTATTTTTAAATAATTAAAAATCTTAATATGCTATTTAAAAACAATTTCTGGTCTGTTGAAAAAATTTAAGCAATCTGTGAAGGAGAGATCAGTTTTTTTCATTTGCTTTTAATGGAAGCTGAATTATAAAACAAGTATTTTTCCGGGAATTATCAATAGACATTTTGCCTCCATGACGATTGATAATGGAATTACTTAAACTAAGGCCTAGACCCGTTCCTTTACCCACTTCTTTAGTCGTGAAAAAAGGTTCAAAAATTTTACTTTGCAGTTCCAGGGGAATTCCCAAACCAGAATCTTCAAAGATAATAGTCATAACATTTTCAGTTTGAGAGGCGGAAATTTTCACCCAGGGTTTGTTGCTTTGGTAAATGGCATCAAAGGAATTACTGATTAAATTGAGAATGACTTGGGATAGCTGAACTCTTAGGCAAGAAATGGGTAATTTAAAGCAAGGGTTAGTTGAGTCCCAAATAAGTTCAATTCTGTTTAATTTAAACTTCTCTTGGCAGATAGCAAAAGCATCGTTAAGAACCTCTTCTAGGCTACATAGTATAAATTCTTCTGACTCTGGGTTTCTTGAAATATTTCGCATTCCTGAAATAATTTTTGTCATTCTAGTAACGGTTTTATCAATGTCATCAAAATATTTTAAATACTTTAGATTATCAGGAATCTCCTTGTTGATTATTTTTTTTAACATACTTATTGTGCCACTTATAACCGCTAAGGGATTATTTATTTCATGAGCGATTCCAGCTGCCATTTCTCCAAGGGAAGCCAATTTTTCATTATGTAAATTGGCCGCACTTAAATGATCTAGATCACGAAGCATTTGATTAAACTGATTTCCAATTTTCCCAAGCTCATCTCCACCTAAGTTGGGAATTTGCAATTTCAAATTTCCAGTTTTTCGAATTTTAATAATCCCCTGGAAAAGTTTAATTAATTTTGAGAGCACTAATCTTTCTATTGCAATAATCATAATAATCATAAAGATAAATGCGGCAAAAACCATGGAATATAAAAAGGTGCTCAGCGTGATTTGAGATTGTTGGAATATAACTCGTGAAATAATAATTTGATAGATTAGTAAATATTCGTTTTTGAAATCTTTTATAAAACCCGAAGCCTTAATCAATTTATCATTGATAACTTCAATATTGTAGTTAGCATTTTTTTCGAATTTTAATAGAGTGGATTTAAAATCACTTGTTTTATCAATTAATTTTGCACTGATCATTAATTTAAGCTGAGATGATAATTGTTGAAAAAAAGTATCGTCTAGTTTTATTCCAGCAATAACTTTCCCAAGAACGGGAGATTTTCCATCGGAACTTGTAATAGGTACAGATGCAACGATGTATGGCCCTTGAGAAAGTAAGACAAAAGTTGCTCTTTTATCTTGGCCATCTTTAAAAGTATGGAGCAGTGAAATATTTTGCAAAGTCTCACGGTCTTTACTATTAAGGGAAATGAGTGTTTTCTCCTCCTCCTCAGATTTTAAATCGATATCGGCACCCCAAAGCATTTTTTGATCTTTAGTCCAAAAAGAAAAAAAATCCAATTTTAGATTACTAATAGATGGTTGAAAATTGTCTTGTGCAAATTTAGGATTTTTAGTTTTGATGTAGTCATAGGCATCATCCCATTGCCCCCAATCAGCTAGCTTACTGATTATATTTTGTCCAAGTACTAAAAAATGTTCATTAACTCTCTCAACATTAGTAATCCCTTCGGAAGTTTCAATTTTCGAAAAGTCAGAGGCAATTTGCTTAGCATTGTATTTATAAATAAAGAAAAATAGTAATGTGCAAAGGAGGGAAAGAATAATCAAGATTCTATATCGAAGTGATAATTGATTTAAAATCATAAACCCATATGTTTAAGAAGATTACTGTTTGTTTATGATAAATGTTTTTGTTACATTTGGAAATATGAGACATACAGGGTGATTAGTTGAGTTTTTTAGATTTTTAGAGAAGTTTAAAGCGACATTTCTTTTTTGATCATTTTAAAAGAAGAGGGTGTCCAACTGAAAATGACACCCTTTCTTTTCATTAAACTAATAGATCACTTAAATGTTAGTTTGAAGTTTATCTTTTAAATAAATCTTTTAAAATTCCACCAACTGAAATCCCACCAGATGTACCTGAAACTTGATTACAATTATTGTCTTTTACTTTACAAAAGAAAGCATCTCCATTATTTCCATTGGCACATTCATTTGAGGCAAGTACTTTTGCTTCAACTTTAGTTGCTGCTTTAGCAAAGTATGTTTTGCTCCAAGCTTTTACAGTGCAGGAATATTTAACATTTCCTTTAAAACTAATTCCAATGTTTGCACTATTTCTTCTGATATCAAATATAATTTTAAGAAGGTTTCCATTAACGGTATCTTTTTCGCATTCTTTAACTTCACAAAAGAATTCATTTCCCTGTTTCTCACATTCTTGTAGTGCCAATGCTTTAGCTTCTTCTTGAGATTCACCACGAGCAAGTACTGGTCTGTCTGAACTCATTGCTTGAGCACTACAAACATAGGCACCACTTCCTGCCACTGTGATTGTTACATCACCGAAATCTATAGTACCTGTTTGCGCCATCACTGAGAATGAAAGGGCAGTGATTATGGTTAAAATTAAATTCATAAAGATCTCCTAATATTTATTTAATAAAAGTGTTCCAAGTTTTTTGGAACAAAAATAGTCTATTTGATAAATCAATTCTAGAGGTAGGTTTATTCTTTTCAAGAATTTTTTTGAGCTTTAGACAGATTCTTCAATATATGATTCTTTTTTGTATTTTTTATCGACCTAATACGTACTTGGTCTAAATGATAATCAATAAAGAGAAAATTGTAATTTTTATAGAGACTGGTAGTACCTGGTAATAGCTACATGAGTACACCATTATTTTTTTCAAGAATGTTATAATATGAGATTAAAAAATACAGATGGAGTCTTTATTCTCTTTGAATAGCTTTTATCTTTAGGAGTTCTATGCGTTTTTTGAATTTCATTCTTTTATTAAGTATTAGCAGTTTTAAAATTTATGCAGAAGATTATAAATTTAGCAAAGAAATGAGTCTTGTTTTTATTGATCTCATCAGGATGGAGGTCAGTGAAAAAAAGAATGTTCCCCTAGATGACATTAGGGTTTTAGAATATTTACTTTATGCTAGAAATTATTTAACTCAAAAAAATTCTGTGGAAAAAAAAATTGATAAAAAATTTGGTTCAAGAAAAATTTCCATAGATGCTTTGCAGAAAACTCTAACATACACTTCAAAAAAATACTTTGTTGAGTTACGAGATAGGGATTCACATTTTAAGTGGAAAATTAAAAAGAATAAAAATGGTGCTATTTTAGAGGGTGATATACCTCAGGAATCAATATTGGAAGATTATTTAGAGGAAATTGTAAATAGAACCTACCAGCTTATCAGTAAACAAAAGGGATTAGGAAAATTACTTTCTGATGAGCAGGGAAAACTCTATGAAACATTATTAAGTGAAGATGATTCCTCTACTCCATATATTCAAATCCTCGATAAAATCCAAAATAAAAATCAAAAAAATGCTAAAAATTCTAAATGGGAATACATACCTCTAAAACTTGTGGCCGTTCCCGTGATTAAAGGCATGTATGAAATTCCTCAAGCATTATCTTCAACTGTCACTGAATCAGTAACTAGGTCACCTTTACATAATTTAAAAGGGAGTTTCGCAGAATTTAAAAAAGCATTTAAATCCCTGGGAGTTAATACATCAGAAGTATTTCAGGGAATAAAAAACCCACGCAAGGGTAGTACTGTGGAAGGGTTACTTGGTTTTACTGATACTGCCATGGATGTGGTTAGAGGTGGATTAGGTTTAGTAAAAACAGCTGTCTCTTTTGTAGGGTATCCCATTTATAGAATTCTTGGTGGAAAAAAATCTCAATATGTTCGAACTAAAGGGAAACGAGCAACAATTATTACTATCGACACAGCTTTTTTTGGAAATTTTTTAGATAAGGTTATTGATATTTATGGTGAGGAAATTGTCAGAGGACAGGCCAGGGGATTTTCCCAATTCCTTTGTATAAATTCTACTGCGAAGGAAAATGATTTAAAGGATTGTATTTTAAGTATTCCAGATGATATCCAGTATGTTGATTTATTTTCTCTTACCCACACTGGAGGTACAGATGAAATTGATGAACTTGCAGAATTTGCCATTGTACACAAGGGCTTAAAGCCAGAAATAATGGTGTCCATTGGTTGTGATGATTCGCCTTCAGTATTTTCCCATCCAGATGAAACCATGGGACAGATGGGAACCTCTTGGGCAGTTCATTACTATCTGAGTAATCTCATTGCTAAAAGATTAAGAGGTATCCCCGTTTCGCAATCAGCAAGACAAGCATTTGTTGAAGGAATACCACTCAATGTGGTTAATCCAGTATCTCTTGGTGCATTTTTCATCATTGGTAAAGATGAAGAAAAATTGATTACAGGATATACTGGTTCAAGGCCCTATTTTGAAAAATCTAGATATTATAGTGTGAAGGACATCTTGGCCAAGGCCTGGAAGGAAGTGGTTAAATTAGAATCCTCTGGAGGCAACACTAAGGAAGCACTCATTCTTGTTAAAGAAATTAATGATTATTTAAGTGCAAATAAAAAAGTTCTCACTAGAAAGGAAAGAAGATTACTGCGAAAATCATTAAAGTCATTCAAACTGCATCAGGTTGGCCAATAAATTGAGCTGGAAAAAATAGTGTTCCTTAATTCAAAAGCCATTGCTTTAAAATTGCAGCAATACATATGATGAAATATGAATATTTATTGCTTACAGACTGACTTGTTTGAAAGATTTGATACTTTTATCATTATCCTGGTTTTGGTGGTCCCTGCTACGATCGAACAGTTACTGAAACAATTAAAAAGGTTATATATAATTTCAAGATTGAAAATGAGGTTATTAAAGGCATCATTAGGCAAAAAAAGTTTGATTAACTCACAGATTCTAGTCATCTAAATTTTTTTAACTCAATTTTGAATTCAATATAGACATGATTTAATTCTTAGGGATTCATAATTTATCATCATGGATATTGATCAAGCTAAATTCATTTAACATAATATTTTTTTTTTGAGTTTCAATACTGGCGCTAAAACGAAATAAATTTTCCACTCTATCCAATAACTCAACTTTAATATCAAGAGTATCCCCTTATTGGCAAATGATGATAGAGCTATCTAGTAGAACTCTTAAATAACCAATTCATATATTCTGTTTTTATTATAAATTGCTGTAGAGAGAGTAAACCGGAATCCAATTCTGGTATTGAAGTCTATATCCACTCATAGCTGCTAAACTTTAACCTAGGTATAGGTTTTTTCCTATATCTACTATTAACTTGTGCAGAATATCCAGACTTAATTAGTTCCCTTATATTTTAATCATAATGATGCTTTTAAATAGTCAAAGCATTGCGCTAGAACGACACATTTGTAGGATGAGTCGATTTTTAGTAATAAAAGATAATAAAAATAGCTATCAGGTAAAACTTATAAAAATCGGTAATAGGAGGTCTATGAAAAAAAATATGTTATTCTTTGCTCTTTTTGTATGCATTGGAACACAGGCATCTACTGCGATTCCACTTTTTCAGTGTCAGAGTGTTGAGTATGAGAATATTTTGGTCGATGTTTATCAAGAAAAACTAAATTATACCATTAAGATTTTTATAGACGACAAGAATTCAATTGAAGTGATGGCCACAGAGTTAGACTGGAATGCACCTTTTGCAATTGGAGGAAGTTCCCTTCAGAGAGATTTTCATTTCTGGATACAAGACAATGGAAAAAAAATGCTTGGAGAAATGACTTTTCTACCATGGATTCTTCCAGAATCTTCTCTTGAGTTAAAATGTCTGTAAGGCAAATTTAAAAATTGAAATGTTTTTATAATCATTGATGTTTCACTTTCTCTCAATCAATAGATTTCGAAGATTCAAAAGTTTATTAATGCTGGGAGAAAATAAAGTTCCCAGCTGTTTTTGCAAAATTGAGCATTTTAATCATCAAAGTCTGTATTCCCGTGAAACTACACCAACATAAAGAAAAGACTAGTGCTAAACATTCAATAATCATTAAATACTACCAGGATAAAAAACAGAATCGATCCACATAAAGCAGCAACTATTAAAAATTATAATGGGTATGATAAACAATTTGAAAATATAAATTCAAAATGTAAAAAGATAGTTGGACTGATTTAATCAGAAAAAATACAAAATAACGTTTCCATTTGAATTAAGAAAGTTTTTTAAATATTAAAATATTTAAACAATAGAGATATAAAACTATGAAAAAAATTTTTTTGTTATTAACAATATTTATTTTTTCTTCTCCAGTTATTGCACGTGAAAAACCTTGTAATTGTAAAATGACTGTTGAAAATTTTGCAGAAGTTGCTTATATGGAATTTTATGCTGGTGAAGTACCTGGATTAGCATATGAAGATAAATGCCAAAACCAATGTAGAGAGAGGTTTAAAACAAAATTTAATACTACAATCAAACAAAAATGTCTTGAAATTATTGGTAAAGAACAAAAAATATTAAAAAAATTATCTAAATTCAATAATGGTAAAAATTTTGGTCTTTACTCTAGGGCTGGAAATGATGGATCAAGAATGGTAGAGATATGTGGCAAATTGAAATCCCCTCCTGTAGAACAGATTTATTCATGTGATCACGAACCTATTGAATGGAATGCTTGGGTAGACTTTAATTCTTTTTGCTGCACTGTAAACACAAATAAATCTGAAATAGAAAAGAAAAAATATCATTATATAAAAAGTAAATTTGATTGCAGTGGATATTTTATTTGGCAAAATAAATATTTTAAAAATATTGGAAATGCTCTTATTAAACAAGGTCCTCCATACGTAACTTTAGAATAGATTTTTCTAGAAAGAGAGTTGGTTAAAATTAAATCTGGAATTACCCCTTAAGATCAGTCATATTGGCCGGGACTTTCCGCGTAAGTTTACAAAGTCTTACTCAAAAATGGAATTTTCCAAGAAAATTTTCCAAGGCAGGCATTTCCTTGAGGGCCCGGCACTCCACTCTATTTGGTGATGGTACCTTTTTTGATAATTTATTCATTCAAATAACCCTGCTTGAAAAAAATGCCATACTCCCGCTGCTATTAGTTAAGCAGCAAACTTAAATCAAAAAATATAAGGCAATTACTACTGTTAGTTATCGTAGTTATGGTGATACAATCCAAAATCTTTAAATTAGGAGAACTATCTGGTGAGAAATATTTATTCCAAAACAATCCTTTTTGCGGCAGGCATTTATATTAATTCAGTAGTGTGGGGCGCTCTTTATCATGGATCAGATCTCCAAGAGGCTTCTAGATCTCATTTTAGTTCAGGGTCATTAGAGGCAATCGCAATCCCCGTGTTTGGTCTTAAAAAAGTTCCTAATGGATACATTAGAGAAACTGCGACTATCAGCGATGTTTTACAGAATGTATGCCAAGGGCAAAAATTTCTCGATCAACCAGTCATCTCACTTGGAACTTCATTTCTTATAAGTGAACGACAGCTGCTAATGGCAGGGCACTCAGTAAATGGTGTGGATTTTTGTCGGACTTTTAAATTTGTTTTTGATTACAATTTGGACAGAATTGAACTCACACAATTAGGAAACTTGTTCTTCAGAGAAGATCAAGTTTACCAGTGTGAAGAGATTTTCCAAAATAAAAAAGATGACTTTGCTATAGTTAAACTTGATCGAATAGTTAATGAAAGGAAGCCCTTTGAAATTCAAAAAAAATGGAATCTAATTCAAAATGATTCCTATTCCATGCTGGGTTATCCACTTGGTCTTCCACTAAAAGTGACCTCCGGCGGCAAAATTGTTAAAGAAAATTCTGACAAATTGAACATGACAATTTCTGCTTTTTCTGGAAATTCGGGTTCACCCATTCTATCAAATGATTCTGGTCATTTAGTTGGATTACTTCAGGCCGGACAAAGTGATTTTCAGTTAAATCAAAAGGGATGCTATGAGTATAAAATCTGTCATGAAAATTTAGATAATTGCCAAGAAAAGGGGATTATGGGCGAGCAAGTCTTGAAAATAGATAGCACCATTATTGATCCTTGGTTAGACGAAAAAAGGTCTACCGTAAAAAGTCTTGTGGAAATTTATAACGAAGAAGTGAAGGAGAGATATGGTAAAGAGATAAGTTTGAAATTTCTTAAAAGTGATGCCGTACAGGCATTGGGTGGAATTATACCTGGCGGAATTCCAGAAATTACAATTTATGAGGGACTCCTCAGTAAATTTGAAAAATTTGAAATAGCTGCCATTACATGCCATGAAATTGGACATATATTAGGAGAAGTTAATTTTCGAGATTTTCCAGATAGAAGGCCCACACCAAATCTACCATTAGAAAATTCCATAGAAGGAGAAGCGGATTATTTCGGCGGAAAATGCTTGTACAACTACTTTCAAAGGTCAAACTATAGGATTCAGTCCGACTCTAATGAGTATTGCAAGAATTATTCAGAGCTGTTTAATAGGAAAAGTGATTGTTCTTTGGCAATTCAAACAGCAAAAAAAATGCTAACAAACCTGTATAATGCCGAAATCGATTTCTCTATAGCAATTGACGAGAAATATGATGGAGTAAACCCTAGATATCCATCAAAAGAATGTCGCTTTCTTTCAATGATCCATGGTATTGCGGGTAAGGATAGACCAACTTGCTGGTACAATCCGAATCTCTGAGTCATTGAGTAACTGAAAAAGATAAACTTCTACCAGTCGCTAAAGCTGTGAGTTTCTGCTTCGAACCAAGCACTGATCAACTGAATAAGCAAATGCAACATTGGCCCCGTGTTTACCTGGTCCTGTCCTTTCCAGAGGTCCATTCAGGACACATGTGTAGCAGTTTTTTCCGGAGACTATAAAAATAGCGACACTCACAAAGGATTGCGTTGAAATTCTGGGACTAGAATTAAAATAAATTAAGACAATGAAAAAAGTGCATAGTCCGTATTTTGAATATTATGCTATATGGTAAAATAAATATTATCGCTTAGAGGATACAAATGAAAAACTTTAAAGTGCAAAAAGTGGGAACTCTTCTTATTAAGTTAACTTTACTAATTTTTTCTACTTCTCTCTACTCCTGCTCAAAATCTAAGATGGATCCTAAATCCAATACAGGTGAGAGCAAGGTAAAAGATGCAAATACAGAAGAGTTTCCTACTATTTCCTTAAACCAGGTTTCTGTCAAAATAAAAGAGTTCCACGATATTTACATTAAGTATGAATTACAAGAGCAAAGGAATAAAATTAGATCTCAACCATTATTTCTTCATGAATTGAAGGATGAACGCTTTTATAATCTTGAAACTAGAGTTGCTATTTATAATTTAATATACTTAATTGAACTTGGAAAAAAATACCAAAATATATATTTCAATCTTCAAGATTACGATTGGACCAATTTTCTTGAATCAAATTTTTTACCAGAAAAAATTTGCAAAAAAGGCTATCTTCCTAAACTTAATATTTCTGAAAATGGTATTAGATCTTATAGTTACTACAAAGTTATATTTAATGATAAGTCTGAATGTTTTGAAGAGGTCAAAGCTGCTCAAAATGTGGTGGTGAATTTGCAAAACTCCTATCAAATAGTGAATTTGCGAAAATTGTCCAATTTAGATATTGGCCAACATCTACTAAAAGAATCCACGGATGAGTTTGAGCCATTCAAGCTTAGCGCAATTTTAGCTGACATTTCTAAAGAGGATTTAGATTTACCAAAAACATACCAGATTCAATTTTATTCGAGTGTTGTAAAATATGCCGAATTATTTAACTCTTTTGAAATCAGTTTAAATCAATATGCAATATATGAAGGAGATGAACTATTTGAACGCGATCGTTCCATTGAGATACAAAATTTAGTTCAAGAATATTTAAAAAAATGCGATGAGTTCTTACTTCAAGAGAAGTCTTTGGAGAATCCTGTCACAGGATTTAAGAAGCAATTAAATTATATCATTTATTATGTTGCAAATCCAAATTAGTTTTATTTTTAGACATATATTGAGTTACGGAGAATGGTAATTTTAATAGAAATCACTAATAATCACAATTTTTAAAACTCAATAAGGCTTGGGATAAAAAATCCTAGGCTATTTTTTTATTATATTAACTCAAAAAAATTTGTATTTTAATTCAAGTAAAAATGAGAAATTTTAAAAAACTCCCAAAAATTTATCTTTCAGTCTGTCGGCTAAAACGGACTGCAGACCTATAACTAAAGAAAAAAGGAGGCCCATTTTCTAATACTCCATTAGATAAATTTACAGTTCAAAAACATGGGGTTATTTTTTATTATGTGTTTCTCAAGCTAAACCATCAGCTCTTGCAGCAATCTTATTTTCAGTTTCGACCTAGATTGTAGCTGCGTTGATATTTTCTTTATTCAAATATACTTGAGTCAGTTTTAATACTAGTGCTAAGAATATCAAAAATTGAAACAGCTTAGATTGTTTTCCATTCAACTTTTTCATTGATTGGATTATAAAAGCCAAAAACATTAATGATCACTTCAGTTTGTTTCTCGTTACTCCACTCATATTGGCCATGTTCCCATTCAACTTTTTCAGTCTTAGGATTGTAAACCCCAAATGGATAAGTTAACTCTTTAGATTGCTTGTGGTTACTCCATATCATTACAGGTTCACGACATTCAATTTCATTTATTTTTTGATTTAATACACATGAAGAAATCATCAATGTCGATTGTAAAACATTTAATGACACATTTAATTTATTAGAATTATTTAATGAATTAGCAATAGGATTCGAAGATTTTTTTTTGCTACAAGAGCTACTAAAAATACTTGTAATAAATATTAAACTTAAAATAACTATATTTTTCATAAGTTTTCTCACGCAATTAGTTTTCTCGAGTTTTATAGTCATAATAATTTCAAAATTGAATGCAAAGTTATTAAATGGCCCTAATCCTGAATTTTTTATAATGTTTTATGAACAATTCACACAATTAAAATATAATGAAAGATAGGTACCTGGTCTAAATCTGGTGGAAATTTAATAGTTCTCACACTTTTTTCGATGTAACTCTTATTAGTGAAGGTGAATCCTCATCGTGGCAGAGTTGTGAGTTTTCTATTGCGTGCTGAGTGTTGTGATTTGTGTGGCGTTTCAAATTTAAAATGAAAATTCAAAATGAGATTTTTTCTCTTAAAAGCTTCTTTGATCACTTTTTTTATAATGAGAATAAATATTTAATATCACTAATGTAATAGTCAATTTTTCATTATCTACTCATTTTTTTAGTAATTAAATCATTTAAATTTCTATTGAAGCTTTATGAACGTTATTGTGGCTCCCTCATTTTATCTACACTTGATATTCAACTTTGTTGTAATTCTTAGAGGCACATGCTAACAACTCCTGAATGAGAGAAGTCTTTGTTTAAATAGGAATAGTTAAAATTTTCCATGAAAAATGAAAAGAAAAGTATTAATCCATCCTTTTTATTCGATCTTGGGCAAGTATTTTGAGGTTTAAATCTAGTAGGACACTACATCAGAATATTATATGAATGGTTTAAAGGATATTTCATATGCCAAGAAACACCAAGAGATTATATATAAAATGGGTTTTGTTAAAATTCATCCAAGTTTACAGTAGAAAAAATATCTTTATTCAATAACTGAGAATTATTTTTCTCTCAGAACTTAAGGGGACATATGAAGCATTTAATTTTTATTCTGTTGTTAGAAACCTTAGCAACGGCAGGAGCTATAGAGATTGATCAACTTGAATCAATAAAGGCAAAATCATTAACTGAGAAATTAGTAGTTCAGTTCGATGGTAAACTGGCCAGAAAAGTTTATAATAAGTTGAAAAATACACTTGTAGTAAAAGATAAGATTTCTAAGGCGGAAGTAAAGGAAGTTGGGTCATTAAGTTGCCGTAAGAAAGGTAGAAAATACCAATGTTCTCTTTCTTATAGTTTAGTCCCTGGAGATGCAAATCTTAACAGTCTTGAGAGCAATAAAGTTTTTGATGCCTTAGACACTAGATTAAAAAAACATGTATGGCACGGTGGTAAGAGTAAAGTAGTTCGAGGTTATACGAGCAGTGATGTTGATCAATTTGTATGTGATCAAATACCTCTTGAAGTAAAATCTGATACGAACAATATATTTAACTTGTACCAATGCTCTTTGCGTTCTCCTAAAGATCGTGGTGGTAGTCTAAATGGTTCTATATCTATAGGAATCTCTATTGGAGGATAGGCTTACCAAGACACAATGGATTCGAACCGCTCTTTGCTCATAATCGCTGGGAGAAAATAAAGCTCCTGGCAGTTTTACAAAATTCAAGATTTTTATTTATCAATGTCTTCATTCCTGGGAGAAATTCACATAGGCAAAGAAAACTTGAGGGCTAAGCGCCAATGAGTCACTACATAATTGAACAGTAAAAAATAAATTTTGAATTATTTTGACTTTAATTTCGTACTTGGAAAAACTTTCGAATTTTAAATTTATTTGTTACAACTCATCAAATCCATTAAAACAGGAAGTCTAGATTTAAGAGGAGATGTTATATGATATCAAACCCTAAGAAGTTATTAAGCTTAAGTCTATATTTTGTAATTATCATTATTTCCCTTATGCCTATTTCTGGATTTGGAACTGAAGAAAATCTTAACGCAAAAAATAGGCAAGATATTGATGTCATTTCAAATCTTATAGGGACAAAATTATCTTCAGTTGTTTGTCCAAAGGATACTCAAGAAGTCCTAGGAGAGCGAAAACCAAGTTTTGCACACTACATCAAGGGAGTTAAATGCAAAACCGCTGATAACACAGAAACCATTCAGATATTTGCTACTCCTAAAGGAGTGATTGTTGATGCCTCCACCATTTTTTCGAAAAAATTTATTTGTGATAGAAACCTTCTTACTGAAAACCTGGCAACAAGATTATTCTTAAAAAATGCCATTGAATCAAAAGTTCAAAATTCAATCGAATTTAAAAGAAAGGAAGCTCTTATTCCTAAAAGTATTCGTAATAAAGTGGACATAACTCCAACTGTAAATTGCGAGGGAAATGAATTTTTTATAAGGGCCGAGTCAACTGTAGGTAGTTTGTCCTATCCATGCTCTTCCTGCCAAAACATACTCATTCCTCTATGGCGTTGGGGACATTCAGTTTTAGGCATCTATTTTTTGAAGGCCAAGAAAAATGGTTCTTCAATCGATGAAGATAAATTTGTGAAAATGTTTCAAGATGATGTGAAGAATGCATTCGACAAAGAGCAAACAAAGAAAATTTTAGAAATCCTATCTCAAACTGATCCAGTTGGGAAAGAAATTTTTGAAGAACTAATAGCTGTAAATACAGATACGAATATAGCGAGATTATTTATTAAAGAATACATCAAAGAGTCCAATCAAAAATAGCATTACAATAATATTTTATTTTATCATTTTCATCGAAGGAATTTCTAAATCGCTTCCTTTAAATTTTCTATATATAAGCAAATTTCTCATTTTTAAGTTTGCAAAAAAATATAATAATAATGAAAGCACTAGGAAAATTCTGAGGACTTTTTATGAAATATAAATTATAGATTTCAATTAGGTCTAAAGATTAATTCATGGAGATTAAGATGCGAAAAAATTTAATTTTTCATTATTTAAAATTATTTTATTAATGTCTTTTTTTAGTTGCAAAGAGAAGGATAACAATTCAAAGGTTTTAAACCTTTATTTTTCCCAATTACCTAAATCTTTTATTTTAGAATGGTATTATAATACAAATAGAATGGGGCCTTCTGGTGGGGTCGGTCAAGAACCTAGCTATGTTTCATGTTCTATAAATGAGAAAGGATACGGAATTCATTCTTATGTTAGAGAAACCTATACAGATGGTCAGGATCACACAATAATTGCAAAAAATTTTCAACTTAATAAAGTTCATCTAAAAGATTTAAAGAAACTCATTCAAATATACTTAAACTCACCTAAGGATTTTTATGGTGAAGTTACTGACGATTTTGTAATTGATACACTCGATCTGATTTCTGAAGGAAAAAGAGAATTATTAGAGATTTTTGATTCTCCGACAGATGGAAAGAGAAACTTCGCCAGAGTACTTCCAGACAAAGTAGAGAAGATTCAATCGATTACAAACATATATTGTTCCAAATTGATTTGTGATGGAACTGATGATTTTGATGGATGTACTTATAGTAAAGACTAGAATATCAATTTGTAATCACTTCACTTCCGCAATTGGTTCTTGTCGTTATTTAATGAGTATCCCTAAAAAAGCTACCTTCATGGCTTTAATTTTAAATTCATCTCCAGCATTCTAAGATAAGGAAAATCAGGGAATTAAAATTCAACTGCAAATCTTTTTTAGCAATTTACCTTCAGGAATTTTAATGCTATCAACAAGGTAGTAGTAATTATTTTTTTGGAGGCAAAATGCAATTTGTAAAATCTTTTATTTTTTTACTAACATTTATATTTGTTAACTTCTCCTACGGGCAAAATAGTTCACCAACTTGTCGACAATTTAAAATTGACCCAGGTGTTGAATCTTGGACCGAATGTACGGCAATTTCACGAAAAGATGTTGTTGCTTACTTGTCAGCTAGTAAAAAGCCTAAAGCATTCTCAAGCTTCTATTTTGGAGAGCGATCAGTAGATTTTGGAGATGGTAATTCCTGCTGTGAGAGAGCGACCGCAGCAGCACTTAGTCAGTGTGAATACTCAGCAGCCGGAACGCTACCTCCACGTTATGAAAATATAAAAAAATATTGCTATGTGGAAAGCTGTACATGTGTTGACTATTCTTCTAAATAACCTGATTTGTAAAATACGAGTAGTAATTCCTACATGACTTAAAAAATCTTTCTATAAGAAAAAATTTAATAGATCACTGGGCCATGCAATCAAGGCACAGTGATCATAGGAAGTTCATCATAGAGTCTAGCCCTATGAAATTATTATTCATAAAAAAATCACATTTTAGAAAGTTCTAAAGTAGTCACTTGCACTATTATCACCGAGAAAATAATAAGATCAGTTTTGAATATTATTGAATCAGAGATTTTTTGCCCTTAAACCTTAATTGAATAAGATTTCATTTCCATAAAATCGAGGATCTTCTTTTGAATGCCAGGTGCTAATACTACATGTGGTACTTTATTTTGACCGACAGAATGCTCGGATTTTAAATAATCCAGCAAGGCATTCTTATGAACAAACAAAACCTGCTCTTTTTTTAAGACACCACCAGTAAACCAGCTTTTGTAAAATGGATTTCTATTCATACTGGCCTGATTGATTACCTCTATCGTGTTTTTCTGAACTTCCACTGTAAGATTGAAGTCTTGTTCAACTTCTAGAACCCAGTGATAAAATGCATGTCCATTTTCAACTCTTGGCAATAAAACAAAATCATTAATTGCAAAGGAAAGAGTTTTTTTGATGTCTTCAAAGATAAGGGAAATGGTCCTGAAATCCATGTGCTCATTGACGAGATTTACATTCTGTTTGATTCTGCCTGCGAATTTAATTCTCAATGGTCTTAGACTTGTGACTTCAATGGTGTCTCCAATGATGTAACTTATAAAACATCCAATAGTGCTTAAAACGAGAATATAAACTTTGTCCACTTCAAGTTCGGCCACTGTTAGACGTTTATTTCTATCGTAAGTGTCATTCTCATAAAGTAGAAATTCGAAGAAAATATTCTCGCCAACATTTAAAAGCATATCCAGTGGTTTAGTTTTATTGCTTAGGTCCCAATGGTCCTGAAAGGCGATATAGCCTTCAGTAGCAGGATAAACTTCCTGAGTCCAAATCCTGTGGTTATCACCCAACAATCTAAAAAATTCACTTCGGTAATTATTAAAGGAACAACCACCATGGATATAGAGTTGTAAGTTTGGAAACTGTGAGGAAAATGATTTGTGATGCTTTTGAACAAATGCTTCTAGCACATTATTCATCCAAGGTGGAGTGCCTGAAATGACACTTAGATCCTGGTTAATAATGTCACCAGCAATGTGTTCTATTTTTTCCTTCCAGCTTTTAGCATTCTTCATGGCATCAGTGGAATACTTGCTGCGTACTAAAAAGGCTGGAACTTTAGAATTGGCCAAATGTCCGATATAGCCATACTTTATATTATTTATTTTTTTCACCACACCTAGGCCGTAAAGGTGAAAAATTTTCTTTTTAAAAATATTGTAGGCTTTGGTGAAATCCATAAAAGCGTAACCCAGATTAAAAGAGGTCACAACAATTGAATTAATCGCCGTAGCATAGAGCGGAATCAGTTTCTCACCACTGGTGGTTCCACTGGATATCCCAAAATAATCCATTTTACCTTTCCATAAAACATCTTTTGCATCGGTCTTTAATAGTTCAATGTATTTTGAATAGTCTTCATATTCATAAAGAGGAACTTTTGACTGAAATTCTGCGATGGTCATATTTTTATGAATAGAGTGGTCTTTTCCAAATTTAGTTTTCTCAAGCTTCTTCACCATTCGGCGAAAAACAAGTTTTTGATGATAAATGGGCGATAACTTCCAGGAACGCAATTTCCTCATTATAAAATATGAAACTAATCTATGCATATAAATACACTCTAATTTATTCCAGAGGCTTGATTTGGCCAGTCAACTCACCTATTTAAGACAAATTTAAATATTTTTTTAAGTAAGTCAAAGCAAATAAATGATATATTATATTTTTATAATCATATTATTTCGCCAAATTATCAATCTGAGTAAGGCTTTTTTTATATGTAGATTCTATTTTGAATGAGCATTAAAAAAATTTAACAGAAACTGTTCGTTTCTGTCTTTTTTGCCCATATTTTATATATTGAGTAAAAAGTATCTTTTTTATTTAATGTAATTTTTCTATTTTTTGATTATTTTTAGAACAGATTTTTCATTGCTTAATGGTCTCTTTGTAAAGAGCAACCATTTCATTTTAGAGAGCGAGTTGCAAAAATGCTCAGTAGATAGAATAAGGATAGTGTCTAAAGGATAGGGCGCTGACTAAATCATTCTTTATAAGAGTAGTAATATCGTAATAAAAAGAGGGGAGCTAATCATCTAGCTTCCCTGAATGACTAATCATCAAAAAGATTAGGAAGAATATTCTTTGTGATATCAATATATGTTTTCTTCATGAATGAATGTAGTTCTGGGGAAACTGGTGCATCCAACTTATTTTCTAATTCTAATGCTTCCTTCACTTTTCCCAGGTGAACTGCCAAACCAGCAAGTTCAACATAGGGACATAGGTTAAGAGTAAAGATACCCTTTGAGTTATCTTTTGCAGAGGAATAGTAGCTAGAAAAACCAAGTTCATAGTAGGGACTCTTTTTACAAGAAGTTTTTTTCACCATAAAAAGAGGATTAAAGGCACTAATTTCATACAAAATCCATCTAAGATGTCGACGAAATTCATGAAGACCATGTTCACCATGGGAAAAATCATATTTCGTTTTCATAATGTCTCTGATTTCATCCTTTATCTCAGCAAGAACAACTTTTTCAGTATTATCTTCACTGATATTTAATGCCGCAATCTGTTTATTATAATTTTGTAATGTAAAAAGAAATTTAGAATTTTTTAAAAAGCTACTGAGATTTTTTAATTCAAGCTCAAAATTCTTTTGGTAAAGTACTTTTTGTGAAACTGTAGTATTTGGCAAATCCTTAAATCCACCCCACTTATTAACTTCACCCATGTGGTCTTCAAAGGCTTTAATTAAATTTTTGAGATCACTAAAGACTTGATGCTCTTTTTTAAAGAGACGTGCAATTCCTTGAATGGAAAAACTTTCAATTCGTGCCTTCTTATTATAAGCATTCTGGGCCATTAGGTTAGTAGATGGTCCTGTTCCAAGTTTTTCTTTAAGCAGTGAGACATTTTGGTCTAAAAATTTTGAAACTGTTTGCGCCCATAAGGGCATGGCGGTAAGCATCATTATAAATATGAATATTTTTTTCATCATAGAAAACCCTTAAAAATAGATGTGGGGAAGCTCGATTTCATTGAGTTAATTTTAAAATTTAAAAAAAATATTCTCAACACTGTTTATGAGTTTTGCCTCATTACAGAATTTTTTATAGACCTGGTGGTAATCTATACCTAGAAATACCTTCTAGGAGAGTTGTGAAGGGGCAACTTTTTGCTGTTTTGATGATGAAAATAATAAAACTAAATTTAAAATGACAAATAAAATGAGGGCGGAAATGGCCATGCGAATACCGTATATATCGGCAATCATCCCATAAATGGGTGTACAAATTAAAAAAATGAGTGAGTAGAGAGATTTCTTGCATGCAAAGATGGTGGCCCTCTTATCACTGTGATTTAAAGATTGGAAAATATCAATGAGCAGTGTCTTGCTAAAACCTAGTGACATTTGAAAGATAATAATTCCCAAAACAGTAAAGAGTATCATTTTTGAAAAACCAGCACCTAATAGTGCTAATCCCATTAATAAAGCTAATCCCAACAGAAGGATTGGTGTGGTATATCTTTTTTTTAAGAGATGAGAATACTTTGATGCTGCTAAAGAAAAAAGCACCGCCACTCCGTAGACGTAACCCAAATATTTATCCTCAACTCCTATTTCTTTGAACAGGAATTGTTGGTAGTGAAAAAAGAGTTGAATCGCGATGTCAAAAAACACGATATAAAATAGGATTGTTCTTAAATTAAGATTTTCCCTAATAAATTGAAAAGAACCAATAAGGTGATGAAGAGTGTTAAAGTCTTTAGAGCGAGCCTTAACCTCTGTAAGGAAAAAAAGTATTACCGTGGAAGTAAGTAAAAAAATCGATGAAACATAAAATGTCCACTGCAATCCATAGGGAATAATCAAACTTGCCCCAAAAGCACTGAGTGAAAAACCTAAAAAGTTAAGTGAGTTTTTCTTGCCCATAACATAAGAAAAATGTTCTTTATTTCCCTGCTGGGACAGAGTTTCATAAACAATAGTTGAATCTGAGCTAGATAGAAAAGATTGCCCTATTCCATTAAAGAGACTTGCAATGATCATTAGGAAAAAACTATCGCTGGCCCCAACCATGAAAAAGGAAACTCCGAAGGCCAAGGCAGAAACAATGAGGGCCTTTTTTGGTCCAAACCTATCTGAAAATAATCCTGCTGGAATTTCTAAAAAAAATTTTGACCCAATTTTACATGATGCAATCAAACCAATTTCAGTGAAACTGAATCCCTTTTCCTTTAAAAAAATATAGAGGATAGGAATGAAAAACCAGCATCCACTGAGAAAGGCATGAATCATTAGTAAAGGAATATTTCGGTTATACTTCACGGATTTTTCACATCCAAAAATGGATAGGTTGCATTTACCCATTGATAAAAATTACCTTGTTTTAATTTTTGCTTAATCGCTGGATAAAGCTCTAGGAGACCAGTACTTAGAAGTTGTTCCATTTCCCATGAGCAATGTTTGTCATTAAGCACCTTAAGAATGCACCTCGTATACTCAAACTCGTCAATGTCCACTTGACTACTGAAACTGATTTCACTTTTCATGGTTTGTAAAAGATCCTGGGGAAGGGTAAAAGAGTTTAATTTGGCATAGGATCTAATAATCCTAAAACTTGCCTTAATGGGATCTCTTTTTAATTCAATGTTTTTAAAAAAAATGGGTCTTTTCTGTCTCCAGTTGGAATAGCCATTCATGGGATCAATAATACAGTCTTCTGACTCCAGTGTTTCAATGAGGTTTTTACCAAAGGGAATTCGAATAATCGTGGTATCAAAAGTAAAAAGGCCAAGCATTTTCAAAGCATGGTCAGTAAAATAAAAACTAAGGCTTACAATGGGAATATTTTTAGTTCTTAAATGGAAACCAAAACCATAATTTTTTTTGCCCCAAAATTGCGGATTATCCTCTGGATGTGCCCAATTTTTTTTCCTTAATTCAGGTGAAATATTTACACCTAATCCCCATGCCTGGGTCTTTGCAGCTAAACTCCAAATCTCATCTTCACTTGCCTCATGACCGAGGACTAATGCTGTATCTAAATCTCTTATGGATAAAACTTCATCATAATAATAAGCATCGAGAATGGATCTAGCGGCACCACCAATAATATACATATTATCTATTTCCACTTCATGAAAATAGTTCTGAAATTTCGTCAATTCTTCAGCAATAGATAATAACTGTAATTGCGCTTCGGAATAGTTTTCAAGGATATTTGCTGATTTTAATGAAACTTGCATTTGTTATACCACCTAATTCATTAGAGTTGTGTTTCAAAGAGGGTGAAACACATTGCTTTGTTTAATTGGGTTGGGTTATAACACGACGCGTAATTTATCTCAATGAACGTTCCTGCAGAAGAAAGTTTTTATAGGGTAATTGAACTTTTTATAGATATTGTTGGGGAGCTTGAGAGAATTTCTTACAACTAATCAGAGGTGGAGTTTTCCATATTCTCTCAGATTGAGCTATTTAGACAAAAATGGTCACAATAGTTTACTGTGACCATTTTTTTTATGTATTAACTTTTAGGGCAAACAAAAGAAGTAGCTTGAAAAATTACCATTTTTGCTAGGATTTTATCTTGCTTATCAAAAAAAACAAAAAAACTAATTTCGCCATCTTCATGTTCACTTCCACTTACAGATAGAACTTTTTTAATTTGCTCTTGCTTAACTTGTTCATTGATGCGAGAGGCGTTTTCTTCATCCTTAAAGAAAGATGCGTACCATTGAATATACAAATCAGCGTCTAAAGCACCAACTTCAGGTGTCGCATCAGTTAATAATGACGCAGTTTGTCCTCTTGATCCAACTAAGATAACGGAATATGTTTTTCCATTATTCTTAGTTTGGAGATTAATATTCATAGTTGGATCCACTTTGCAATCATAGGTAATAGTTTGGGCATGTCCTGCGTAACTTGAAATTGATAGAAACAAACAAAAAGACATAGTCAGAAATTTCATAATCATCCTTTAAATAATGGTTAGCTTCAGACCATTCTTTTATGATGAAATTATGAGGATGTAAATTGGGAAAATAGTGTTCCAAAGCATCATTGGTATGGAAGAAAAAACTCCAAGGGCAACTTTCAAATGTTAATTGTCAAAAATTTATAGGAACAGATTACCTTGTCCCTATAAAAACTACACTAATAATAAAAAAACAAACAAAAAATATTGATAATATTCTATTAGAGATTATACATTCTACTTATAGCAAATAACTAATTTGTTCTACTTAAATGGGGACAGAATTAAATTGAAGCAGGAAGTAGGAGAATTTATGATTACTAGCAGATTTTTAACTATCATTGGTGTTTTTTGTTTTTCATTAGCTTTTAAAGTCATGGCAGGATCTTGTAATGGAATCAACTTAAAATCAGCCACTAACTACGAATTTCTATATCCAGGCATAGAAGGGAAACCAAATCCTGGCAATAGACTACAAAACATTCATTTCACATTTTCAGTTTTATACAAATCAGCTGCTCCTATTAATCTTAGAATGATAAAGGGTGTAAAAGCAGTTGAACATTTTTATAAAATTGAAACCAACTCTACAAGTAGTAATGAATCATTAGCTTTTGATGCTGCTTTTACCCACCATGATAAATCTAATGACCGATGTCTGATCTACTTTATTACTTCCCATGGAGACAGTAGTAGTTGGGGTAATATTTGGAATCAAAGGGTTGCTTATTTTGCCATCGATAAGAATTTATATGATAAAAATATTTTTAATATTCGAGCTGAATATGATGGATTTGATAAAGTGTTTTCTGTGCTCACCCCATCACAAAAACAATAAGTGAAAAAACTAAACCAGTAGCAATTTACATTCATTTTTTAGAAGGAATGCTAAAGAGCTACTTTTTTTTTATTGTTTTGCCACCACGCGGTTAGAGTTTGCTAAATGCACTAAATTTTTTGTACCTGGTCTAAATCTAGTGTAAATTTATTTCTTTTGAAGCAGAGCAGGCAAATACACTCTTTGGGGAAGAGTAGGCGTCCTTTTACTTATAATGTGTGCCCCCATTAGATTCATCGCCGCTTTTTTATTATATGTTTTAAGGCACTTTAATAACAGAAACAGCTTTCTGCAATTTTCTGATAATTTTAATATTTAGTTTCGAATAAAAAAACATGACCCTGGGAAAATTGAAGTGTTACAGGTTCTTTTGCTACTGCAAACTATATCTCCAATTGATCCCAGGCTTTAGCATTGCTATAATATACGGATTAATTTTATAAAAAATAAATAAAAGATCTAATGAAAAATCCTATCTAACATTAAAGCATAATTTGTGTCCTTGAATAACCCAATCACAAATTCTATCACAATGAAATGTCTCAAGCGTCTTTTTCTGTCCATTAATTAATTTATCAAATTTCACTATCGATTCACCATCGTAATTGACAGTAATACTACTATTAAACTCAAATTCGGCTGGACTTCCCCAAAATAACTGGACACTTTCGTTTAAGCGGTTTAAGCCCTTTGGGAGGAGTCAATCGTGGAAGAAAAAGTCAAAAGAATCCAACGTCAGTTCAGCCTAGAGTTTAAAAAAGAGGCAGTTGAACTTGCTAAAAAAGTAGGTAATTCAAAGGCAGCGAGTGACCTGGGAATTAATGAATCTCAGATTAGGCAGTGGAAAAGTAAATTTAA
>Ga0247844_1003386_pt1 | contig 23518 bp, 19 predicted proteins | sample LaCtaG_FD_192421 | JGI IMG/M metagenome (GOLD analysis project Ga0247844, IMG submission 192421) | Freshwater microbial communities from meromictic Lake La Cruz, Castile-La Mancha, Spain - LaCruzMarch201714.5m_1 | ecosystem: Environmental > Aquatic > Freshwater > Lake | place: Spain: Castile-La... | reverse complement strand
ATAACCGACTTTTGTGATGTTTTTGTTGTCGAGACAAAAAAAAGAAAGATCATAAGGGTCGGCCATCAAAAAGAGAACTGCGGCAAAATTAAATTTTAAGATTTCTCCTCTCAAAAGGAGGATTTCTCTGGTGTGGTTCTATAGCGCGTTTTGGGAAACGTCTGATAGGGCAAGTTTGATATCTCTTCTGGCAATACCAAGAATAAAATCATTCTCAGCTTTTGCAATAAGGTGATATTGAGGTGTTGCCAACTACTACTGGAATTAAAAATTTTATGAAGGTCGAATAGTAACTTGTGCCTTCATCTACTCATTTTCTGTCGCGTTGCCGATATTAAAAAGGAATGAGAGATCTCGTGATATCCTAATATCGCTTTAAACGTCCGATTCTTTCTTCCAGGGATGGATGTGTTGAAAATAACTTCATAACTCTATTTGGACGATTTGAAATCTTTAATGCTCGAACAGAGGTTTGCGATGAGGAATCTATTTCTTCGAGCGTCTGTTTCAGAGCTTCTAATGCCTGAATCATATTTTCGCGCCCTGCGAGTTGAGCGCCTCCTTTGTCTGCCTTATATTCTCGATAACGAGAAAACCAAGCGACAACGATTGAACCAAGAATCATAAATACAACTTCGAGTATCATTTGAACAATATAGTAAGAAAAAGGCGTTCCCCTGCTGTCGGAATCTTTTCGTCCCGCCATTGTTATTGCAAATGCTATTATGCGTGCAAGGAACATAGCGAACGCATTAATTACTCCTTGAATCAAAGTCATTGTCACCATGTCACCATTTGCAATATGAGCAATTTCATGGCCTAGTACACCTCTTACTTCTTCAGCTTTCATTCGATTAAGAAGACCACTTGATACCGCAACAAGAGATCGCGATTTTGTTGGGCCTGTAGCAAAAGCGTTTACTTCAAGGGAATCATAAACTCCGACTTCGGGCATTGCAGGTAATTTTGCCGCTCTTGCGAGTTCATGTACGGTGTAAAGAAGTTTTCTAAGTTGAGGATCCTCTCGAGTATTGTCTGGGTGAATAATTTGAACACCCATCATCCACTTTGCCATCATTCGAGACAAAGCGAGTGATATGAACGCCCCTCCCATTCCCCAGACGAGACAAAATATAATAAGCGAATTGTAATCTAAACCGTACTGGCCCAAATACGGTTTAACTCCCAACATATTTAGGATGATTGAAATGGTAGTTAACACGAGCGCATTAACCACTAAAAACATACCAATTCTTTTGAGCCACATCATACACATATCCTCTGAAGAAATCATTAAACAGCTATATCAACTGGTGTTTCCAATTTATTTTTGAGCCTTCTTTCTTTGTTGATATTTTTAACTCTTACCTTATCCGAGAAACGGTTAAGCCTCTCTAAAAGATGATCTACAAGATCGGCAAGAGCGCTGTAGAAATTTGATGCTGATTTTTGTACGATCACTCCCTTATATAGTCCTGCTCGACATTGAAATTTTACAGTAAAAACATCAGGACCTGCTTGTATAGGTGAGTTTTCCATACTGAGTGTAATTGTGATTTTGTCACCTTGAAGATTAGGGAAACGATCTATTACTGAGGAGATTCTTTCTTGTACGATTTCTTTTATCATCTCTGATTTTTCAATATTTTTAAATACGATACTAAACATAGTTAACTCCTTGTTGTTGTTCTCATAACACAACTATAAAGGAATTCAATGAATTGATAAAATAGATAAATAATATGTAGTGTATTGTTTAAAGCTATGCTGAAAAAGTCTTCATAAGCTTGACAGCAATTGCGTTGGGGATTTTGCGATTTGCAGAGAGGATATACAACTCTTCATAGACTCCTTGTAATTTTCCGATTTCAACAAGCTCGCCAGAAAGGACTTGTCTTGTTACTGTGTGTGATGCTGCTGGCATTATTCCGCATTCGTCAACGGCCATTAGTTTTTTTACTGCGACATCCTGTGCCTCTGTCGTTATGTTGAGCTTTATGTTGTGCAGTTTTGCCCAGTGATCTAAATCATATCTCATTTTGCTGTCATAAGTTGGAAGTAGCATCGGTTGACCCGAGATGGATTGCGGGAATCCTTTGCGTAGAGACTTAAACTTTGGTGCTCCATAAAAACCTACGTTTTGCTTTGAAAATGCTTTGTGAGTAATTCCCTTGGCGTCTGCGCTCGTTGGAAGAAAATTGGTGATGACTAGATCAAGTCTATGAGCACACAATTCTCGAAGAAGCTCATCTGATTTTCCTTCTGATAGCGTGATTTGGCACGGAGATAACCGATGGGCGCTTTTTGTTAAATGGAGAAGTATTTGTTTCGGAATGCTGTCAAGTGCGCCGATACTAAGATACGGTTTCAAGGGAACAAGTCTGTCATGTAATACCTCATACATTTCATGTCCCATTGTGAAAATATTTTTTGAATAATCCAAAGCAACTTTACCCTGTTCGGTTAAAACTAGCTTTTTGTGATAGCGATCGAAAAGTTTTATTCCTATCGTCTCTTCAAATTGCATCAACTGAGCACTGAGGGTCGGTTGTCCTATGCGAAGTTTTACTGCCGCCTTTGATACGCTTCCCTCTTCAGCAATAGTTTTAAAGTAATAAAGGTGATGATAGTTGATCCATGTACTCATAAATAATCCTTTCAATACTTGTATCGTATTATGCTATACAAATCAATGTGATAATCGATTTGCAAAATACAAAGAGAGTGATATTAATGATAGTAAGATTAAACAACTTAAATTTTTTGAGGATTAAATGCTTGAAATAGAGAATGTAAAATTTCACTCCCTAAATGTGGCAGATTCATTAGATAAGTTAAACGCAAATACTGAAGGACTATCAAAGGAGATTATCGACGAACGAGTTAAGCAATTCGGGTTAAATGAAATATTAGCAGAAGAAACTGATTCACCAATAAAACAATTGTGGGCGCAGTTTTCAAATATCTTAATTGTCATCCTCCTAATCGCTGCTGGAATTTCTTTAATGATGGGAGATACTCTCGAAGCTATTTCAATTTTAGTTATCGTGATCCTTGCAGGAGTTCTCGGTTTCGTTCAGGAATTTAGAGCTGGGAAGGCCATTGCCGCCTTAAAAAAAATGGCCGCCCCTTTGGCCACCGTAATAAGAAACGGCAGTGAAGTGAGTATCGAGTCGAGAGCACTTGTCCCAGGAGATATCATTATACTTAAAACTGGAGACACCGTTCCTGCTGACGCGAGATTAATCGAGGCGATAAATTTAAAAACAGAAGAGGCTTCTTTAACTGGTGAATCTCTCGGAGTCGAAAAAAATTCCAATGTTATATTGCAAGAACAGAGTGCTCTTGGGGATAGAATAAATATTGTTTTTGCAGGGACTGCAATATCGAACGGAAGAGGCAGGGCGTTGGTTATTACAACGGGCAAAGATTCTGAGTTTGGAAAAATTGCAGCAATGCTAAAAGAGGATCCAAACAAAAAAACACCGCTACAAATAAATCTTGATTCTCTTGGGAAAAAAATCGGTATCGGGGCCGCAGTTATTTCAGTGATTATGGCCTCTATCGGCGTCGCAATAGGATATGGAACAAAAGAAATGTTTGTCTGGGGTGTTGCTCTTGCTGTTGCTGTCATTCCGGAAGCTCTTCCCGCTGTGGTCACAATTTCACTCGCCCTCGGTGTGAGAAGGATGGTAAAAAGGCGAGCATTAATTAGAAAATTACCCGCAGTTGAAACACTCGGGGCCGTAAATATTATTTGCTCAGATAAAACAGGGACTCTTACTGAAGACCAAATGACTGTTCGTAAAATTTATATTGATGGAAAGATTATTTCAGTAACAGGAGATGGATATTCACCAGTTGGAAAATTTCACATCGAAACCTCAGACTATGAGACAGACAATGAACACTTTCAAACTCTGCTTAAAATAGGAATTTTGTGTAATGATTCAAAATTAAAAAAAGATGAAAAATGGCAAGTCCATGGCGATCCAACAGAAGGGGCACTAATTGTCATGGCCAGAAAAGCCGGGTTTGATATTGACAGTGTTAAGGATAATAATATTCGCGTTGATGAATATCCTTTCAATTCAGAAAAAAAACGAATGACCACTTTTCATAAAGATGAAGAAGGATTGGTGGCTTACAGTAAAGGAGCAGGAGAAATAATACTGAATAATTGTGCAAATGTTTTAACATCTGAAGAAATCAAGGAGATGACACCTTCAATTCAAGAACATTTAAGTTCGATTATTGCACAATTTGGAAAAGAATCTCTTAGAGTCATTGGACTTTCTTATAAAAAGATCAAGAAGGATGAAAAACATTTGGCAGAACAAGAAATGGTGTTTGTTGGATTTGCAGCAATGATCGATCCACCAAGAAAAGAAGCAATTAAGGCCATACGTGACTGCAAAAATGCAGGAATTAAACCTATTATGATAACGGGTGATCATAAAATGACCGCAGTTGCTATTGCTCGTGAACTAGGAATATTAAACAAGGGCACTGCTTTCTCTGGCGAAGAAATTGAAAAGATGGACGATGCTGAGTTTGCAAGAATTATTGAAAATGCAGAAGTCTTTGCAAGAATATCTCCCGCTCATAAGATGAAAATAGTTGAAATACTCATGGCAAAAGGAAATGTTGTTGCGATGACAGGGGACGGAGTGAACGATGCGCCTTCTTTAAAAAAAGCAAGCATTGGTGTGGCCATGGGGATCACAGGCACTGATGTTAGCAAAGAAGCCTCTGACATGATTCTAACGGATGATAACTTTGCATCAATTGTCTCTGCCGTAGAAGAGGGGCGAACTATTTTCGAAAATATTCGAAAGTACCTTGTCTATCTTCTCAGTGGTAATATGGGAACAGTGCTTGGAGTGATCACGGCTATGGTAGCAGGACTTCCACTTCCCCTTACGGCAGTACAAATACTTTTCATTAATTTTATCATGGATGGTTTCATTGCCTTAGCACTTGGAGTTGAGGGGCCAGAAAAAGGGATAATGAATAAAAGGCCAAGAAACGTAAGCGAAGGAATAATAAACCTAAAGGCGATTTTTAAAATAGCTCTCCTTGGATTTTGGATAGCCTTAATAACTTCTGGAGTCTACATGTGGAGTATCCAGTCTGGGATAAGTCCAATAAAAGCTGGAACAATGTTTTTTGTCTCCCTTATTTTAGCAAGGATTATAAATGGATTCTTGTGTCGCTCACTCGAAGAATCAATTTTTAAAATGAATATTTTCACAAATCGATCTTTACTCGGAAGTGCCCTGCTGTCGTTGATGCTACTGGTGTTAATTATTGAAATTGAACTATTGAACAAAACATTTGCGGTTATTCCTCTCGAGAAGAGCGATTGGTTGGTTGCGATTCTTGCTTCGATGTCGTTAATCATTTTTTCAGAAATCATCAAACTCGTGTTTTCTATTCAGGAAAAAGGTAAAAACAAGGAAAAACAATGCTAGAAAAAATAATTTCATTGATTACTGGAACAGAGGAATTTGGGTTGACACTAGTTTTTTTAGTTTTAATTGCTTGTGGTCTCGGTCTCCCTATCCCTGAAGACATTACAATCATTGCTAGTGGAATTCTTATTTCAAACGGAACAACTACCTTTATGCATTCACTTGTTGTCTGTATGTTGGGCATCCTAGTCGGAGACAGCATTATTTATTTTTTGGGCAGGCGCTGGGGACTCAGTTTATTGAAGTCAAAAATCTTTTCAAAAATTATCAACGAAAAACTAATTATGACAGGAGAAAATGCCTTTAAAAAATATGGCAATAAAATTTTATTCTTTGCTAGATTTTTGCCAGGACTTCGAGCACCAATATATTTTCTTTCAGGGAGTATGAAAACACCTTTCACTGTTTTTGTCATCGTAGATGCTTTTGCGGCCCTCATATCAGTTCCCATTTGGATTTATGTAGGAAAATTATTTGGTGATAATATTGCTGTTTTAGAAAAGGCCATCAAAAAACTTCAATCCGGAACTCTTGTGATTGTCCTTGCTCTGATTGTATTATTAATAATAGCTCATTTTTTAAAAAAGAAGTTGATTAAAACGATAAACAGTTGAGGTTCTTCGTGAGTAATGCAAAAGGATATTGGCATTTCACTGTCTTTTCGATTGGCCTATTGGCACTACTCACTCTAATGCTTGGAGGGTGCGCTTTAAATACGAATATTAACTCCAATAGGGATTTTGTCCGTACCTCAACAGTGATAGATAAAATTGAATCAAATATGCTAGATGATGATCTTCGTGCTGCTGATGCTGAAATTGAACCCGAAAAGCATTCTGCTGTTCCTCTTGAAATTAATGAAAATGTTCAGGAATGGATAAACTACTTTTCAATTAAAGATCGTGAGAGATTTCGATCATTTCTAGAGAGAGGATTATATTATAAAGATTTAGTAAAAAAAATATTAAAAGAGAATGGTGTACCTCGCGAAATATATTATTTGGCAATGATAGAAAGTGGCTATATAACGCATGCAAGATCTAGGCAAAACGCTGTTGGTGCATGGCAATTTATGCATTCTACAGGAAAAGCCTATGGGCTTAGGTCAGATAGGAACTATCTTGATGAACGTCGTGATATCATTCGTTCCACTAAAGCAGCAGCTAAGTACTTAACCAGGCTTCATAATGAGTTTGGTTCTTGGTATTTGGCCCTTGCTGCTTACAATGCGGGAGAAGGGCGAATTCGGGGGGCCATTAAAAAAGGAAAAAGTCGTGATTTTTGGTATCTCGTTAACATGAAAGCTCTCCCTCGTGAGACAATGAATTATGTGCCCAAATTTTTGGCTGCAGTAATAATTGGTCGGAACCCAGAAAAATATGGATTTAAAGATCTCACAGCAAGTCAGTTTCCAGAAATTGGATCAGCAAAAGTGCCAAAACTAGTCCACCTGAAAGAAATCGGATTGCGAACAGGTATTTCTTATAGAGAACTTCAAGCCTTGAATCCTCATCTTTTAAGGGGGATAACACCAGATTTTGCATCTCATTATGAAATTTGGGCACCTAAAAACAAAGTCGAACAAATTAAAAACGCAAGTGGGGATTATACACGCACTATTCCTTTGGCACATCGGAAATACGCTTCAAAGATAAACCGTAATGAATATCTAGGTTATATTGTTCGCCGAGGAGACACTCTAATTTCAATTGCAAGGAAGAATAAAACATCCGTTAGAAATATAAAGAAGATCAATGGATTAAAATCTGAGCTAATTTATTTTGGTCAAAGACTTTCTCTTAATAGTAAAATATAACCATTATCTTTAATATCGAACAAAAGCGAGAAAGAACAATTCTGCTCTGTCTCGCGCTTGAAATATTTAGGATCTAGTGTGTTGACGCTTAATGAAGTTGTGGTCTGACAAATGCTAGTTCTTTCAAGATGGATGTTTTTTTTATGGAGATTTTATTTTTCAATTTTTTTAAAATTGCCCTAATTCCTTCTATTTCATTTTTAGCAATAGTTTTTATCTTCGTGGCACTTCTGGCTGGACCAGTGAATATAACAGAGCACTCCTTGCCTATCTTTCCGCGCCTTCTATTTACGTCTGAGAATGACACATGAAAACGATGCGAGCTACTGGCCATCGGCATCATTTTTAAACGAATTATTTCTAGCACTTTTGTTGCAACTTCTTTTCTTACCTGCTGATTTTGAAATTTTACATCGATAATCATAAATACTCCTTCCTAATGTAATCATTTTTGGATGAGAGTTCTTGCTTACATCATCCTTGCTATTATTTAAGCATGTTTACAATTTTAGGAAAAATAGATAATATATGTATAACATATAACAAAAACCTATACATGAAACATTTGAACTATCATCATCTCTACTATTTTTATCTTGTCGCAAAAGAAGGAAGTGTTAGTAAAGCTGGCTTGAAGCTACGTCTATCTCAACCAACGATTAGTGCACAAATAAAACTATTTGAAGAAACTATTGGTTATTCACTGTTTAAAAAATCAGGGAGAGGGCTGACGTTGAATAATATAGGAGAAAAAGTTTTTCTTAAAGCAGAAAAAATTTTTTCAACAGGCAGAGAACTTTTAAGTGAAGTAGAGAATTTGACGACACACCCAAACCACAGACTTTCTTTGGGAGTTCCAGACTCAATGTCAAAATTACTTGTTGCCAATTTTTTATCTAGTTTTTTAAAACAGTCTTCTCAAAACACGATCTATTACAGAGAAGGGATGATGGATGTTCTGCTAAATTTGCTTCTTGAAGGTAAAATAGATGCGATCCTTACCGATTCATTGCCGCAAAATAACGTGAAAATTAAAATCTATAAACATTTTCTTGGGAAATCTGAAATTGCTCTCTATGGTTCAATTTCTAAAAAATTAAAATCAAACGAACCTTTACGCATTATTCTTCCTGTTGAAACATCAGGCATTAGGGATGGTATTAGCAAGTGGCTTGACGAAAATAAGCAAAGGCTTTTCTGTGTCGCTGAATTGGAAGAGATTGCCCTCGCAAAAAAGCTCGCAATGATGGGCCATGGTGCGATGTTTGAAGTAACGGCAGTTTCGGAAGAGATGTTAAAATATTATAAGTTAAAAATTTTAGAAGTCTTAGATGTATTCCAAAGTTATTATGTAATTACGTTAGACAAAAAAGTTAGAAATGAACATCTTCAGAATTTTATTAAAATGGCAAACCTGCATTTCACACAAGGCTTAGCATAAATGAATAATAACGGAATTATTAGAAATTTTATTCAAAGTGAAACAGCAGCGGGAATAATCCTCTTTCTCGCTGTAAGTATTTCAATACTTTTGTCGAATTTTGGACCTACTTTAAATTACGTTCAATTCTGGCACACGCAGTTTTATGGAGTACCTTTATCCTCAATAATTAATGATGGCCTTATGACTCTTTTTTTCCTCTTAATTGGACTAGAAATCGAAAGAGAGATGTATGATGGAGAACTTTCGTCCGTCAAACAAGCCTTGTTGCCAATAGTTGGAGCACTTGGCGGTGTTTTTGTTCCAGCATTCATTTATTTTTTGATCAATATTCCAAGCAGGAGTTGGGAAGGAATCGGCATTCCGATGGCAACGGATATTGCTTTTTTGCTTTCATTTTTTCTCCTCTTGAAAAAACAAATCCCTCACAGTTTAAAGATTTTGTTCATTGCCCTTGCCATCGTCGACGATATTTGTGCAATTTTAGTTCTTGCACTTTTTTATTCTAAAGAGATCTATTGGAATTATTTGTTATATGCTTTCTGTGTTGTCGCTCTTCTTTTCATTTTAAACAGAGTAAGAGTTGTAAACCTTTTTCCTTACCTTCTGGGAGGAATCTTGCTTTGGTTTTTCATTCTTAAATCAGGAATTCATTCAACAATTGCGGGTGTAATACTGGCTTTTCTTATCCCCTATCACAGCAATAAAAAATTGTGTCCATCATCTCGTCTTCAATCAAAACTTCACTATCCGGTTGCATTAATTATTTTGCCACTATTTGCACTTACGAATACGGCAATACAGATTAATCCTCAGTTAATCTCGACTCTGCTTACGCTCAATTCATTGGGAATCTTTTTCGGTCTTGTGATCGGTAAGCCACTTGGCATAAGTATTGTGATATATTTCTGTCTCAAATTTAAACTCATTCAACTTCCTCATCAAATTTCAATTTCTCACATTGTAGGAGGTAGCATTTTGGCGGGTATTGGATTTACAATGTCAATTTTTATTTCTACATTGAGTTTTGATAATCAACATTTAGTCGAAAGCTCGAAATTCACAGTGATCTTATCCTCACTTGTTGCTGGAGTATTTGGTCTTTTGTTTTTTAGAATAAAAACTTGCTTCGCAGATAAATAATCATTAAAGGAATTACATGGAACTAATATTGTTGTTTTTAGGTATCGCATTTCTTTTAGCACTGAATGCCTTTTTTGTTTTGGCCGAGTTTGCAATTGTAAAGATTAGACCTTCTCGAATAACTCAAATGATAGCGTCTGGGGATAAAAGAGCGGTATTGCTAAAATCTATTCATGACAACTTGGATGAATATCTTAGTGTTTGCCAAGTGGGAATAACATTAGCAAGTGTTGCTCTAGGTATGGTCGGTGAAATGACATCAGAAGTGATCATGGGTTCTTCACCTGAGGGGTCTTTGAGATATGTCGTGGCAATCGGAGTTTCATTTCTATTAATATCAGGTTCTCACATATTACTTGGCGAGTTGGTCCCAAAATCAATAGCGATTCGTCTTTCGGAACGCTCTGCTCTCGCAAGCTCAAAAGCTCTTATTATATTTCATAAACTTTTTTTTCCAGCTTTATGGATTTTAACACTTCTTGCAAATAAAATTCTAAAAATATTTAAAATTGGAAGAATGAAGGGGGATGAAGGGCACAGCAGAGAAGAGTTGCAAATTCTTCTTAATCAATATCAAAAACGAGGACTGCTCTCTTTTAGAAGACTCTTATTTATTGAAAATATATTTGATTTTGAAACAATGACAGTTAAAGATGTCATGAGGAAACGAGAACAAGTCTACGTCTTGGATGCACGTTTGCCTTGGATTAAAAACCTAAATAACATAAAGTCATCGCGATTTACGAGGTATCCATTAATCACTGCAGAGAAAAAAATACCATCAAGTTTTGTGCATCTTAAAGATGTTTTAATTTCTGAAAATTGTAACCATGTTGATCTTGCAAGTTTAGCAAGGCCTTTACTCATCACAAAAGAAACTGTTTCTCTTGAATCTGTGTTAAGTGAAATGCAAAGAAATAGAATTCATGTGGCGCTTGTTACAAATAAGTCAAACCAAGAGTGGATTGGACTTGTTACATTTGAAGACATCCTTGAAGAATTGATTGGGTCTATTCGCGATGAATTTGACGATGAAGAGCATGTGGTTCTCGGCGATATTGTCAATTGCAAGAGAGTTGTTTGGGGGATAACAGCAGAGTCTCCGTCAGAAGCAATCACAGAAGCATTTTCTCGTCTACCACAAAATGAATTACCGTTACCTACAGTAGAGATTTTACAAGAGATTGAAGACAAAGCACGAAGTGAAGGAGTCCTTATTGAATCTGGCTTTGCCTTTGTCCAAGCAAGGTTGAAATATGAAGGACGTCCTCTTGTGATTATTATTCATTTAACAAAAGATGTTCAACAAAAAGATAAGCGAGGTCCCATACGCATAATCTTTGTTTTACTTACTCCAATGGGACATCCTCGGATTCATCATCGCTTGCAAACAACCATATTTGAGCTTCTACATGATAGTCGCTTTGTAAAAGAGCGTCTCTTGTCGGCAAGTACAGCTGAAGAAATTATCAATATTATTCGTACTGGGGAACAAGCGGCACTTGATTGATGAGTAAGTAGAGGTAATGAAGGTCTTGGGTTTTGTTTAACGTTTTGGCGTTGGAATTCAGATGGCGCAGGCTGAATTGAAAGAAAATCAAAGTATTCCCGCAGAATTTGTTAATAAAATTACAACGATAATATGTAAGGTTTGGGCGAGAGCGGAATCGTCTCTTCCTCATTTGGAAAGGCACCAAGTTGGCACCAAGTAAAAATCTTGGAAAAATGTCAAAATAATGAGCTTCCATTGCTTGATCTACTTGCTGTGACAGGAAGAAGCGATCGTACAAAATTTAAAAAACAGGTGCTAAATCCACTTTTTGATAGTGGCTTACTTGAGATGACTATCCCTGATAAGCCTAGTAGCCGGTCTCAAAAATACAGGCTGACTGGAGAGGGGCAAAAAGCCCTAAATGAAGCGAAAAAATAGAGAATTTCGGAGGAAAACCTGATTTTCCTCCGAAAATTTCCTCCATTACTTCTTTCCTCCGAAATCGGCTGGATTTGAGGAAAAACCCTTTAGAACATTGAGTTCTAGGAAGGGGTCTCGGAGGAAAAATGATCGAGTCTGGGGTATTAAGGTCGACCAGTTAAAATCTTTTATGTTCTCATTTAGAAACATGCAAAAATGATTGTATGTGTTTTATTGAGAACAATCCAAAAACATATTTCAAAACAAATTCACGAAGACTAGACTTAGTTCTGAGGTTGTTATGGAAAAATTTAAAAAAGAAAAGATTAAATCAATTTTACTCCAGCAGTTTACGAAGGCCGATAAGGCAGAGTTTTATTTTATTAAAACATTAAAAGAATTTTCTAATTCTCTTCTTCTGAAATCAAAAAAAGTTGATTCAGAAAAAATAGCAGAAGTAAATCTACTGCTAAAAAAAGAATTGGCCGATCCATCAATAGAGTTGTTGAATTGGCTTGATACAGTCGGGGGAATAATCCCGAAAAAAAATGTTTATAAAATCCCTTTTTTTTCAACAGATGAAATTAAAGAAATAAATCCATGGAGAGTTTGTCCGATTGGTGAGCATTGGGTGAGAAGACATGATAGACAAAAAACACAGCTTGAAGATGTTGATGGGCATTGCCGAAAGAATAAGTCAGAAAAAGATCAACTTAAAGGCGAGGAGATAGATTTGATTTCCAATCATCATCTTTTTAAAAATCCCAAGTTAAAGGCCACACCCAATGATCTTGGATTTGATGAAGAGGGAAAAAACGGAAATCAATTTGACGAACTTATTAACGGTTGGGTTGCTTATTGGAATGATGTTTTTAAGATTAAACCTCCACTTCATCCAAATTTTGTAAAAGCTTTGATGGCAACCGAGTCCAGCTTTGACCCAAAATCAATTGCGCCCAATAAAATTAAAAAAATTGGTTTTGCTCGTGGGCTTATGCAAATCACTGAAGGAGCTCAGAGGCAACTTGCTGGAGATGAAAAAGAATTAAAAGATCATCTTGTGATCCTTGATGATGAAGAAGTTTGGGATCCTAATAAAAATATTTGTGCTGCTGTGAGATGGTTTTTTCGAAAAAGAGAAATTTTAAAATCTCAAATTAAAAGAGATCCCACCTGGAGAGAAGTGTTGATGGGGTATAAAGGGAAAGCGGCAAGGCTTTCTAAAAAAAATCAGAAAATCAGAAAAGATTTAAGCGATTTTTTAGAAAAGTTGGGAGTTTAAATGAGGTTGTTTATATCTTTATTTATTTTGCTTTATTGTCTCCCTGTTTTTTCAAAATCTATTTTGCAAGAAAAACATCCTTATGGATTACTGACAGATGACTATGGAGTTTTAAATGAAGCAGACCTACTTTATGAGACTAAAAGAGCTAAGGTCACTCCCTATAAATTAGAAGATAACCACTCTGCATATCAACGCTGGCAATGTTTTGCGACGAAAAAGATTAAGTTTTTATATGACATCTGGCGGGATGATTATACCGACTTTGGCCGTGGAGCCACTTTATGTGATTATTCATTTGAGGTGAACGACGATGCAGGCGTACATCATTTTTATATCGCCAGACGTGCCAAGGAAGTTGAGGACTGTCGCGAACTTTTTCGTGAGTGGAAGAAGCTCAAAAAAAATTCCAAATATGTCTGCATTTTGGGTGAACCTGCTAGCTATGAAGACAAAGAGAAAGGCTGGATTTGGGGAAAAACTAAGACTAAGCATGGCTGCATGTCTTATTTTTTAGGTGAATGTAATTCTGAAAAAAGACTAAAAGAGCATTAAAATGAAAAATAAGAAATCAAAAAATTCTTTAATCATTCGAAATAGCACCGCCGAATTTCTCATTTTCAGCTCTCAAGCAAGAGAAAATGGTATTGAAGTTCGCTATGAGGATGAAAACCTCTGGCTTACTCAAAAAATGATGGCTGAACTATTTCAAGTGACACCACAAAATATCACGATTCATTTACAGGCTATTTATCAGGAAGGAGAACTTAGCGAGGGGGCAACTTGTAAGGAATTCTTACAAGTTCAAAAGGAAGGGCAAAGAGAGATCAGTCGTGAACTTAAATTCTATAGTCTTGATGCAGTCATCTCTGTTGGATACAGGGTGAATTCCAAACGGGCTACTGAATTTCGTCAGTGGGTCACAAAGGTTTTAAAGGAATTTTCAATTAAAGGCTTTGTTCTTGATAAAAAACGCTTAGAAAATGGTGCTTTTTTGGGTGAAGATTATTTTGAACAATTACTTGAAGAAATCCGAGAGATTCGTCTCAGTGAGCGTCGCTTTTATCAAAAGATTACTGATATATATTCAACTAGCCTGGACTATAATCCTGATTGTGAAACGACAAAAGAGTTTTTTGCCAAGGTTCAAAACAAGCTCCACTTTGCAATTCATGGGCAAACGGCCGCTGAAGTGATTATAGGCAGAGCAAATCACGAGAAAAATCACATGGGACTTACGAGCTGGAAAAATAGTCCTGAAGGAAAGATTTTAAAGTCTGATGTCATAATTGCTAAAAATTATCTGAGTCAGGATGAGTTGGATGACCTGGGTCGATTGGTGAACGCTTATCTTGACCTTGCGGAGAGACAGGCTCGACGTAAAATTCCAATGACCATGAATGATTGGGTAGTACGGGTTGATAAATTTTTAGAAATGGATGGGAGTGAGCTTTTAAAAAATGCTGGAAAAGTCACTGCTCAATTTGCAAAAGAATTTGCTGAAAGTGAATTTGAAAAGTACCGCGTTAATCAAGATCGTCTGTTTGAATCAGATTTTGATAAGCTTTTGAAGATGACAACTTCTGTGCCTGAGAATCCCACAAATAAGACTGTTTCTGATCGTTCAGTGAAGGCTCCTCCAAAGCCCAAAAAACGGAGGAAAAAACCTTGAGAACATTGAGTTCTAGGAAGGGATCTCGGAGGAAAAATGATCGAGTCTGGGGTATTAAGGTCGACCAGTTAAAATCTTGTATGTTCTCATTTTTCAAAACAAATTCATGAAGACTAGACTTGATTTAAAGTGAAGACTTGTTCTGAGGTTGTTATGGAAAAATTAAAAAAAGAAAAGATTAAATCAATTTTACTCCAGCAGTTTACGAAGGCCGATAAGGCAGAGTTTTATTTTATTAAAACATTAAAAGAATTTTCTAATTCTCTTCTTGTAAAATCAAAAAAAGATTGGCAAAAACGGGACAGGTTTTTATAAATTTGCTTGGCAAATAACCAATTATAGAAGGAAAAAATTATGAGGATCTTTCAAGCTTTTTTAATTGTGATGATTGTTAGTCTTGCGGCCTACACGGGCATTGTGGGAGTTCATCATGGATGGAATATTTTTCCCCTTTTTTTTGGTGACATTTTAGCAATGAATTGGCCAGGTCAATTTAACTTTGACTTCACTTGCTTGCTTCTTTTTTCCGGTTTGTGGCTCATGTGGCGCCATCATTTTTCTTGTGGTGGAATCATACTCGGACTCATCGGCTTCGTAGGTGGAACGATGCTACTCGCCCCTTACTTGCTTTATGCGAGCATTCAGGCCAAGGGTGATGTGAGGGAACTATTATTAGGCAAGAAGCGGGCCTCAAAATAATTATCTTCAATAATTATCTCCAATAATTATCACGCTATGCTTTAGGTGAAGCGTTTGTAATCCCATGAAAAAAATAAAGTAAGGTTTTTCTTGTCCTTAATAAAAATTCGCCTTACTCTATATTTATTCTTAAAAAAATGATGAAGACTCATTCACAAAATGAAGGTTCAAATGATTTCTTGGAAAAGTAAATACGAAATAGGAATCGAAAAGATTGATTTTGAGCATAAAACTTTTTTAAGCCTTATCGTTGATTTTAAAAAGCAGATTGAATCGCCTTCTCTAGAAAGTTATATTGTCAATCGGGCAAAAGAAATTTTGAAATACGCTGAATTTCATTTTTTAAGTGAAGAAAATTTGATGAATGAAATTTCATTTCCTCAACGAGTTGAGCATCATTATTTACATCAAAAGCTTTTAGAGGATCTTACATTCAATATTGAATCTCTTGTCCTGAAGATAATGGCCCCAGAGCAGTTTTTAGATTTTCTTCTAAACTGGTTTGTGGCCCATACCACTCAAGAAGATTTGAGAATTGCTAAATTTATAAAAAATGAGTATTACGAGTAATTTGGGCCGATGAATTACTGCCCTCTTTTTTCTTTAACCGCATTTATTATTTTTCTTATGTGAGTTCCAGGGCAACGAGAATTAGTACATTGCTGTAAGTTGTTAACTTCTTTGCAATAGCCAAGACATCCTTCATTCCCCGGTTTAAATTGCGAAAGTTCTCGAATGAGAGGATTAAGATCCGATAATTCAGCGGCCTTAATGGTGAATGTGCTCCGACATTCTTGGGGCAGATGTGTGAAGAGAAAATATCCTTCAAGAGGATTTGTGAAATTTGCTTGATAGCCACGGATTTCAATATTTGTATCTCTCACAAAGTCTTGAACTGTGGGCCACTCTTTTTTACAGCAGGGGCAAATTTTAAACATGGTTATTCCTTATGAAAGTAATGCTAAGCCACACCAGAAAGGGGAGTAAAGTCCAAAATAATAATTTGTAATAAAAAACATAGCATGTCGATTCTTCAGTTGAAGATTCAATCTTAAATAATTCAATATAAGGGATAGGGGCCCGTCTATACCAACCTTCTATTTTAACTTCTTGCCCACAAAAATGTTTTGCTTTTGTGAGTGCAAAAAAGAAATTCATGATGGCAAGTGGCTGTTCATAGTCGAGAAAAATTAAACCCGTCGAATCTCGTAAAACTAAATCTTCGGAAAAAATATTTCCGGCATCACCTTTACCAATAATGGTTCCTTTGAGTGTGACAGGAATTGCTGTTACTGGCGAAACTTTCATTTTTCTTAAAAGAGAAACTATGGAGTACTTCGGAAAACTGCCTCGGGGATAACAAAAAAATGTTTTTATAAATCCACCAAGACTTACTCCCATCGCTATATTTAAAATATATGATGGTTTTCCCATTTGGGGATAAGTCAGGATGGCCACAAGTAACCCTCCAATGAATGGCGCTAGATAAATAAGGACATCGATAAAAAAATCATCCCAATAACTTTCCGTTTTTTGTAAGTCAAAAAGTAAAGGTGGTTCAATTCCCATTCTAAGTCCACTTGCAGAAATAGCATTAATTCTTTTCGCGGTGAGGGGATGGGTTGAGCTAAACTCATAGAGTGCGGCCCATGGGCTCCAAAGATCCCAGCGCATAATTTCTTTAAGATCTTTTGTTCCTGAGGTCAGTGGCTGCGATGAATAAAGGGCCATTTCTTTTGAGCTTGAAATATTCATAACTCCTAAAGCTTGAATGGCCGTTTTCTTTTTTTCTTTATTTTCGTTGTCGTAAGCGATAAGTCCAAAAGCAATTTTACTCAAGGCCCCAATGAGAGCATTGGGATTTTTTGTTGTTTCGACACTAAAGCGGTCGGCCCAGTATTCTCGCACGCGAGAAAGAAAGAGCATGAGATATTGTGTAATAAGATAGGCAATATAGGCCACAACTGCGGCCGCGATAATTGATTGACCACCTTTTTTACTTCCACTTTTTCTCTTCGAGAGTTCATGACAAGTCCGATAGAGATGATAAAGAATGAGTGGAACAAGTTGGGCCAATGTCATAAGCAAAAAATCCCAATGAACGATATGGCCAATTTCGTGGGCCACAACAGCTTCGCGTTCTTCTGGTTCTAAAATATCAAGAAGACCTTGTGACAACACTAAGCGTGCGTCTGAAGGTGTGCAACCATAAGTGTAGGCCTGTGGACTTCCGTCTTCGATGAGGCCAATTTTAGGAAGTGAGATTTTATTTTTAGCGCAAGTTTTTTTGATAAAATCTTGGAGGTGTGGCGGTAGCTCCTCACATTTAATCCAACGCAAACTCCCTATAAGACGCAGACTAAAATCCATAATCAATGGGCCAAAAAAGTATTGTAAAAAGACAAAGCCAACAGCAATGAGGATGCCGATTTTATCATTCAAAAGATGGAGAGTGATCATGAAAACGATAACGCCAAATAAAATGGCGTACATTGAACTAAAAACCAAAAGGGAAGTTAATCCTAAGGGGGGAAGCGACAGAAATTTTGCGCGCATTTTGGCCAGTCCATTGTCAGGCGTCTTGCTGATTTTTATAAATTCAGCTTGATCAAACCAAAGCCCCTTACACTTTGGGCACTCTTCAGTAGGAAAGCTTTCTTTGGCCAGAAGGCCTTTTGTTAAATTGACTTCGCATTTGGGGCAATTTTTTTCTGAGGCCTTAATGTCTAATAAACCATTTTGCTCATATTTTAAAAGTTGGCCCTTGTTTCCTAAAAAATAATTAAGTTCACCTTGATCAAGCCACTTCCCGCTACACGAAGGGCAAACATCAATTAAAACAGCTCGCCTACTTAAAACCGTTTTAAGTTTTGTTTGGCACTGTGGGCATTTCATAATTTACATCCACTTTTACTTTTAAATTTTGATTTCCTTATTATAATAACTTCGTCGTCTAAAATCTGTAAGATAAATTTAAAGTGGAGCGAACTTTCTTGATCAAATCTATAAAGTATATTTCATAGACATTTAGCTAAGGCCCGGCTAATCTCCTTTAGAAAATAATTGTCAATAATAGTTTGGTTAATTTTATAATATTTACTTTGCTAAACATCCTCTTATGTCGAGAAGATCTGTACTTATGATCGAAAAACTTTTTGAACGCTATTTATTCATTTTGAGTAGGCATCCCCGGAAAAATTTTTTTCGTTTTTTAAGTCTTGCTGTTTTGATTTTTCCTATCGTTTTATTAATGGTTTTTAATTTTAAAAATACCTATGCAGAATTTTCGAGAAAATTAATACTCCATAAAGAAAATGCCACAGAATTAAGTGCTACAATCGTAAAAGAGCGCCTTGATTCTTTTTTAAATTTTGGAAAGGCCTTGGCCACGCGGCCATTTCTTATCAAATATGTTGATGAAAAAAAATGGTTAAAGGCGACCTTCGTTTTAGAAGATGTGAGGCATGTCTTTCCCTTTGTTGAGCGCATTGTTCTTTTTGATCCTGAGGCGACAATTAGGGGGGAATTTCCAAGTCTTGGAGTTATCGGAGAAAGTCGAAAAAATTTGCAGTGGTATAAAGAATTTAAAAAAACGCCTATACCAATGATCACTGGAGCCTACATGCGAGGCGCACCCCCTCGCTATAATGTTGTTTCTGCCATCCTTCCTATTTATTCAAGGGAAGGAAATAAAGTGACGGCCATTCTGATGTTACAAATAAAACTTGATCATTTTTATGAGTGGGCGCAAACCTATCGATCGCCTGAGCGTGGTGAGTTTATTGTCATTCTTGATCAATATGGAAAAGTTGTTTTTGACCCTTCCTTAGATCTTCAAAAAGAAATTTATGATTACTCTTCTTTGCCGCTAGCTCAAAAAATGTTGAAAGGGCAATCTGGTGTTGAGTTTGTTTATAACACTATTTTTAAAGAAGACAGACTTGTCGGTTATAGGGCAATTCCCCCTTATGGATGGGGCGTTTTTGTTGTGCAGCCAACACAACTTGCGATGAAAGAACGTAACGAAAGAATATTTGAACTTATTTGGACGTCTGTTTTAGGTTTGGGTTTTTTTATCATTTTAGTAATTCTTTTCTTTTTAATTATTTTTAAAAACAGAACTATTCAAGAAGAACTTCGGGCCAAGGCAACAGCACAAATGGCCAACAAAACGAAAAGTGAATTTGTATCAAATATGAGTCATGAAATACGAACACCCCTTAATTCTATTTTAGGGTTTACTGAATTTCTTTTAGAATCAACAACTGATTTAGAAACGCGAGATTATCTTTGTCGCATTAATCGCTCTGGACAAACTCTTCTTGCTCTTATCAATAACATTTTAGAACTTTCAAAAATTGAAGCAGGCGTTAGTCTCATGGAAATGAAGCCAGCTCATTTGATGACTCTACTTTCTGATACAGTTGAAATGCAAAGTGAAAAAATCAAAAAAAGTAAGTTAAACTTTATTTTAGAAGTTCAGCCTCATTTACAAAGCATTTGGTTTTTGACAGATCGACTGAAGTTGCAACGTGTGCTTTTAAATCTTTTAAGTAATGCAGTAAAGTTTACTGAGCAAGGAGAGGTGAAACTGAGAGTAAGGCAGGAAGCAAAGTTTTTATCCTTTGACGTGATTGATTCTGGAATTGGTATATCGAAAAATAAACAGTCACTTCTTTTTCAGCGTTTTTCTCAAATTGATTCAAGTCTCACAAAAAAATATCAAGGCTCAGGTTTGGGGCTCAGTATTTGTAAAGAAATTGTGGAAATGATGGGGGGAAGTATTCAAGTTCATAGCGAGAAAAAAAAGGGCTCTGTTTTTACGTTTAAAATTCCGCTTACAGAGACAGTGGAAAGCAAAAAAGAAGAAGTCGCACTTATTAAAGATAGCGCGATTTTAGAAGAGAAGCTTCGTATTTTGTTAGCGGATGATTCAGATGAAAATCGTACCTTAATCCAAGTGTATCTCAAAAAGCTTCCGTATCAAATTGATACAGCGGTTAATGGTGTTGAGGCCGTCAAACAATTTAAGTTAAAAAAATATGATATCGTTTTGATGGACATGCAGATGCCTGAAATGGATGGTTTTGAAGCCACGAGACAAATTAGAAAGTGGGAAAAAAGTGAAATGAAAAAAGAAACTCCGATTATTGCTTTGACCGGCTTTGCGTTAAAGGAAGAGCAAGAAAAATGTCTTTTTGCAGGATGCTCCGAGCATGCCGCGAAGCCAATTAAAAAGGCAGAACTTCTTCGAATTATTGCCTCCCATGTTGAAATAAAAAAAGTCTAATTCATAAAAAATATTGCTATAAACTTCACGGGTGTTTTACGGCCTTAAAAAAACATGTGTATACTTAGCGCTTCTTAAATTTACACCGTTTTACCGTTTTAAGGAGTCGTTGCATGAGCTATGAAATAGGCAATCATCCTGTTCTTGATTTTTCAAAAAAACGTCAAGTGAAGTTTTTTTTTAATGACAAAGAACTGATGGGATCAGAGGGCGATCCCATTATTGTTTCGCTAAGAAATAATGGAATTATCAAATTAAAAGAGGGTGCGAAAAATCATACGCCTTATGGGCCTTTTTGTATGCAAGGGCGTTGCTGCTCTTGCGCGATGAATGTGAATAATAAACCAAACGTGATGACTTGTGTGACTCCCCTGGAAGAAGGAATGCAAGTTCGTATGATGGGAAGTGCTGATGATACGGCCGTTTTTAAACGTCTTCCTACAAAAAGAATTGATGTTTCTCCTTCGGCACTTTCTCAGGAGCATCCAACTTGCGATCTTGCCATTATTGGGGCCGGACCTGCTGGAATGGAGGCCGCGATTGTGGCCGCTCAAGCTGGTGTAGGTAGTGTTGTCCTTTTTGATGATAAAGATTTTCTGGGTGGACAGCTTATTCTTCAAACACACACTTTTTTTGGAAATAAAGAATTAGGCGCGTCTGTACGTGGTTATGAAATTTCTCGTCAGATGAAAAAAGAAATTGAAGGACTCAATATTGATGTTCGTCTAGGAAGCACTGTTGTTGGGCTTTATCCTGGAAACATGCTTGGTTTTCGTGATCAAGATAAACTTAATTTCATCGTCGCCAAAAAAATCATTGTGGCCACTGGGGCCAGTGAAAAATATTTGGCCTTTGAAGGAAATAGTCTTCCCGGTGTGATGGGTGCTGGTGGTGCTCAAACGTTCATGAATATTTATGGCGTGAAACCAGGTAAGCGCGTTCTCATTGTGGGTGGTGGTAACATTGGTGTTATTCTTGCCTACCAACTTATTCAAGCAGGCGTAGAGGTTGCTGGCCTTGTCGAAGCTTCTCCTAAAATGGGGGCGTACAACGTCCATATAAAAAAACTTCAGGCCCTTGGTGTTCCGACTTTTACTTCTCACAGCGTGAAAAAAGCTCATGGAGAAGATTGTGTGACGGGGGCGACGGTTGTGGCCCTTGATCCGAACTGGAAAGAAATTGCAGGAAGTGAAAAGTATTTTGATGTCGATACAATTTGTCTCGCTGTTGGGCTTTCACCTCTTAACGAACTTCTTTGGCAGGCCGGGCTTGAATTTGATTTTGTTCCTGAGCTTGGTGAAGTTCCTACTTTTGATAAATTTAGGCAAAGTACGAATCGCGATATTTTTGTGGCCGGTGATTGTGCTGTTATCGGTGAGGCCTCTATTGCAAGATTGGAAGGGCGTATTGCGGGCCTTAAGGCCGCGCTCGATTTAGGAAAACCTCATCCTGAATTTAATGTAAAAATCGATGAAGCTTTTAGATTACTCGATAATATTCAAACAGGAACTCTTGGCCAAAAATTAGGAAGTGGAAAAAGTAAGGTCACAAAAACTCCTGTGAAACCTTCTTTTTCTCCTAAAGAATTTTCGCAAAAACTGACGCCAGAATCATTTGTGGGCAATGAAAAGAAAATCGTGATTGATTGTAAGCAAGATATTCCTTGCAATCCCTGCGAATCCTCTTGTCACTTTGGGGCCATTAAAATTGGCCAACAACTCACTCAACAACCAAACGTTGATTTAAATTTTTGTAAAGGATGCGCACTTTGTCTTCCGGCCTGTCCAGGCCGCGCGATACGACTTATTCAATACAATTTAAATGATCGTGAGTCGGCCATTACTATTGCTTATGAATTCTTTCCACTTCCAAAGGAAGGCGAAGCAATTGACGTTAGAAATAGTGAAGGAACGATTATCACGAAAGGAAAAATTCTTTCTGTCAAAAAAGCAAAAGATAAAACAGGTTGTGGCACAGTCACCTTCTCTGTCGACAAAAAATTTGCTTTTGATTCGATGACTCTTAATGTTCTTCCTCAGGCCTCAGTCGCAAAAACGAAAACGGAGGAAGTGAAAGCGAATAAAACTTATGTTTGTCGCTGCGAAGAAGTAACTCAAGAAGATATTACGGCCCTTCTTAGAAGTGGCTATACAAACGTCAACGATATCAAACGTCTTAAGCGTGTAGGGATGGGACAGTGTCGAGGACAATCTTGTTCAGGGCTTGTTGAAAATTTTATTAAGAAAGAAACACTTCTTACTCCGCTTAACATTCTTGATGTGAAAAAAAATCGTCGTTCGATGTTTAGGCCACCTATTAAAAAAATTACTCTTGGTGAGGCCGCAAAATTAAAATTCACCAAAGAAGAAATTCAACTTTTTGAAAGTATCGAGCATGTTCGTACCGTGCCTCAAGAAATCGTCAATACCTACGTTGAAGAAAATCCGCCAACTGAAAACCGAATGAAAAAGAAATATGTGATCATCGGTGGTGGGGCCGCTGGTGTTTTTACAGCGTGGTGGCTTTCTCAAAAAGGGGAATGTGACGTTGTTGTTGTCGAATCGAATTTCTTAACCTCTGGCCAAACTGGCGCTTGTCTTGGGGGAATTCGAACCGGATTTAATACAGCAAACAAAGTGGCCCGTGCAAAAAAAGGCCTTGAAATTTTTAAAAACGCACGTGAACTTATTGGCCAAGATGTGGGTTGGCATGAAGGCGGTTATGTTTATTTGGCCTTCGATCAAAAACAAGACCAACTTTTCAACGACAGTTTTAAAACTTGGGAGAGT
>Ga0247844_1003385_pt1 | contig 23524 bp, 22 predicted proteins | sample LaCtaG_FD_192421 | JGI IMG/M metagenome (GOLD analysis project Ga0247844, IMG submission 192421) | Freshwater microbial communities from meromictic Lake La Cruz, Castile-La Mancha, Spain - LaCruzMarch201714.5m_1 | ecosystem: Environmental > Aquatic > Freshwater > Lake | place: Spain: Castile-La... | reverse complement strand
CGCTGGTGGATCTACACCATGGAAATGTGTGTCGCCGTAGCATTTGTTTTTGTTGTCTTTTCTCTACACTCGCCAAACTTTTTCAAACTCACTATTTGCGTATTTTGGGTTATGGCATTTCTCTCTTCAAGTCATGACATCGCTACCGATGGGTTTTATCTTATTGGTCTAAACAGTGCTCAACAGTCATTTTTTGTTGGAATGCAAAGCATCTTTTATCAAGTAGCAAAACTGCTTGGAAGTGGACTTCTAGTCGTTCTTGCCGGGGTTATCATTAAAAATACCCACAATCTTGTACTTGCATGGTCGACAGTATTTATCATCATTGCCATCATCTGCGCTATTGTCTCTATCTATCATAAAGCAGCTATTCCTAAAATTGAAGCGGTTCAAACTAAAACCATCAGAGAAGGTGCTCGTGAAATCGTTACCTGTATTGTAGAGTTTTTTAAACTCCCTAGAATTTGGGTAGCTATTCTGTTTGTGTGTTTCTTCAGACTTGGAGAGAATGAAGTGGCAAAAATTATTCCACTCTTCATACTTGACCCAAGAAGCAGTGGAGGATTAGGTTTTAGTGATCAATTTATCGGATTTTCAAATATGTTTACCCTTATTTCCATCATTATAGCAGGACTTCTTGGGGGAATTTACATTTATAAAGTGGGACTAAAAAGCTGTATTTGGTATATGCTCCTTTTTGTTAATGTTCCTCACATCATTTACATCTATCTAGCCTACGCTCAACCTCATAATGCGTACTACGTCATTGCACTACAGTGTATTGAAAACTTTGCCGTTACATTCTCACTCACTGCCTACACGCTCTTTACATTCTATTCAGTAAAAGAGAGCAAGTATAAAACGGCTCACTATGCCTTCTTAGCAGGTATCATGGTGGCAGCGGTAATGGTTCCCTCTATGTTTAGTGGACAACTGCAACAAATGATGGGATACAAACATTTCTTCATCTTTGTCATGTTTACCATGATTCCTAGTCTGCTTCTACTTCCATTTATAAAAGTAGATCCAAACTTTGGAAGACGCATAAAAGATCAAAAATTGCCTAAATAATAGAAAAAGCGTTAAGTCAACTCGACTTAACGCTTTATTTTATGCTCCAAATGCTGCTATTTTATTCGGATCAATGATTTTTTTCACTTCATTTGCTGGGGTAGGTTGAATGGTGTTGTATTGATACTCCATCGGCACCACATTAAAGTCAATGGATTTTAAATCAATGATTTGATACCCGTTAGCAATACTCGTCGGCACGACTTTATAGGCATTTTGATAGAATAGAATATCCTTTACATACACCACTTGATTGTCTAAATCTTTTACAACTGTCCAAATAGTCGCACTATCCTCACCTTTTCCAGGCTTGTTCAATGCCGGAGTTTGAAGGGTATTGATGACAAAATTTGCTTGATATATCGCTTGAGATGTTGTCGTTGGTGCTGGCATCACATCAGTGAGTATTCCACCACGCACAAAACGAGATGGATTGGTATAATCCCCTGGAAGTCCTACTAAATTAGGATCTTTCTCAATATCTAAACTCTTTTTATAAGTATCAAGCATCACATCGTATGTCGGTCCATTGGTCAATACATTTCCTGCATTTTGATATATTACCACTTTTCCATCAATAAACTCTATCACGGCAGAATTTCCTGTTTTATCTCTCATCACCATATGAATTGGAATAGAGCGTAAAAACATCCCATTGCCTACCTCTACAGCAGAATCAACCACTTGTACCTTACTTAGTAGTTGAAGTGCTTGGTCAACGGTTGCAACTTGCGAAAGTAAATAGGCTGGAATATCCATGTAAGCAAGTACTGGTCGCGTATCTTTACTACTATATTGCGGCATTTGTGACCCACTCAAATAAAGTCCTGATATGGAAAATCCCGCTGTATTCATCCCCTCATCGGCAACTGGAGTGTTGAAAGCATTTCTTGACCAGTATCCATATTTGTTCGTCCATGAAAGAAGTTGAGTTGCAGGTATCGCGCTGGCATTTACCACGACATCAGTTGTGTTCTTTTGCCCAACAAATGAGAGCGAATCTACATTGGCAATGTTCACCCCAAAATCCATGCTACGCGCCTCTACGTGGTATCCCCCTTTGTTGATAAAAATATCACTACACGCAAATGCTGATACACACAATGTTATGGCTGATATCACGGTTAGAATTTTTTTCATATTTTATCTCCCTAATTTTTATTTTTCTCTTAATTAAAATAATACAAACTATTAGTATTATTGTCAAGAGAATTTATCCTTACCCTATAAGCATACACATATTATTTTCCCTTTCTCCTCAATATCTCCTCAAGAATATATTTGTTTAAACAGCACTATATATTTCTGCATAAAATTCAAAATTTATAGAATGTTTTTGAATAATAGCATCTATTTTCACATAAAGTTTATAATTAATTGATAGAATAAAGAGTATTCTTAAAATAAAAGTGAACGATTACACAAAGGAGAACTCGATGCTTGATAAAAAATCAGCGGCTAATCCCATCATTGCAATGTCTGGATACTTAGCCATTCAAATGTTTCTAATATATAATATGGTCCTCTACGCCGTACATGGTTTGGGGCAATCGTGGGCTTTTGCCAACGGAGTTTATGCCGTAATATGGAGCGTTAATACCATCATCGCAGTGGTTATCATCAAATTTGCCGACAAATGGGGATATAAAGAGTCTTGTGTTATCGCCATGGCGTGTCAAATATTGGCATTCTTCTTCCTTACGCTTGGAACGGTCCCTGCATTTTTAGTAGGTTCTAGTCTCTTTGGCGCTGGTGCAAGCCTTTTTGTAAGTCAAAACTATGTTGTTCTTTCAAATACTATGAAAAAAGAGTATGCAGGAAGAAATAATGTATTCCTTATCAGTTATGTGGCTATGAATGTAGCATCTTTCTTTGCAGGAATCATCTCAGGATATGCCGATACCATCGGATACATCACCATTTTTAGAATCTCTATGATTCTTTCTATCATAATGTTTATTTTTCTCATTACATTTTACCAGAGAACCAAAAGTGAAGAGGGCAATATCTGTTATGACCTAGATAGACGACCAAGAATCGTAAAAGTAAAAAGCTATTTATTTCTGTCTGGTATCGCTTTTATCTCATTTGCCATTCTTCTTATATGTTGTTTCTTCTATAATGTGGTTAATACCCTTGTCATTTTATCCATTGTAGCAACATTTGTTTATCTGATTGTTCTCATCTTCATTCATAAAGGAAGAGAGAGAAAAAAAATCTTTGTATTTACATGGATTTCAGTCATATCAATTATCTTCTGGACAGGTTACAACCTCTATACGGCTACGGCATTTACAACAGTATTAGATACAGCAACAAATCTTCACCATTTTGCTGTTCAAGATGTCCTCTCGGTAGAGCCACTTGTTATTATGACACTTGGAACCATTGTGGTTATTACCCTTTTTAGACTTGAAAAAATGCATATCCATGTTAACGCTGCTATGCGAAGTATCATTGGTCTTCTTTTTTTAACTCTTGGTTTTTTACTTCCTGTAATTGGGTTTCACTCCAACCATTTTGGCAATTTAGATGTATGGTGGATGGTCTTCGCTGTGGCTCTTTGTGGATTCGGCGAAATATTCATCGGTTCAGTATGTAATGCCATCGCGGGAGATTGTGCGACCAAAAAACTTGAGGGGGTCTTCATCGCCATTGGATTTATTGTCCTTGGGGGAAGTGGCTCAATCAGTGCGGTATTTTCTAACTGGATGGAAAATACCAGTGCTACCAACACTGTGATTATGACGCATCATTATAGCTATACTTTAGGGATATTTGCATTGATTGCGCTTATTGGTACCGTTATCTCTATCATTACTTATAAACTATGTACTAAATGGGGAGAGTTTATCCCATTCACTCAAAAAAAATAGAAGAAGAGAGAGTTCAATGTCTAACTCTCTCTTCTTCTATTTTTTTATAATATTGCTTTATTGTCTTACTGATTGCCTTTAAAATATCATCTATATTCAATCCCCTCTTAAGCATATCATCAAAAACTGTCCATCTTTTTTTTGTTATCACTTCAATTCTTGTTTTTCTATTTTGATATTCACGCATTTTACAATGATATTTTTTTCTCGGAATCATCTCCCCTCCTCTTTCTATTTTTTCTCCCCTTGAATTTTTTGCGTCAAAAATTATAAGTTCGATTTTGCATACTTTTAGGCAATGTTAAAAATAAGTCGCACTATAGTGCAAACACGTCAGAGCCAACTTTCCTTCCTCTTTTCTTAAAAAAAACACATATCAAAACCACTCTAAAAAAGTAGTTCAAAATATGTGTTTGTATATTATTTTCAAGTATTCCTACGATAGATTATCGCATAATTTCTTCTTTTCGTCGCATCTTTTCTGAAAGAGTGAAACTCCCCAGAACAAATGGTGCAATGAGAATCTACTACGATAGCTTCTTCCTTCACGCCTAGTGATAAAAAATGATTTTTCAAAAACTGTGCATTATCATAGAAGAGTTTTCCCTCTCGAAAATGAAAGACCCCCTCTAACATAAAAGGATATGCGTCACTATACTGCTCAAAAAACTCTTTTGACACTTCGTAGCAACATTTTTGAGCGGCAATCCCTAACACCACTCGAATATCCTCTAAAGCCACCCCAAACTCACTTCGAAAACACTCCAAAGCCTTGTCAGAAATCCCTGAAAAACTTCCACGCCACCCAGCATGAATCCCTCCAAATACTGTGCCATCTTGACTATACATATATATTGGCAGACAATCCGCATTTTTAATGAGAATAAGCGCATTTGGGTCACTGGTCACTATACCGTCAGCTTGCCCTAACATCTCCGTTTTATGAGCCGTTTTAACCGCCACAACCCTATCTGAGTGGACTTGATGAACAGTAAGAATAGGCCGCTCCTCTATTTCTAACAGGTCAAACAGTTTTGCATCCTCATCTATTGTAAAAATATAGGGCGTTTCACTGTGGGTAAAACGCATCTCAATATCCCCATCGGACAAATGATAAAAATCTCTCTCTTTTTTAAACATAGCTCTCCTAAATTTTCAACGCATTCTTAATACTCGAACGCACTAAAGGATTAAATTTTTCTAGACTTTCTACAACCTCTTTCATATTCTCTCGTTGGGTATTTTTATCTGCCACATAGCGACAGTTGTCCTTAAATACTGGAAATTCACCTTTTCTCATGTATTTGATAACCACTTTTTCCTCAACATGAGCCATTGGACGAATGACCGTTACACCATGTTCGTCAGAGTAATATTTCGGTCTCATAATATTGGAATTTCCTTGAAAGAACATATTCATAAAATAAGTCTCAATGATATCATCTAAATGATGGCCTAAAGCCAACTTGTTGCACCCATTTTTTTTCATAAACGTATAGAGAATGCCACGGCGAAGTCGTGAACACAAACTACACGCACTCTTCTCAGCATTTTGCTCTCTAATAATATCTCCAAGATTGGCTGAAATCACCGTAATAGGATGCCCCATCTCTTCAAAATAGTCCTGAACCTTTTTAAACCCTTCAAAGTCTAAATCTGTATTGTAAATATGCACAGGCATCAGTTCAAACTCAAAATTCACTAGGGCTTTAATACGAAGCAGTGCATTGAAAAGGGCCACACTATCCTTGCCCCCTGATATAGCTATGGCAACCTTGTCACCCGCTTGCACCATATCATACTCAATCATAGCTTGTCCTATTTTTCGCCATAGGGTCTTATTGAATCCCTTTAACTCAACGCGCTCTAATATGTTATTCACTCTGCCCCCACATATAATTCATGTTGACATTTCTCACCGAGTGAAGCAAACTCTTCTTAACAAGAGGATTTTTACTCTGTAAATCCAGCAGCATCTCCTTAATCTCTCGACGTTTAGAATCATATTTTAAACTTCCAAACTCACAGTTATCATCAATGACGCGTAGTTCATTGGTTGCGATGAAATTAATAATAGACTCTTCAAATACGTAGACCATAGGTCGAATCAAATCAAATTTATCTGTTGTGGATTTTACGCTTGGAAGCATGGTTTTAATGCTAGAGGCATAGAACATGTTAATGAGAACTGTCTCTATCACGTCGTCCCCATGATGACCTAACGCTAACTTATTGCAGTTAAACTCCTCTGCCTTTTTATAAAGAATTCCTCTACGCATTTTCGAACAGAGAGAGCATGGATTTTTCTCACCTCTTTGATCAAACACGATATTCCAAATATCCGTATGAAACACATGAATTTTTTGACCGAGAACATTCTCGCCAAACCACTCAATGTACTCCGTATCCTCTTTTTTCATCGTTCCAGGATTGAGCATAATGGGGAAAAGCTCAAAGTCAAAACTTCTATCCTCTTTTTTTAACTTTGAAAGTAAGTGTACCAATACAAGGCTATCTTTCCCTCCTGATACACCCACAGCGATTCTATCCCCTTTTTCAATGAGTTTAAACTCCTTAACCGCTCTCACAAAAGGTTGCCATAATCGTTTTACATCTGTTTTTAACATCTCTACCTCTTTCTTTTTTATAACCGTTCAAAGTGGTATAAAAATATGTGTAATACCTATAGTATATCAAATTCACCTTTTTTTTTCATCCCTCAAAAATTCATTTCTGTTTCTTTAAATTTCATCACCCATTTCTCTAGGCAAATCCTCTTCTTAACTACGATAAAAAAAGGCATTTCTTTTACGATATTTTAAACATAAAATAATGCTTATCGCTCTTGACCTTTTAGGGTAAAGAACGTATAATATCCTTACTTAAAATAAAGATAGAATAAATGAATTCGGGAGGAAATCATGAAAAAAAAATCTTTTCTTGTAACAACACTATGCATTATATCCCTTAGCCTATTATTCATAACGGGATGCTCTGGTGGTTCTAGTGGCGGTGGTGGCTCTACAACCAATGCCATTGGTCTAAGTGCTTCGACGCTCTCAGTAGCGGTGGGAAGTAACTCTACTCTTTCAGCGACAACAACACCTGCTGGTCAAACAGTTGATTGGACTGTAAGCGATTCTGGCATTGCAACAGTGTCTCAAACGGGAGAGGTTCATGGTATGAGTAATGGTATAACTACCATTTGGGCTACTATTCAAGGAACACAAACCGTCGCAAGTTGTATCGTAGCTGTTGGCACTGTTCCCCCTATGGCTTTCGACCAAAGTAACTATAATGCTGTGCGTGGCACGCAATCTACATTATCTGTTACAAATATCCCCATTAGTGCTTCGAGTATAACTCTCACTTGGACACCTGATGGTTCTGTTGGAACTCGTACTTTAATTATTGGTGGAATAGGTGATGGTTCCGTCAGTAAATCAGTTGCAGGTTCAACCCCTTACATCCGCGACTTTACTTATACTGCAAATACTTTAACCGTAATCTCTAGTCCTGGTACTCTCATAACTGCAACAGCCTACACTGGTTCAACCGTCCTTGCAACATGTACCGCATATATGACAGCAAATTAACTATATTCATTTAACCAAAAATCCCCTTACCAATATGGTAAGGGGATTTTTCATATTAACTTAAATCTGTAGAATAAAAATCGTCTTTTGCGCCACCATCAATTTCGTTCACTTGCTTAATATGCCCTGGTAAAAGTTGAAATACATCTCTTCCCACACGGGTAAATTTTGCATCTAATGCATAAGATAGTCCACTGATAAAATCCAATGTTCTTCTTGCTTCTTCCTTTGAAAGTTTAGAAATATTGATGGTAATCATACGATTCCCTTGCTTAAACTCATCCGCAATACGTGTTACGTCCTCAAAATATTTAGGCTCTAATATTGAGTGTTCGATGGTAACCCCCTCTGAATAAGACTCTCTTCTCTTAATCTCTTTTCTCTCTTTAATTTCATTAAATCCCATAACTTTTTTTGAACTCTCTTTTGCTGGAGTAGATTTTTGAGGTGCTTCATCCTCTAACTCTTCACCCACTTCAAAATCATCTATATATTCCTCTTCTACATCAACCTCTTCTACCACTTCTGAGGTAAGGCCCATAAAATTACCAAGTTTTCCAAAAACGCCCTTTTTTGCCATTACTTCCTCCCTTTATATACTTTATGTTCATTATACATTGATTTTGTTAATTTTTCAATCACTTTTTTATTTAATATAAGATTTTTCTAATAATTTGATTAGAAAGATACCAATATTTTTTAGAAATTCTAAAATTGGCACCAATTTTTTCCAATTTTCCCTCTAAAAGAAGTTGCTCACACTTTGAAAGATACCGTTCTGGTACTCTACACCCCGTAATAAGAAATCGAAGCCCTAGCATAATTTGATTAAACTCGCCACCCTCTTCATTGACTGTTTCACTCTCGCCAATAGGCAACTTATCACCTGAAATTTTATGGAAATAGGGATAAAAGTGTTTCAAATTGGTATAGCGTACATTATTAACACAACCACTCGCACCCAGTCCAACACCAATATATTCATCATTGCTCCAATATACGCTATTGTGTCTAGATTCATACCCTAATTTTGAAAAATTAGAAATTTCATAGTGTTGATACCCAGCGTGTGTTAATACCTCATCAATTTTAAAATACCAAGAGGCCTCTAAATCCTCATCTAACTCTGTTAACCTATTTTTCTCCAATTCAAAATAATACTGTGTCCCCTCTTCCCAAATCAAACTATAAAAAGAGAGATGGGGGAGATTAAGCCTTTTCACCTCTTCTAAATCCTCTAAAACCTGCTGCGTTGTTTGATTAGGTACACCATAAATTAAATCAAGATTGATGTTCTCAATTCCAACACTTTGCGCTAAGGTGACTGCATTGATAATATCTTTTTTCGTGTGATCTCGTCCTAAAACTTTGAGAAGGCTCTCTTGAAAACTTTGAGCTCCAAAACTTATTCTGTTTACCCCAAAATTTTTTAAATGCTCCAGCATCTCTCTTGAAATGGTAGGATTTGCTTCAATGCTTACTTCTGCGCCCTCTTCAAGTTCTAATGCATTAAACAGTTTCGCTAAAGAGTCCTGTGAAAGGAGTGTTGGCGTTCCTCCACCTATGTAAACTGTTTTAAAACGATTTTTACCATAGAGTTTCAACTCTTTCACTAAACTCTCAATATATCGCTCCTCCATGTGAAGTGCTCCCTGATAGGCTGTAAAATCGCAATAGGGGCATTTCTTTTTACAAAAGGGAATATGAATATAGAGCGACTTAACTTTCTGCATAGTAACTCCTTTTTTTAGAAAAAAGAGAGGGAAGCTCCCCTCTCTTTTTTACTCTACCGACAGAGCTAGTGCTTCAAATGATTTCTTATAGAGTTCCACTTTAGAAACTGCTTCAGCATCACTTCCAGCTTTTACTGCGATATAAATTTTAAGTTTTGGTTCAGTTCCAGATGGACGTACTGTTACAACCGATCCATCTTCTAAAGCATATTGAATTACGTTAGAACTTGGAAGCTCAATTTTTGATATCTTTCCTGTTTTAATGCATGTTTCACTATGCGTTTTAAAGTCCTTAGCCGTAGCAATTTTTATTCCAGCAATATCACTTGGAGTATGAGCTCTAAAATGATTTACGATACGTCCAATTCTCTCAATTCCAGCTTTTCCTTCCATCGAGATAGCCACAATTCCCTCTTGATAGAAACCAAAACGGGTATAGAGTTTTTCTAATTCCTCTTCTACGCTGCTTCCAATACTGTCAAAATACGCAAACATCTCTGCTACAAGCATTGCAGCCCCTACAGCATCTTTATCTCTCGCATGAGTTCCTTTTAAGTATCCATAACTCTCTTCGAATCCAAAAAGGTACGTATGAGAATCATTCGCCTCTTTAAACTGCTTGATTTTCTCACCAATATATTTAAATCCTGTAAGCGTTCTCATTGTCTCTACACCGTATCCTTGACAAAGAGCATCTAGCATAGGTGTTGACACAATCGTTGATACCACAACACCATTTTTAGGAATAGTCATATTAGAAATAATGTAGTATGTAAGTAGAATTCCAATTTGGTTTCCATTAGGGAAGTACCACTTTCCATCTTTTCCTCTTACTGCAGTTCCCACTCTATCGCAATCTGGATCTGTAGCGATAATATAGTGTGCCCCTACACTTTCAGCCAACTTCATTCCAAGTTCAAATACTCTTGGATCTTCTGGATTTGGATACGCAAGTGTCGGGAAGTTTCCATCTGGGGTAGATTGTTCTTTTACTAAGTATAAATGCTCTACTCCAATTGCTCCTAAAGCCTCAGGAACACCTTTAATTCCACATCCACAAAGTGGTGTAAAGACTACCTTGAAATCAGGAACTTTCTTAACTATTCCAGGTTTAACCTGCTGTTTTAAAACTTCCGTCATAAAACGTGCATCTAAATCCTTAGAGATTATCTCCATCAATCCCTTCTCAGTCGCTTGCTCTTCAGAGATTAACTTAACTTGAGAAAGGTCTTCAATTTTATTCACTTCATCAATAATCAGTTCATCGTGAGGTGCCGTAACTTGCGCTCCATCTGCCCAATACACTTTATACCCATTATACTCCTGCGGGTTATGACTCGCTGTTACCATAACACCTGCAAGACATCCTAGCTCTCTTACTGCGTATGAAAGCTCAGGTGTGGGTCTTAAATCTTCAAATATATAAGCTTTAATTCCATTTGCAGCCATTACCAATGCAGCATTTACAGCGTACTCTCTTGACCCAATTCTTGAATCATGCGAAATAGCAATTTTAGCTCCCTGTGGCATGGCTTTTAACATGTAATTTGCAAGCCCTTGCGTTGCTAATCGAATGGTGTATTTGTTGATACGGTTTGTCCCCACTCCGCGAATTCCACGAAGTCCTCCTGTACCAAACTCTAGAGACTGATAAAAACGCTCTGTAATTTCTGCTTCATCCCCAAGAATACTCTCTAACTCTTTTTTATCCTGCGCATCAAGATACGGTGAGTTTAACCACTTTTCATACATTGCTTGTACCGCTTTTTCCATCCTACCCTCCATATATGTTAAATTTTTTGAAGACTATTTTGTATACGAGCGAGTGCTCTGCTTTTACCAATAATATGAATGATTGACCCTAAATCTGGTCCTTTTGCCTCACCAGTCAACATAATTCTTACTGGCATAATCACTCTACCTGGTTTTTCACTCAAGTTTTCCATCACTTCATGTAAAATCTCTTTTATACGCTCTTGAGCAATAGCATCATCCTCTTTTTCAAGCTTTGAAATAAAAAGAGATATCGCAGCTTTTACTTTTTCATCGGCAAGTGTCTCATACATTTTTTCGAGTGTTTTAACCTCTTTTGCTTCCATCTCTTCTGTAGCCTTTGGAAGTTCAAATGCGTCTTTGAAAAACACGGCTGATTTCTCTGCTAAATCTTTTAAATTAATGGCACTCTCTTTTGAAATATCCAATATTTTATGAAATTTTTCCACTTCAGACTCTGTGAGTTTAGTCGTGTAAAATCCAGATTGAACAAAGAAAGGTAGAGCAAGCTCAGCAAGTTCTAGTGTAGTTTTATTCTCTCTCATATAGATATTGTTAATCCAGTTAAGTTTTTGAATATCAAAAACTGGACCACCAAGAGAAATTTTGCTAAAACTAAAATTTTGTGCCATCTCTTCAAGGGTGAAAATCTCTTTGTTATCACCATAGCTATATCCCATAAGTGCTAGGAAGTTTAACATAGCCTCTTTTAGATACCCATTTTCTATGTACCAAAGAAGTGAAGTATGATTTTTTCTCTTACTGATTTTTGTTTTATCATTGTTTCTTAGTAGTGGCATATGACACCAAACAGGCTCAGTCCACCCAAATGATCTATAAAGCTGGATATGCTTCGGTGTTGACGCAATCCACTCCTCAGCACGAATAACATGGGTAATTCCCATTAATTTATCATCTACCACGTTTGCTAAATGATATGTTGGAAACCCATCAGATTTCAGTAACACTTGATCATCAATTTTATCACTGTCAAAAAGAATATCTCCACGAAGAGCATCTTTAACCACTATTTGACCTTCATACGGCATCTTAAGGCGTATTACATATGACTCTCCTGCAGCCAATTTTGCAGCAACTTCCTCTTTTGAAAGAGAACGACAGTGTCTATCATATCCAGGCGCCTTTTTCATAGCAATTTGACGCTCTCTAAGGCTTGTCAAACGCTCTTCTGTACAAAAACAGTAATAAGCAGTCCCATTATCAATGAGTTTTTGTGCGTACTCTTTGTAAATTGAAAAACGCTCAGACTGTCTATAAGGTCCACTTGGTCCCCCTACATCAGGACCTTCATCCCAATTTAGTCCACACCAACGAAGGGTATCAAAAATTTGCTTTTCAGAACTGGCTTGAGTACGTGTTCTATCCGTATCTTCAATTCTTAAAGTAAAGGTTCCTCCCTCTTTTTTCGCTAACGCATAATTAAATAGGGCAATATAAGCCGTTCCTACATGGGGATCTCCTGTTGGGGATGGGGCGATTCTTACTTTTACTTGACTCACTTTGTTTCTCCTTTTTTAGTTAATTTGAAGTTGATAGCAACGCGCTATTCGAACTGAAGTTTACTGCGTTAAAATAGGTTGTGATGTTAATATCTGAAAATTTAAAGAATGGATTGGTTCGAGCTAAAATAGAATTCACTATTTTTTTAGAAATACCTAATCCATTCATTTGAGCTTGATTACAGGTGTAATAGAGTGCATTGTTTTGAATATAAAGCTCCCCTGTTAAATTAAGATTAACACTTATAAAACCGAGTTTCACTTTTCCTTTAACATTCATCTGATTATTTCCAACGATTGAAAGTGCTATATTTTGTATATCTGGGTTGCTTGCCATAAATGAGCTTTGAATATCCGAAAGAAGCAAAATCGCACTGGAAGTTTTCTGATTAGGGTTAATAATAATTTGGCTTACATTCACTTTTTTGATGACAAAATTTGAAATAACTATCGAACTGCCACTAATGACTACTGAACCAATAGAGCTTACCCCATCATTTTGCATCAAAACTGCCTTAATTTGATTAGCATTTAAAAGACCACTTCCACCACTGACAGCTATGGTAGGAACACTATTTTTAGATGCAGGTGCAGCTAAAACAAAACTTGATACAACAAGCATGCTTACACTAATCATTAGAGTTAAAATAATTTTCCTCATTTATTCCTCCTTCTTCCACTTGAGATAAGCAAAAATATAACGGTCAATTTTACCATCCATCACTGAGTCTACATTGCCCTCTTCATAGTTGGTTCGATGATCCTTTACCATCATATAGGGTTGAAATACATAGCTTCTTATCTGATTTCCCCACGATATGGAGGTATTGCTGCCTTTAATTTTAAGCAGTTCCTCTTCACGCTTCTTCAATTCTAATTCAATTAATTTTGAACGTAACACCTTCATGGCACTCTCTCTATTTTGAATTTGAGAGCGTTCATTTTGACACGTTACTACAATTTTTGTTGGTAGATGTGTGATACGTACAGCGGAATCTGTTGTATTGACATGCTGTCCCCCAGCACCTGTGGAACGGTAGACATCTATACGAATATCTTTTGCAAGAATTTCTAGCTCTTCACTATCTTCAATCTCTGGCATGACATCAAGGGATGCAAATGAGGTGTGTCTTCTTTTATTCGCATCAAATGGGGATATTCTTACAAGTCGATGTACCCCTTTTTCTCCTTTGAGGTATCCAAAAGCATACTCTCCCTTTACTAAAAGGGTTGAGGATTTTATCCCTGCACCATCACCAAGTTGTCTATCTAAAATTTCCACCTTATAGCCATTTCTCTGGCACCAGCGAAGATACATTCTCTCAAGCATCTCTGCCCAATCACACGCCTCTTGACCTCCTGCGCCGGAGTGAACTTGGACTATGGCATTATTAAAATCATACTGCCCTCCTAGAAGCATTTTCAGTTCAAAAGCCTCTAGTATTTCACAAAAATGGGTGATACTTTTTTCTAACTCTTTTTCGGAATCGAAGTCTCCTGTTTCCACAAACTCGATCAAAACTTGAATCTCTTCAATGTTTTTTTCAAGTCCCAAATACTCTTGAAGTAGAGATTTTTTCATGGTGAGCTCTTTAGTTATCTGCTCAGCACGCTTAACATCATCCCAAAAACCCTCGGAAGTGGTTTGCAACTCCAAGTGTGAAACTTCCTGTTTTAAGCCATCTAAGTCAAAGATAACCCCTAATTTCAGTGACTTTTTCTTGATAATTTATCAAACTGCGTTTTATCTCCAATATATCCATACGACCCTTTCACACTGAAATTTTTATAGTTTAAATAGTTTTTTTGTATTGGTAACCGTTTGCTCTATAACTTGCTCAACTGAGATTTCTTTAATCTCTGCAATCATCTCTGCAACATAGATAACATAAGCCGGTTCATTTCTCTTACCTCTAAATGGAACGGGTGTGAGATAGGGACAATCCGTCTCTATTAACATATTTTCAAGGGGCAGCTCTCTTACTACCTCTCTGATGGCATTTGCATTTTTAAAGGTAATTGGCCCAGAAAATGAAAAGTAAAATCTATCCATTAACATTTTAGCGGTTTCTAAACTCCCAGAATAACTGTGCAGAACCCCTCTTGCAGCTGGGTACCTCATAAGCATATCCACGCAATCTTTTGTAGCATCTCGCATATGAATGACCACGGGCACATCAAGTTTTATAGCTAATTTCAACTGCTTTTCAAATGCAAAAAGTTGCTCTTCTCGAGTAGAGTAATTATAATAATAATCAAGTCCTATCTCTCCTAATGCCACAACCTTTTTTTCATTCAAGATACTCTCTTCAAGAAATGTTTCAAACTCTTGTGTATACTGCTTTGCATCATGGGGATGCATTCCCACAGTTGCATAGATAAAATCATACCTTTTTGCCAAGGATAAAGCACGCTTAGAAGAGTCTAAGTCACATCCAATATTGATGATACACTCTAAACTCTTCTCTATTCTCTCTATCACTTGAGGCAGATCGTTCTCAAATTGTTTATCATCAATATGAGCATGCGAATCAATTGGTTTCATTGTCACCTCAAAACTTTTTCTCAAACTTAATTATACAACAGAAGTGTCATTTTGACAACATTCATCTTGCTTTATAGCAGATATTTCTTATATAATTTATCTTAACATACTTTTTTATCTTTTTTTCCCAACATGAACTCAAAAAAAAGAGGTGAAATTTCCACCTCTTTTAAAATTTTATATTAAGCACCGATATTTTTAAGTTTTTCACCACGACGAAGTTTTAACTCCATCTCCTCAAGGGTTACACCTTTTGTCTCAGGTACAAACATCATTGTGAAGAAGATACAAATCACGCAGACTGCTCCAAAGGCAAAGAATGTATTTCCTGGGTGGTAAGTTAACCAAATTACTGCATACGTTCCAAGGATAGCATTACAAATCCAGTTAGTCATCGTTGATACAGTAATTCCTAAATCTCTTCCCTCTAACGGTTGAATCTCAGAACATAAAATCCAAATGATTGGTCCCATTGAGATGGCAAATCCAAATATGAAAAGTAGACAGAAGAAAAGAGTTGACCATTGTAATGCTGCTGAAAGATGCATCATTCCAACACCATTCATTACATGGTAATGTGTCTTAAATACCACGCCTACGAAGAATGCAGAGATAAAGAGAAGTGTTAAACCAAAATAAAGAATGGGTTTTCTTCCGAACTTATCCACATATTTAATCGCTAAAATGGTTGTTAACATATTAACAAGACCGACTACAATTGTTGCTACTGCTGGGTTTGCAAATCCTGCTTGTTGGAAAATTTGAGTTGAATAGTACATAAATGCATTCATACCTGTAAACTGTTGAAACGCTTGAAGAAGTGCTCCAAGAATTAACACTTTCCAATACCATTTATGTTTAAGAAGTTTCATACCATTAGATTTATCTTTTGCTGTCTCTTTCATTTCAGACATCTCAAGATCAACCTCTGCCTGGCTGTTTCTAATTTTAGTCAAAACGATCTCTGCCTCTCCATCTCTACCTTGAAGGATAAACCATCTTGGTGATTCTGGAAGTGTGATACACCCAATGAGCATAATCGCAGCTGGAATAACTACAACTACAAGCATCACTCTCCATGAATTTGTGCTTCTAAGTGCCGAGTTCGATAAAAACATTAAGAAAATACCAATAGTAATCATAAACTGATACATTGCAATAAGTCCACCACGAATTTTTGGCGGTGCCACTTCAGATAGATAGAGTGGTGCAACAAACGACGCAATACCAACAGCAAGTCCAACAATAAAACGAGAAATCAAGAAAATTGTCAATGTTGGCGATACTACACCAAGTAATATAAAGAGTGTGAAAATAAGTGAAGCTAAAACTAAAACTTTTTTTCTTCCAAATTTTCTAGAAAGTGCTCCTGAAAATAGTGCCCCTATGGCTGCACCAATAAGTAGTGTTCCTGCAACTGATCCTTCTGTTGCCGTTGTTAAATGAAATGTTTTTGAAATAAGATCAAGTGATCCATTTACATAAGCTATATCCAATCCGAATAGTAGCCCTGCTAGAGCTGCGATAATACTTACACGAATCGCTAAAGCTCCACCTGTTGCTGATTGTGACATGTTTCCTCCTAAATTTTATTTTTTACAAAAACATAGATACCCTTTCGGATATCTATGGTTAAATGCCTTTTTTAATTACATACCAATTTTTCTAAGTGGTACACCATTTTTTAAATCTTCTTCGATTTTCTCTAATGTTACACCTTTTGTTTCTGGTACAAAGAACTTTACAAAAACAAACGATAGTACGCAGAAGAATGCAAACAAGAAGAAAATAGATGCATTTCCATGAACATGCATAAATGTAAGTGCTTGTGACATTACAAGTCCAGCAAAAGTCCAGTTTACCATTGTTGTTACTGTCATTCCCACTTCACGTCCAGCCATTGGGAAAATTTCAGAACATACAAGCCATGCAACTGGTCCCCATGAACAAGCAAATCCAAAGATATAAAGAATAAGAGAAATTAGAAGCATCGCTTTAATACCTACACCTGGGTTTGCAACATGCGACATTTGCACAAATGCAAATCCTGCACAAAGCATGGTGATTAACATTACCGCTGATCCAAGATAAAGAAGTTTCTTTCTTCCCATCTTCTCTACCCATTTAATCGCTGGAATTGTACACAGCATATTTACTACTGGAATTGTCATCATTCCAACAAAACCTGTGATACTAGCGTAACCAAAAATCGTCGGAGCATAATAAATCATCGCATTGATTCCAACTAATTGTTGGAACATTTGTAACACAACCCCTACAATAAGGATTTTAATAAAATATCCTGTAAATACTTTCCCTTTTGTTGCGCCTAGTGTTTCTTGAATTTCATTAAGTTCAGATTGAATCTCTTCAGAAGAGTTCAGTGTTCTTTCAAGAACAATTACAGCATCTTCTCTTCTACCTCTTAACATCAACCATCTTGGAGACTCAGGAATTAAAAATCCTCCAAAGAACATAATTAAAGCAAAAACTGCAATAACCAAAAACATCATTGGTAACGCAATATGAGCTTCTGTGAATAGTCTTGCAATAAAAACATTTGTTAAAGAGATTAAGAAAATTCCGATGGTAATCATAAATTGGAAAAGTGTTCCCATTGACCCACGAATTGATGCTGGAGCTGTCTCTGATAGATAAAGTGGAACGATAAATGAAGCCACTCCAACTGCAAATCCAAGTCCAAATCTACACCATGTTAATACTGCTAATGGTGGTAAAAGTGCTGAAATAATCGTTAAAGCTGAAAATAGAAATCCTGCTAAAAGCAGACTTTTCTTTCTTCCGAGAAAACGTGCAAAAATTCCTGAAAGCAGTGCCCCAAGGATTCCTCCCCAAGCAAGAACACCCGCATAGTTCTCTCCACCTTGAGTTCCTAAGTGGTAAACCCCTTCAATTGTTGGAAGTGAGTTTGCAATAAATCCTTGATCAAGACCAAATAGTAGTCCGCCAAGTGCTGCGATTGTACAAATTACAATTACGATACCTTTGTAACTTTTAACAACATAAGTTTGAGCCATTTTGTTTCTCCTTTTTGATTTTTTAGTTTTCATTTAAAACACATTCATTATATTCTGAATATTCTATTTTGTCAACAAAAATCTTAATGTTGTTTAATTAACTTTTTAAATAATCTCGATTTGCTCTTAACACATCTGTGAATATCTCGACAAATATTAATTTTACTCTCGATTAATTGATCTTTTATGTACCTGTTTTCCTTCAAATTAAAATTACTATCAATTTTACAATCAATAAAAAAAGAAAGGGATTCCCTTCCTTTTTTAACTCTAAATATTTCAGGCGCTATACTGAAAAAATTGTTGATTGTTCATATTTTGATTAATCACGCTGCTCGCTTGACCATTAACTAAAAAAGCAACTTGTGTTATATTCGTATCATTTTGTGTGATGGTATTTACCAACCCACTAATAATGAGTGCAGTATGCGCAGCAGTGTCCATTTTGCTGGTAAATCCACTTGAAAGGTTCAAATAGGCTGTCCCATTTTGAATAAATACATTAATCACCTGTGTCGTAGGATCCATCCAAGCATTATCCTGCGCGATATAAGCTGCTGTAATGGCTTTAACCACATCATAATCGGCATATCCTGCCGGAAGTTGCAATATTGACTCAGTTTTTTGCAAAGTTTGTCCCTGTGAATCCGGTGTATAAAAAGTGACATTTAAACTGGCTGTTTGCGACGTTGACGTTCCATTAATATTTGCCATGACAACATTGGTTTTATGTTTTAAAAGATCTTGTCCCACATTTTTCTGAACAGCAAGATAATATACATAATATATAATCATCAACCCTAGCAACACACTCAAACTAATAATCCATTTTTTTCTCATCATTACACTCTCCTTTTTATGTGTTATAATACTTCACTATTGCATCCGCAATTCCTCGCGCAATCGAATATTGGTACGTTGCATTCATTAATTTTTTCCCCTCAATAGAGTTTGTAAGAAATCCTACTTCTACAAGTACCGCAGGCATTTTGCTTCCACGTAGCACAGCAAAATTTGCCCCATAAATACCACGATTTTGCTCTCCTGTATCGGAAGCAATATCCGAAGTTATTAAACTAGCCATCTCTGCGGATTTATCTTGATTAATTTGATAAAAAATATCATTCACAATCAAATCGGTGTAGGTATCTTGAATCCCAAATTTTTGATCCACACTATTTTCATATGCAGCAATAGTTTGAGCATATTGTGAAGGTGTTTTGGAAAAATAAAATGCCTCAACTCCACGCATTAATTCAGATTTAGCAGCAGTTGCATTAGCATGAATACTAATAAAAAAATCAGCGTTTTCCTTATTAGCAATATTTGAACGGTTTGGCAAAGGGATAAAAGTATCGCTACTTCTTGTCAGAATTACATTAAAATTATTTTGCTGAAGTATTTGTCTTAGATCCATCGCTATATTATAAACAATATCTTTTTCATGAATTCCACCAATTCCTACTGCTCCAGGGTCTTTTCCCCCATGTCCTGGGTCAATCACAATGGTTATCCTTTTTTGAGGTGTTATAGGCACTGATTTTGTAAAGCTAAAGGTGAACTGTTTCAATTTTGAATCTAAAATATACTTATATTTTACATTTGGATTCAAATAAATGAAAATGGTCACATTATTATCAAAGCCATTCATCATATCAATTTTCTTTATGTATTGAGTTTGTATCATAGTGGGTTTTATCAAAGAACTGCTTAACTGAGTATCCGGGAGCTCAATATATATCAGATTTTTATCTGCAATATATTTAATATATGGAGCTGGCGGCACTGAATAACTTAAAGTTAGGACTAAATTATCTTGACTCAGATTATACCCTTTAAGTGTCGTAGAAGACGCTCCATATACTGTACAAGCAAGCAGTAACACCATCAACATCAATAGACCTGTTTTTTTCATCACTATTCCCCAATACGACTATTTTCTTCTTAATTTTATCATAGATTTCATAAATATACAATTAATTCACATCATATTTCACTAAGAAATCAAAAAAGACGACACTAGAGTGCCGTCTTTTAGTGTATTTTATGAATTGTTTGGAAGTCTTCCACCGATTGCACTACGTTTAATCGTTAGTCTAACCCCTTTATCCACACGAATATAGATAAATTGATCATCTCTGTCTCCCGCATACTCTCCACGAATTCCACCAATAGTTACAATCACATCACCCTCTTTTAAATCTGTAAAAAGAGCTTGTTGTTTTTGTTTTCTCTTCTTCTGTGGCACCACTGAAATAAAATAAAAAATTGCTATCCACACAATGATGATAATAACAAATGTAATCATCTGTGTATGCCCTGCTCCTGCATGTCCGAACATAATAGTCCTCCTTAAATTTTAACACTTACACTATTATAACACAAATTTAACTATTTTTTAATCTTTTTTTCACTTTTTCAAAAAAACTTGTTTTGGCTTTACAATTTTCACCCTTCAAGCTCGCCTCAAATTTCTCTAAAAGCTCCCTTTGATTAGCGTTTAAATTTTTAGGAATCTCAACAATTACAGATACAAGTTGGTCCCCATGGCCTCTTCCATGTACGTCAGGAAGCCCTTTTCCCTTTAACTTGAAAATTTTACCATTTTGTGTTCCAGCAGGTATTTTCATAGCACTTGTTCCATCAAGTACAGGAATTTCAACCTCTCCGCCAACTGTCGCTATATAATAACTGATAGGTACTTCGCACACGATATCATTTTCGTGCCTTGCGAATATTTCATCCTCTTTCACATGAACAAACACATAAAGGTCTCCCCATGTCCCATTATATGGCCCAGCATTTCCACCTTGACCCACTCGCATTCTTTGACCATCTGCAATACCTGCTGGAATTTTAACCTCTTTTGTTACAGTCTCTCTAACAATTGTTTTTCCATGACACTCCGAACACTTCTCTTTATGAATCTTTCCGCGACCATTACACTCAGGACATGTGCTACTTTGCATCATATTCCCAAATACACTTCTTACCACTTTTCTAATCTCACCACTGCCTTTACACATTGGACATGACTCTTCTTTACTATCTGGCTTTCCACCCGTACCTTTACACGTTTTACAGTGTGCCATTCTTGCGTATTTAACCTCTTTTGTACACCCTTTAGCGGCCTCTAAAAATGATATGCTTACATCATAACGTAGATCGCTTCCTTCGTGGACCTGTGGTCCTTGACGACGGCTGCCACCACCAAACATGCCACCAAACATATCTCCAAGACCACCTCCGAAAATATCCGAAAGGTCTTCATAGTTAAAGTTTGAAAATCCACCTCCGGCATTCATACCATCAAAGGCTTGATGCCCATACTGGTCATATTGAGCCTTTTTTTGTTCATCAGAAAGCACTTGGTAAGCCTCAGTGACCTCTTTAAATCTATCCTCAGCCTCTTTGTTATCAGGATTTTTATCTGGATGAAACTCCATCGCCAACTTTCTATAGGCTTTTTTTAATTCCTCTTTTGATGCTGACTTGGGAACCCCAAGGACTTCATAGTAATCTCTTTTTGCCATTTATCTCACTCTTTCTATTAATTCTTTCTCTCTATTGTACTATAAATTTGCAATTTACTCAAATCTTTTCTATTTCACTTCAATGGGCATATGAATAGAGAATGTTTTTCCACCTTCTAAAAATAGATTTCCCTGTTTATTTGTAAAACACTTATCATGTCCTACAAAGTCAGCAATTCCGCACCAAGGCTCAACACACACATAGGCAGCTCCTGGTTTTGCCCAAAAGGCCAAATACTCAAACCCTTTCACTCCAACCTTCACCTCTGATGCGTCGTAGATATTTTTTAAAGTCACATGCTCTGATTTTAAGTTTTGAAATATCCACGCATCTTGATTAAAAATTGTTTCAGATAAAAAAAGTTTTTGACTATTTTTCAGAGCAGGAACACTTTTCTTCGAAATAAACATCCCTTCAACCGGAAAACGCTCTGCACTCTCTGCAACTTCAAACTCAATATAATACCCATCAATTTTTCTCTTTTCATCTAAAGGGCACGCAAATCCTGGATGACCACCCACAGAAAATATCATCTCTTTATCACTTAAATTTTCTACTCTATACTCAATATTGAGCTTTTTCGCTTCTAATGTGTAGACAATCGAAAATTCAAACTCAAAGGGATATATTTTCAGTGTATCTTGACTACTTCTCAAGAAAAATCTCACACAATTTTCAGACTCAGAGATAAAACTAAACTCCTTTAACTGTGCAAAACCATGTTTCGGCATCGCATATGATTTACCCTCGTATATAAACTCCCCATCAACAAGTCCCCCAATAACAGGGAAAAGTACTGGTGAGGTCTTTTTCCACACTTCTCCTTGCCACATAAACTCTTTTTCTGTTTTTATATCTTTAAAACTTACAAGCTCAGCCCCAAGAGTGTTGATTGTTGCTACAACTTCACTGTTTTTTAAAATAATTTCCATTTTACCCCCTTATACTATTGGATTTTTCAAAATTTAATAGCCTCTCTTTTATATCAAGACCTCCTGCAAACCCTGTTAGTTTGCCATTTTTCCCAATCACTCTATGACAGGGGTAGAGTATTGCAATGGGATTTTTTGAGTTTGCACCCCCAACCGCTCTAACACCTTTTGGGCTGCCCACTTTTATCGCCTGCTCTTGATAGCTACAGGTTTCTGCGTAAGGAATTTTAAGTAGGGCATTCCAACACTTCTGTTGAAACGCTGTTCCACTCATGAGTACAGGAATTTTCGACATATCAAAGTTTTCTCTAACTCCAAGAAAATATTCATTCAATTGTGACTTCACCTCTATGCTTAGAGGCGTCACCTCACTGATGCCTTCAAAAGAGAGAAATTCTAATCTTACCAATTGGTTCTCTTCTACGCAAATCTCAATCCACCCAATCATTTCATGATAAAAATAGTCTCTCTTCATCCTACTCTCCTAACTTTAAAAAAGGAAATAGAGAGTCTCTATTTCCTTAATATTTACTATTACTCTACGATTTCAGCTTCTTCGATGTTATCGTTTTTAGCTCCTGCGCCTGGTTGCTCTCCTGCGGCTCCCGCTTGACCTTCAGCCCCTGGCTGTTGATACATTTGAGCTGCAAGCCCTTGTACCACTTTTTCAAGTTCTGCTATAGCTGCTTCAATCTCCTCTTTTGTTCCTGTATCTTTAACTTTTTTCAACTTTTCTATCTCTGCTGTAATTTGCTCTTTCTCACTACCTTGAACTTTATCACCGTAATCAGCTAAAGCCTTTTCAGAACTATAAATTAATTGGTCTGCTTTGTTTCTTGCATCAATTAACTCTTTTAATTTTCTATCTTCCTCTTCATGAGCTTGTGCATCTTTTACCATTCTGTC
>Ga0247844_1003380_pt1 | contig 23551 bp, 12 predicted proteins | sample LaCtaG_FD_192421 | JGI IMG/M metagenome (GOLD analysis project Ga0247844, IMG submission 192421) | Freshwater microbial communities from meromictic Lake La Cruz, Castile-La Mancha, Spain - LaCruzMarch201714.5m_1 | ecosystem: Environmental > Aquatic > Freshwater > Lake | place: Spain: Castile-La... | reverse complement strand
GCTGGGCTTGGAATTTTGGATAAAAACGAAGGAAAATTAAGTGCTGTGTAACCTGGTATACCAAGGACTCCCAGGCTTCTCCCCGCCGCGCCTGGGTCTTTTGACCCAGCGCCACTTCGGTGGGTAGCCATGCCTTACCAAAATCTCCACTTTATTCAAACGGAGGTGGCCAATCGCTCCCATACCAAAAGTGCGTCAAAAAGTCCCAATTCATGTCTGCGCGAAGATAAAAAGCAGCAGAAGACCATGGATATGCTTCAGGAACATCGGCCAAATGCCATTTCTGCCTCGCGTGGTCTTCTCCCTTGCACACCCCAAAATCTCATGCCCAGCGCCGCGCTTGTGTCTTGTGACCAAGCGCCCATGCGCGAGGGTATATTTCCTTGTCAAATAATTGATTATCAATGTATTATAGTGATTTATCAAAAGACTCAAGCGCGGCGCTGGGCGTGAATTTTGGATAACAAAGAAAGAAAGCCAAGCACGGAGAAAGCCTTCAACTGGCAGAATTCAAGTTTTGGACATTTATGGGAACAGTGAATATAGTAAGTAATTTTACTGTGATTTTATTTCCGCCCTGCGTGGTGTTCGCCCACCCACCATAATTTTTAAGTTTAAACAGCTCTCAAGCCGCCGCGCCCGGGTCTTGTGACCCGGCGCCGCTTCGGTGGGTAGCCAAGTCCAACCACACTGCCGTCCCAATCGGAAGTGGCCAATCGCTCCCATTTAAAAAGTCCCAATTCATGTCTGCACGAGAATAAAAGCCAGCAGAAGACCAGTGATATGCTTCAGGAAGACCGAATTAGCACATTGAGCTTGGCCACTCACCGAAGTGGCGCTGGGTCACAAGACCCAGGCGCGGCGCTGGGCTTGGAATTTTGGATAAAAACGAAGGAAAATCAAGTGCTGTGAAACCTAGTATACCAAGGACTCCCAGGCTTCTCCCCGCCGCGCCTGGGTCTTTTGACCCAGCGCCACTTCGGTGGGTAGCCATGCCTTACCAAAATCTCCACTTTATTCAAACGGAGGTGGCCAGTCACTCCCATACCAAAAGTGCGTCAAAAAGTCCCAATTCATGTCTGCACGAAGATAAAAAGCAGCAGAAGACCAAGGATATGCTTCCGGTAATTCAGCCAGATTCCACTTGGGTTGTATCGGATTCCGGTGGATATAGTCCATTTTCTGAGACACGATCGAGTCTGTAAAAAGTGGCACCGACAAAGGACGTTCTTTGAAAAACTGATATTCCCGGTCTTTGCGGTCTACTTTGAAATGTTCCAACACATTAGGGTGATGGTCAATCAGATCAAACTTGATTTGTTGTGCAATGTACTTCATAAATCGAAGTTGTACTTTCGATAGGGACTGCTCCGCGATCATTTGCCAGATCAAATGGAAATGATTGGGCATGATGACGAAGGCATGAATCCTCACAGTCTGCTCTTTTGCCAGGTAGCTTAAGGAATCTACGATGATTTTTTTATACTTATCTGGCCGTAAAAGGTGTTTCCAATTTTTTACGGTGGCGGTAGTAAAGTACAGATCCGTATATTTATAGTGAAAATTGCCTGGGTACATAAAATCTGTTTCATTTGGTTGCTTTACAAAGATAGTTTTTTTCTCGTCAATTCAATTTCACTCATTCATTTTTATTGACGATCCATGTTCTGAATTTAGCGGATTAGTTCATTGAGCTTGGCTTCTCACCGAAGTGGCGCTGGGTCACAAGACCCAGGCGCGGCGGCAGGGCATCAGTTTTTAAGCCAAAAGTGCTCAGTTTGTGGTAAAAGCGGAACACCAAGCTTACCTCAAAATCCCATGCCCAGCGCCGCGCTTGTATCTTTTGACCAAGCGCCCGCGCGCGAAGGAATCTTGGCGTTGCAAACAAATGATTGTCAATTTAGAGCGCTTGGTCAAAAGACACAAGCGCGGCGCTGGGCATGGGATTTAGGTGATGCATGCGGGAAGACCAAGCAAGGCAGAAAAACCCAACTCAGGGTGTTTTCACTTTATTTGTTAGTGAAACACTGCGCAATGCAAATTTTACGGTGACAGACTGTTTGGGCAGGAAGGTTCAATCTGGGGTATTAACTGAGCAAACTACTATTGGGCAATTACCCGCATCAGGCGTATATTTTTGGTATGTAGAAAAGAATGGTCGTCTGATTAAAGCGGGCAAACTCATTTGCGAATGAGTGACGCGGCTTCCCGCATGCCATAACCTAAAATCCCATGCCCAGCGCCGCGCTTGTGACCAACAGGGGTTGTTTGACAAAAAACACCCACTTTTGTAGGATCAGCTAACTTTGAACTCGCCTTTCGGGGAACTGCCAAACAATCGCGGTTTCTACAAAAAACAACCCAAAACTGCTCATGTTCCGATCATTCTACCTGTTTTTTCGCATCCTTGTCTGTTTGTTGCCCTCGTTTGCAAGCGCCCAATGGACGCTTCATCCGGGCGCATTTTCCCTGAATTTCCCTGCAGAAATAGCGTTTTGGAGCAATACTTTTTACCTGGCTGACGCAAACGGGCTACTCCGATCCAGTAATTTTGGTCAAACCTGGCAAAGCTGCACCATTGGACCTGTTGAACAAAGTGCCGTGCAAATTACCGCCGGCGCTGATGGCGTCTTCGCAGGATTAGCGGACGGTAGTATTTGGGTCAGTCTTGATAATGGCGTTTCATGGAATCCCGCGTGCCCCATCGCGCCAACCGGAGTCCGTCATTTAGCAATACTGGATGGCGATATTTTTGCCGCCGGAGAAAACAATTCATTATCCGTTTTCCGAGCCGCTACCAACGAGTGGATGCCTGTCAATTCCAATGCGACGAACAGCATCAGGCGCCTGGCCGTACAGGGCTCAAGGATATGGGCCTCGTCTGGGTCCGGGGTTACCTATTCCGACGACCACGGAGTCTCCTGGCAACCCACAAGCGGCTTGAGCGACTTTACGGATCTTATGCTCGTTGGCAATGCATTGTGGGCCCTGAACCCCAATGTAGGATTCAAAACATCCAATAATGGCGGCCAAACCTGGACCACAGGCGCGCTCGGGAATGCTTCCGGCGCCAAGCGCGCTTGTTATGACCAGGCCAACAACCGTTTTTATTTCATTCGACATTTTCCGGTTCCCGGGTTCTGGGATGTGTGGTCCTACACGCCTGGAACAGGCATAAAACGGCTGACAGCATACAAACAAAACCCCTCGATAATCAGCGCCAACAGCGGGGTTGTGCTTGCGGTAACGACCCAAAATATTTTACGAAGTACGGATGATGGGAATCATTGGCGCAGCGAAACAAACGGGTTTAGCGCCTATTCCGGGGAAGATTTGCCCTTGGCTGCGGGGGATCCTATTTTATTCGGTTATGCGAACCTTTCTCTTAACAACGGCGCTACGTCCTTTCACCCCCTGGACTCTGCCGCAGGGCCTTATGGACTGGTAAATTTAGCCCGGGTTGGCGACCATCTATTTGCTTTGGATGTCTGGGCCAATTACCGCAACCTGTACAGGAGCGTTCCGCCGTATTCGGATTGGCCGGTACGCGATACCAGTTGGATTTTCGCTGCATTCGAGGGTAAATTACTCGGGCAGGGTGCCGATTTGTTGTACATCGCCAAGACTCCAAATGCCTGGACAATTTATCGTTCCTCCGATGAAGGCCTGTCCTGGGCAACATCCGGGGACTGTCCGCCGGTTACGGTTTCTGCGATTGTACACCACGGTTTGTTGTTCGCAATAGATGCAGACGAGCAGGTTTGGCGCTCTATCGATGGCGTGGACTGGACCGCTGTGGCGCAATTCCCTCAAACCCTCAGCAACTATACCTTGAAATCGGAAAATGATCAAATCGTAGCTTCCCATCTCGCGTTGTTTACGGAGGAATGTTTTATGCGCAGCAAGGATGATGGGCTGAATTGGACGAAAATCAATACAAACCTGCTTGATCCTTTCGGAATCGGATTCACGGCTGCCAGTGTTTGGGGCGACACTTTGGCTTTGGCCAATGGCCCGGGTTGCTGGATCTCGCTGAATGGTGGCAATACCTGGATTGATGCCAAAGATAACCTGCCCTCAGGCTACCTAAGCAACCTGTATTTTTACAAGGGGCAATTGTTTAGATCCGGGTTGCCAAACTATGTTCGTTCAATAGATAACCTCTCGCCAGTGAAGGCCACGGGCACTGTTTTCCTGGATCAAAACCACAACGGCGCCCGAGACGCTACAGAGCCGCCTTTACCCGACTATCTGGTCAAAATGCGCCGCAGTGGCGCCCTTAGACTTACCGATACAATGGGCAATTTTCTGATCACCGGAACCGTAAGCCCGGATACGCTTGAGGTGATTCTGCCAGCAAGTTATGGGCAGGTTTCTCCGAAGTTTGCAACGATTGATACGCTGCTGTCCGGACAGGAGTTCGGCGTATGGTACCCGCCAGGTCAACTTGACCGCCGGATTAGTCTGGTGCCGCTCGACCCCTTCAGGCCTGGATTCCCAACCCGTTTGCAGGTGCATTGCCGAAATGTAGGATCTGAAGAAAGCGCTGCTACGATCCGATTGAAGCTTCCCGAAGTACTGCAAATTGCCTCGCTTGATCCGGCGACAGGTGTAATTGCGGGCGACAGTGTGGTATGGGAAATGTCCAGCTTTCCAATGTTTGGGCAAGCCGTATTCATGCTTAAGGTCAATACGCCAACCAGCGTTGCGCTGGGAACCATCTTGACTTTTTCCGCCCAAATAAGTCCGATCAATGGCGATTTGCAGGTTATTGATAATGTGGACACTTCCACTTTTACCGTTGTTGGCGCTTATGACCCCAATGACAAGCAAGTGAACCAGGGGGCCATTGTCACCCCGAATCAATTGAACGATGGTCGGATGTTTCAATACACCATCAGGTTTCAAAATACGGGCAGTTTCCCGACCGAAGTGGTTCGGGTTGTCGACACCCTGCAATCCAGCCTCGATCCTGCTACGTTTCGCCTGGTAGCGGCCAGCCATCCGGTACAGGTGTCGGTGCATCACGACCGGGTTTTTGAGTTCCGTTTTGACCCCATTCATTTGTCTCCGGCGCTTTCTGACCCTGAAGGCAGTCAAGGATTTGTCCAATTTGCTATTCAGCCCGTCTCCGAGTTGATGATTGGCGATCAGATCCTGAACGATGCATCCATTTATTTTGATTACAATTTGCCCATACTGACCAACACCTGTCAGGTTGATGTAAGTGCAACCTTGCAGGCCAATGGCGTATTTACGGCCCCGGAATTGCCCATTTACCCCAACCCGACGTCAGAGCGCTTCGGGGTAGATTTGCCCGACTACGGCGTTTTGGAAGTATTTGATGTGCAGGGACGCTCCGTTTTTGTCCGCAAAGTTGTGCCAGGATTCCTCCAAATAGAGGTCCGGAATTGGCCGACAGGAATGTATGCTGTTGTTTGGCGCGGCGAACACCGTACCAACGTTGGGCGGCTGGTACGGCAATAAAAATGTGCCCGCTAGCGCGAAGTTAACCCAAGCGCGGCGCTGAAAAGACACAAACTCGGCGCTGTGCTTGAAATCTTTGTTTTGATTTGAGGAAGACCTGGCAAGGAGGAATAGGCATGAGGCTGAAGTCATCGCGCCAGCGTGCGTTGGGCTTGAGATTGGGTAGTAGATTAGTGCCAGGGGGGGCGAAAGCGGCTGGCCCCCTACTCTTTCTTTATCCAAAAGGGAATTGGCACATCCAGGTACGACTTTACCCGATAACCGTCTACCAGGGCGGGGTTCCAGCTAAAGCCAGTCCTCAAAATAATTTGTTGGGCGTCCTCGTCGCAACCGCCTCCTATTCCGGAGATAACATTTGTGTAAGTATTTGCACTTGTTGTCACCTCTACACGGACCACGACAGTGCCTTGTATTCCTTGTTTCAAGGCATTTTCGGGGTACTTCCAGATGTTTCGGTGCAACTGTTGCAAGCCATAACTTCCATAGGTATATGTCACCGGCTGGTCTGTTTCTTCGGGCTTGTATAGTCGCTCAAAATCTGGCGGCGGTTTCAAGGCCGGTGAATGGACGAGCATTTTGCCCCAATGATTCCGGCCCTCACCGCAGTGGAAATACAGGTAACGGACCAGGTGTACACGACAGGGTAATCCACAAAAAAGGGGCACAGGCATCTTTAATTTTGACATCCATTTTCGAGCCTCAGCCATCAAAAGCGTGTCTTTCCCGTCGGACTCAAGAGAGACAGCGCTTAAGGTGCCGTTTTTCTCCACAACCATATCTGCCTGAACAAATCCTGTGCGCAGTTTGGACGAAAAATCTCGATACAGTTCGTATGTGTTTTCAATTGGATAATCTCTAAGGGCAGATTCTTCTACAACGGAGTTCGAATGAATAAGTGCTGCTGAATCTGTGCAAAACACGACTTTATCGATCCTTTGTTGTGTAAAACAAGTATCATAATGACATTTAGGGATCCAATATTTTCTTTGGCTTACAAATTCCATGGCAGCCTCGGCACATCCATACCCAGGATCATTGAGTGCGCGGGCATCCTTCAGTACGCCCTGTTGATCCACCTCATAGGCTATAGCTACTTCGGCATTCAAGTGTGCTGCTTTTGCTGCGGGTGGAATCTGTAAGGGTTTAAAATTAGGCGTTCGGAGTGCTTTACTATCCGTAGTAGCGTTGTATTTGTAGTATTCTGAAGGGGTAAGTGCCTCCAATTCAGCATAATTATTAACCCTCGGCGAGCCGTAACCAATGAAATAAACCGTCGCTGAAACAGGGTGGAAGTAGAACATAAAACAGTTGTTTTGTCGTACCGGATGGCCGTTGGCCTCTGCAGCATTCCACTTGGCTGCATGTGTAAGAATGATCGAGGTAAGCAGCGCAGCGCACAAACTATCAGGCGCCTTTAGCACCCGAAGATTGCTAATGCTTCCATCTTTTTCAATCACGATCGAAACGACCCCAAACCCACCCCGTTTTGCTTGTAGCGCTGTAGGCGGATAATACAGGTATTTGGCAAAAATTACCGGGAGCGGTTGTAGAATATTCGCTCCTTTCGATAAATCAAATGGCAAATAAACCCTATCCTCTTGTGCGGCAATATTGGCGCAACACCACAAGGAGAATACAGCCATGCAAATATGAATCTTGTGCATTGCGGAATTTTGAAATAGCTTGGTCTGTTTCTGATGCAAAATAAAACAAGTTTTTTGTGACTACACAAAGGTCAAAAGGTGCTGTGTTTATTGTACGGTTCATTGAAATAAGAAATCAGTATTTTTGCTGCCTGAAGCAAGTGGCCTAAAGACACAAGCCCACCGCCGCCCATAAACCTTTGTCAGGCATACGAAAAAACCTCCCACTTCAAAATCCCCTATCTTTACTACCCGTTTCGCTTTAACCCAAATCCGCATCCATGCTCCGTCTATTACCCCTCGTTTTCGTTTTCGCGTGTTTTCTGACAAACCCCAGCGCCCTGTTTGCCCAATGGGAAGAAGTACCCAGTTATGAATGGCGTGAGGCTATGCAAATAGATAGCTTCCAAAACCGGATTTTCATGCTGGACGACCGCGGTATCCTGTACCGGTCCGACAACCACGGCTTGGTCTGGAAAGCCCTGGAGCCCGGAGGTTCGACGCTGGATGAAGTGGAAGCGTTTGCCGGCACCGGGCAGGTGTTTCTGGTTTATTGCGCGTCGGGAAACATCTGGCGCAGCGAAGACCTGGGCGACAGCTGGACCCTGTTAATCAAGACCACACCGCCCTTGCTGGGCTATACCAGTAGCATGGTGGCAGCGGGTGGGCAGTTTTTCCTGTCTAATGCTTCCGCTGTGCAAAAGTTAGACGCCGTAACAGGACAACTAACCATCGTGCTCGGTATTTCCAATAGTCATATTACGCTGGAAGTTAACGGAAACGAGATTTGGGCCTCCGGTTTCATAGGAGCGCCGCGCATGTCGCCCGACCTGGGACAAACCTGGATTAATTATCCCAATTTGAATCCAGGCGGACTGGGCTTTCAGGGCGATACCGTTTGGGCGTTGCAATACTTTTCCAATGCCTACCGGATTGTCTATTTTTTAAAAAGTGACCCGACGCAACAACTCACCGAGATTTCTTTACCTGCCGATGCCATATCCAATGCATGGAATCGGATGTCGTTTGCCGGCGGCAAATTGTATTACAGTTACGTGGGCCGTACCTCCGTGTATGATCCTGCCAACCAAAGCTGGCAGCCCATGATACCTTACTGGGAAAACGCGCGTGTAGGCAAAATTTGGTCGGACGGCAGTTTTCTGTTTGGGCTGACAACGGAAGGTCCGGTCCGGCAAAATCCGGCTACCGGCACCTGGAGCCTTTGCAATTCGGGTATTCTTCACTTACCGAATGATCCTCCGCTGTTTATGAGCACGGGCCGCTATCTTTTCATGTATGACGATTTTGACATAGGCGGCCAAGGGGGGGTGTTATTGCCCGGGCCGTCGCCGGTGTGGGTGACACCGATGCGCCTGTTCGGCACCAGCATCAGCCAAACGGATAGCGGTTACTATGCCTGGGACGACTCCTCGCGCTTCTGGCGTTCCGACGCGCAGCTCCGCGAATGGACCAATGTGGGCAAGGGGCCGACGTTGTGGTCGCCCGACTTCTACGGCCAGGTATTCGGCTCCGGCGATACGCTGTATGCCTGCCGCTCCGACGCACGCTTGTTGCGCAGTATTGACGGCGGCGTCAACTGGACCCAGTATGGCGGGGTTCCGAACGAAAATAACTGGGAGCGACTGCTGCTGATCAACGGTACGCAGGTGTTCTACATAGACCAGTTTAAACAAGTGAAATACCTGAGTACGCAATATAGCCAGGGTTCCTGGTACACTCAGGGAACAGTGACCGGTACCAGACGTTGGCTGGATATGTTGGGCTCGACGCTCTACTCGCATTCTTCCGGAGTAATCAGCGTATCCGGTGATATGGGGTTCACCTGGACGGACTGGGATCTGATGGATAAATCCGGCACGAAAATTTCAAATTCGGCTTCAGAAGTTTGCGAAGCCGGAATATTCGTGATCGCCTCCAATACCGCTCCTCCGGGGCAAGTGTATCCGGGTTTGTTTTACGCCCCCGAGGTGGGGGATACTTTCGTGCGCTTGTCTTTCCCGCCCTTCGATACCCTGCCACTCGGTCCGGAAACCAACAAGCTGAGCAGCATCAAATACGTCGACGGCTACCTGTACATCGGCATGTCGAAAGGCCAGATTTACCGCCAGGCTTTCGCAGCCCAACAGGCATACAGCTACAGCGGCGAAATGTGGCTGGACGAAAACGACAACGGCCTGCGGGAACCCGACGAAAAACCCATGCCCAACGTGGTGGTGCGGCGCGGCAAATACCATTTCGGCGTAACTGATGCGCTGGGGCGCTACACGATCCTCGACGACCTCGACTCCGACACCATCCGCGTGGCAGCAGCCTGGAAAAACTGGAAAATCACACCGCGCTTACATCCCCTCACAGCGCCCGCCGATAGTTTTGACTTTATCTTCCGGCCGCCGAACTACCGCGATTTTTCGATCGGGCAAGCCCTGTTCCCTGTGCTGAAACCGGGAAAACCCTCGTTTGTGCAGCTGCATTGGGATAACAAAAGCAAAGCCAACGACGCCACGATCCGCTGGGCGCCGCCGCTCGACCATGTTTCCATCATTGAATACCAGACGACACCGGATGCTTTTTCGGGCGACACGGCGATCTGGAACCTGCCCCAGCAGCTGCCCTACAGCGAAGGGGATATTTACATCGCCATAGAAACGCATACCGATGAACCTGCGGGCGCCCCGGTATTTTTCTGGGCGGAAATATCGCCGATCACTCCAGACGACGCGCCGGAAGACAATGTTGATACCGCCACCGCAGTGGTGTATGCGTCCTTCGACCCCAACGACAAAACCGTGAAACCGGACGTGTACAGTACCTCCGACCTCGCCGAGGGCAGACCGCTGACCTACACCGTGCGGTTTCAAAATACGGGCAACTACCCGGCGTCTCTGGTGTACATCCGCGACACCCTCGATGCGGGACTGGATTTGAATACCCTGGAAGTGCTGAGCGCGAGCCATGCGTACCGATGGCGGTTCATCGGCGACCGCGTGGTGGAGTTTTTGTTCGACCCCATTGATCTGCCCGATTCGCTGCACAACGAACCCGCCAGCCACGGGTTTATCAAGTATTCGATACGCCCCGACAGCCTGCTCCAATTGGGCGATCGGCTGCGCAACACGGCCTATATTTATTTCGATTTCAACGCACCCGTGCAAACGAATACCGTGCAAACGATCCTTACTTCGCCGCCGCCTGTATCAACACGGCAGCCAGTACCCATGCTTTTGCAACTGAGTCCCAACCCGACCGGCGGACTCGTTTGGGTGTTTTCGCCGGAGGAACTGGCGGACCTGAGCATCCTGGACGCTACCGGACGGAGGGTCATGGACGTAAAACTACCAGAAGTCGGAACCGTGGCGGGTTTCCAGATTGACCTGGGCCATTTACCGGCGGGCGTGTATTTCCTTCAGGGGCAGACGCAGCGAGCCGGGCTGGTGCTGGGCAGGGTGGCGCGGCAATAAGCGTGCAGCTCGCCTTTCAGGTAGCTTCCAAACATCGGCGGTCGCTATAAAAAAAACAAGTTTTACCTTAAAAATTTAAATAGCAATATGTTGCAGAACAAGGATTTCGCTGAACTAACCCTCGAAGAACTGTTGATAGAAGAAAAAAAGCTTAAAAAAAATCAAACCATTGCTGCGGTATTGATAGGAGTGGCCATAGGCATTCTAGTTTACGGCGTTGCGACAAAGGGTTTTGGCTTCCTCCATATTTTTTTACCGCTAGCGCTGATCTATGTATTTTATAAGGATTCAGAAAAAAACAAAGAAAAGCTTAGACAAATCCGAATAGAAATTAATGCCAAGAATATAGATTAGGTCTATAAAACCGTTGGGTCAAACAAAAAACCCAATTTTTGTCATCCTGAGTGCCTGTAAGCATATGCGTTCTAGCAATCGCACTTTATGTGCAGAGGTCTCGTCGAGATGACAATTCTGGTATCGCTATGCTAAGCAAAATTCTAAAGTTAATACCCAACGAACCATTTCAATTTTAAACAAATTAAAATGGAAAATGCCTGGAATAAGAAAAAAAGACAATACTGGATAGGTGTCCTTGTGTTTTCTTTTTTTCTCCTTAGCACATTCATTGGAATGCCCGAATATACACAAGATGAACTTACAACTAAACAGGTAACCCTTTCTAAAAAACCAGTTTTTAAAGAAACTCATGGGAAAGGCAAATCTTATTGGGTTGAACTGTTTTTTCTGGGAGACCCCAAAAAATATGAAATCAGTGGCATTGATTACAAATTTATAAACTATGGATTGTTTATAAATAATTTGCTTAACGGCGACCGGGTGACCATAAAGGTGAAAGGCGAAAAAATATATTCTTTTGAGAAGAATGGCATTGAGTATATGAACTTCGAAAAAGCACGGTATTATAAAAGCCGGAATAAGGTTTTTAGTCGCGGAATTTTTATCACAGGGTTAATATGTTGTATATTCCCACTTCTTTTTTCCTCCAACCCGGTATTGGCAATTGGAGATCAAAAAATCACAATAAGGTTTGGTTGGGTATTGTTTATCAGCATAATAGTGGCATTTATAATATTATCGGAATTTGTTGGACTTCAATATTTATCAAGTCATGAATTTATTAATTAAATCATGCGCGCCTCTCCGCCGATTGTACCAGCAAGCAGCGAACAGGTTTTAGCGCCCCACTACCGCGAACCCACCTGCCCAGCCACCGCCACCAGCTTCACCTCAAAATACCCATCGCGAATAACATTGCCCATCGCAAGGTCAAACGCAACCTGTCCGCGCAGGTTCAGCCTGCCGGATCCGTATCCCTGGCGTTGCACTTCCTTCAGGACGCCGTTTACACGCCGCAGAACAGTGGTCTTCGTGTATATTTCGTAGTCGCAGGGGCCCGCTTTCGGTAGTATGAAACTCAACTGCGCAGCCCTTTGTCCGGTTTGATCCAGTGTAAAGGTGCGCTTAACGCCGTTGATCGTCACCCACACCTGCTCACGTTTTTGCCCGACGGAAAGTTCATCGCGAATGGTCAGGGTAGCATCCACCCGTGCTGGTGGCCGCGAGGTGACGACGCTGGGCTTAGCGCCTGAACCGGATGTTTTCGGATATACTTTGGCAACGAAGGCGCGGTCCGTGGGCGACAAATCGTTGTTGTAGCCCACTTCGTAGTCGCCGACCGTAAGTGAATTGGGAATGGGGTAGTGCATGATGGACGCCGGATCGTAGCGGGTATACTGCGTTCTGGTACTGTTGAGGCGCGACAGCACCTGTTCGTCCACCCGATCGGGCTGCCAGCCTTGCGTGCGTTGATAATAGGCGTAGAGTTTGGGTTTGTCCCAGGGAATGCCGCCCTTGGGATGCTGATGTTCATGCAACAAACCCAGTACGTGACCAAATTCATGGAGAATAGCCGCCCGATACTCGGACTCAGGTATGCGGCTGTTGATCCAGGCAAAATTCATAGTGGGCTTGTTTTGTGGCGCCTGACTGGCGTCGGTACCGATCAGCGACCAGATACCCAGACCCGGACTGAAGCTCACCCGCAGGTCGGAGGGCCCTTTTTCCACAAACGAAAATCTTATGTTGGCCACTTCAGACCATTCTACGGCGTATTTGCGCACCCTTCCCCGCTCGGCTTCTGTGCCGCCGAGGAATTGCACTTTCAAGACTTTGCCATTGGGCCAGTATTTGCCGATCTCCGGCTTAAAGGCCACGGCGCGGGCAGTAAAACCGGGTGGCAAGGAGGGCTCCTCGTTTTCAGGGGCATCAAGTATTATCTCGGTGCAGATGGGTAGAAAATCTTCGTTTTCCTGGGCGGCTAAAGGAGTAAGTACTACTCCGCACAGCAACGCAAACAACCAGAATCGGTTCATACAAAATAAGCAGTTGAATGAAGTCGAGGATTGGCGTATAGGCAGCAGAAACGAGTGAAGTGAAAAACTTTCGGATGAAAACCGGCTATTAACTGTCGGTGCCCGTCAAAAAGTATGTGAGGGCTGGAATGCGAGCTTAAAGTTTTGCTAAAAACCACGCATTCATCGAAGCACCACCAACTTTCGCCTCCATTGACCGCCAGTCGTTCGGAGTACTACCTCATACGTTCCTGTGGCCCAGTTTGAACAATCTACGACCAGGTTATGCCTCTGTTGAGCCAGGTCTTTCATCAAGATTTGTTCTCCCAACGCATTAAATACCAGGAGCTGAATTGCCTCCATGGGCCATTCCAATATAAACTGCTTGCCTGCAGGATTAGGATGCAATTGGAAAGGAATAGGTTCGGCGGTGCTGGCGGCAAGCGCTTGATCCACGGTCACATTGCCCGTGGTCTGACAGCCCGCAGCATCTGTAATAAGTACTTGATACATTCCGGCCGGCAAGTGAACAATGGAATCGCCGATTTGTGGAGGCATGGTATTCCAGACAATTTGATAGGGGGCTTGTCCGCCCGTCACTACGACCCAGGCACTGCCGTTGTTCATTTGTTGCTGGGTTGTGGTGGATGCAATATGCGTGATTTCAGGTGCCTGGCGAACATATATAGACACTGAATCACTTGCAATACAATTGCCCGTTACCCCGGTGGACACCAGTAAAACGCTCTCTACAGGAGCAAGCTGAACGTTTGGACAAGTCGCGCAATCTACGAGTTGCGCCGGGGTCCAGCTTACGTTATCAAAGCCCGACACCGAAAAATGAAGGGTATCTCCTGGACAAATGAGGGGCGCCTCGCCCAATTCCAACTGGCTTATGGCAGACAGGCTGATTAAAACAGTATCGGATTGCTTGAAGCCACATTCATCCCAGGCATCCACCCAATATTTCCCTGGGCCGGAAGCGGTGTACTGCGCCTCTGGAAAACCATCTTGCCAGCGGTAACGCGCGAATGCGGGGTCCGCTTGGAGCGTTACAGCATTGGCATTGCACGACGTTAAGTCTGGCCCCAGGTCCAGCAAGGGCGTTGTCCAGTCTTTGGAGATCGTGAACAGATTATCCCAGAATGAACATTCGTATGATTTGACAGGCTTAAAATTTTGGCTCAAATCCAACGGAGTGGTATTTAAACCATTATCGTTCAGCATACCATAAAGTATTTGCCCTTTCAGGGAAACAGGTAGCGACAATACTTGCGAAGCACAGTCTCCCGGCGCCAGCACGCCTGAATGCAGGAAATACAAATCGCCCCAAGGCAATGCGTTGTACAGCACTGGATTGGCGTCGTAAAATCGGATAGGCAGACTGTCGGGTAGTACATGATCTCCCTGGTTGCACACGTTAACCCGAAAGTGCACTTGCTCCTCATCGCACCAACTACTATCCACGGCAATAACCGCATTGGGCAGATAAATAAATGGCTCAAATTGTTGATTGAGCACGGGTGCCTGGCCTAAAAAACGATTGTAAATGCGCTTTCCTCCAATAGGTTTATGCGACTCCAATGGGTGGACAGGAATACTCAGGTCATCATTGATGTGCGGACCAGCATAGCCATACTGATTCCAGATGGGTCGAGCGGGTGGCCACGGAACATTGGCAGCTTCCAGCACCCGCAAACGTCCGCGTAAACTGCCAAACTCGTCGGGCCCTCCGGCATCGAAGGAGGTAAATATTATCTCTGCCTCGCCATCGCCATCACAATCAGCCACCACCGGATACTGCGTGCCAGTCACCGTAGGCGCCGCAACAACGTGCCAGTTTCGGTTGGGGTCCACACCGGGCGGAAGGGGTTCAGCACCAGCGTACATCAACCGCAATTGCGCTTCATCCTGGAACACGAGTTCGTCCAAACCATCGGTGTTAAAATCAAAAGCAACCGGTGTAGCCAGGCCTATGGAATCTGGAGTGGCAATACTCCACCAGTAAGGGGAGCTGGGGTTGGACATCCATGCATTCAAACTAAAACAAGTCAGGCGATTTTGACTGGATGCAATGATTTCAGGATAATCTTTGTCATAACCCAAAAGCTGGTCATTGATAACATTGGCAATACAGGGCATTGATCCGCTGAACGCTGTATTTTCCGGATAGGGGAAAAATGCAAGCAAGCCGTTCCGGTTCCAGACGTATACGCCGTGAATCGAGTCTCGTTTACCCGCAACAATCACATCCGGGGTATTGTCCAGATTTATATCTGCAACGGAAGTGAATCCATCGCTCCAAACGGCCAGAGAAGTATCCAGGGTGTTCAGATCGCGCTGGATAGTCAATTGATGCGCATCACCGTCCCAGCCATCCAAATCCACCGAATAAATGACGGGGCCGGCAGCCAGTTCCAGGCCATCGCAATCAGGGTCGCCGTTACAATGGGAACGCGTCAGTAATTCCGCTGCGAGCGATTGCGCTGTCTTGTAAAATGCATTTCGATAGGCCAATTGGCCATGTGGCTTGGAGTCATCTCCTTCGATACTCCTCAAGAAACGGCGTATGGAGGTGTCTATTGCCAGAATGCGGTTGCCGGCATATACCTCCATGTTGCCATCCTGGTTAAAATCTGCCAACTGTGGTCGCCATTCTTTCAATTCAAAACCATCATTTGAACTGGTGCTTGCCCAGGTTGAAGGCGTGTTGGAGGCCCCATAATTGGCAAATGCTGACAAACTGGAATTATGTATTGCAAAAATCTCGGCGCGCTGATTTCTGTCCAAATCGCCAATCGCCAATGGCCCGCCTGGGTATGCTTCTGTTGACACTGATATCTTTACGGGGTTAAGCGCATCCGAGCCATCCCCACGGAAAATTAATATATTGGGAGATTTATTGTTAGCGTAACCAGAGGATTGCTGAATTACAACTTCAGGCATTGAATTATTCCCGCGATCCAGGTTGGCAACCAGGGGTACACCAGCGATATGGATGTTTTTTATGGGTGATTCCCAGGCAATCCTGCATTGAAAATTGGCAGGTAAAGCGGTAGAAAGACAAGATGGGTTGTCTAAACATCCACAGGAAGCGTCAAAACAGTCGGGGTATCCGTTTCGATCATCGTCTACTCCCTGATTGTCACAGATCTCAGCACAAATAGGAAATTGCGGACATCCTTCCGTTCGTTTTGCTTCGTAATCCTCCAATGTTAGAGAAGCAGGAGTCACCGCCTGAACTGGGGCATTTTGTAATGGAATGGAGGTCGAACTACTGGATATAAAAGCGGAGGAGACATTCACGGAAAAGGGCTGTTCCGCACATCCACCAGCAAAACCATGGTTGTTGGGGCGCATGAGGTAGATTTTGTTGTCAAAAACAGGGTCTCTGATGGGGAACACCGGGCCTTGAGGAGATTCTGCGGGGGTATAGCATACTTCTTTCACCTTTGTTTGAAACCCCCAAAGCAACTCGCCCATTGAATCCAATTCCATAAAATATTGGGAATCATCCAAAAAATTGAATGTGGCTGTGCTAAAATAATAGCCGTTGCTCTTGGTTTTTTTCAAAAAAACGGATCCACTTAAACTGAATTCACTCTCTGAACTGGTAAATTTTTTAGCCCAAATCACCTCCCCGTCTTGATTGCACCGTACCAGATAATGCTCGCTGGTAAACGAAAAGCCGCCATCCTGTTCTGCCACCATATTATTGATTGCAAGATTGTATTGTTCGATGGGTTGGTATTTTTTGCCCCATTTAAGTATTCCATCTTTACTTATGCACACCGTGGAGGAAGTCAGTTCTGAAGGGTTTCCTAAGTTGGTATAATACCCCCCGTTGGTTGCGGCAACATTTCTTTGAATGCCATATCCAAATCCCAAATTAGAAGTCCTTACCCGCCAAAGCTCTTCTCCCTGAACTGAAAGGCAGATCCAGATCAGCGAATCACTTAGTACATCGCGTAATAAAAAAGAACCATCCAAAGATGCTGAAAAGTCACTCGAAGATAAGATTGGAGAAATACTTGGAGCCAGCTTACTGCTCCAAAGTATTTGTCCATTGCTGTCCCAGCGCATCAATTGCCCACTGTGTGTTAGGGCGATGACGCCGTGGTCGGGCGTTTGATTAATTATCTGCAAGCTGGCTGAATACTGTTTGATTTCTTTGGTCCAGGCAACGCTGCCATTCTGGCGGATCCTTGATAAAAAACTTGCACCGGCTAAAAGCATGTCCCCATTCGGAACTACCGCTAAGCCGGTAATCGTAGTGGACGGCAACCTATACCTTATTTGTGGCGGAGCTGCCGGAGTACAATAAGCATTCACCGGTATAATCATGGAAAATACCCTGGCACAGTAGTCATTGACCGTACTCAGTTCTATTAGGTAATTGCCCGTGGTGGGAAAGGTCCAATCCATCAAAACATTTTGTCCTGCAGGGACTCCATTTACGGTCCACTGGTAATGGTCAGCATGCTCCACTTGCGCCTGAAACGTAATACTTCCTCCCGGGGTGGTCTCCAACGCGCTACTTTCGATAAAACCGTTGAGGTTGCAAACTGCCTGAATGTTGTAATGGTAAGAACTGAAGCAATTAGAGCCCGCTCCGTTTGCAAGCAGTGAAATCTGGTAATCCGCTATGGTGGATGGGCTAAATTTAAAATCTTGTGCTGTGCTCTGCAATACTCCATCAACATACCAGGCGTAGGTGAGTGCATTTTGACTTTGGTTGGTAAAAAATACGGTGTCCCCCACATGGATCGAAGTTGCAGAAGCCACAAATGCAGCCAATGTGCCCTCCAGACAGGGTTCGAAACAGCCGGTAGAAACAAACAGACTGCTACGCAAGGATTCGCTCAAGTGCAGCATTCGATCACTTTGGCCCGGAGTAAACCGATACACACAGCTCCAGGGGGAGTAATCCATGAAATTCTCGGTCATATCGTTCACATCCATCGTCAGCGGGTTGGGAGCGGGTGCATCTGTATCGGTATGGCAGGAATTAAAATTACAGCTGCTGAGCGTTGCCTGATCCGGGGGTGTATCGCATACGCGGTCGCCTTGTTGTAGGCAATCATCATTTGTGCAACTACCCTCAAAAGTATGATACAGTCCTAAAAAGTGTCCCATTTCATGCGCCAACACCGTATTTTGCTGAAGAAAGCTGCTCCCGGTGAATTCCGCTCCGATTACAATACCGTCAAAATTTGAACCATGCGAAAACGGCAGTGTAGCATATCCGGCGTAAGGGTTGCCCTGCACCGCCGAAAAGATACTTTTCACGACCCATACATTAACATAGCGGGTTGGATCCCAACGAATTAGGTTTTTGAGTGCGGTGTCCTGAACATTTACGAATACATTGGTCAGACTTGATTGGGTACGCGTAATGCCGCTCGTAGCCAAACCATCGGGCGTTTGTTGGGCCAGGCAGAAGCGAAAAGGAACATCTACGCTGGCGCCCAGGCCTCCAAAATAACCGGTGTTGGCAAAGGCATCGTTCAGAAAAGCGACCGCATTGGTTATCCGGGAATCAGGAATGTTTTCCGGGCCGCCATCGTGGATGATATGAAAAACCAGCGGAATGGTGTAAGCCGGGCCGGAAAAGGATTCCTGCCCGGCAATTTTTTTCAAAGATTTTTCAAAAGCTAACTGTTCGGCTCGCTCCACACGTTCGGCATAATCGGCTCTATTGGCGACCAATAACTTATGTAATAGATCAGTACCGCAAGGAACCGGATCTGTTGGTAAGGATTGAGCCTGAAGCAAATAAGGGAATAGGAGCAGCAATAACAGGTGAATGACAAAGCGGGTTGTTGATAACGGTATCATAGGGTCTGATTATGTTGATGGATATAAATCAAAGGTATTGTATGGCAGATAAAGTTAAAGTCCCTTTTTGAGGAAGTGCATACTATCTGACACTCGAAGGCATGCTCAGAGCGTGCTCGGTGAATGCGCGTGGTCATAAGATGCAGGTGCGGCGCTGGGCATAGATTTTGGATAAAAATGTAAGAACCCAAGTGCGGCAAAAAGCGGACTCAATTAGCCGGAGTTGTGTAATTGCCTTCAATGTACAAAATCTAAAGATTAACGCCTGATTTAGTCTAGAGATACAGGCAACCCACGCCAATCCCAGTACCTTCACACCCATGAAAATATTTACACTCAGCTTTGCCAGCCTGCTGATTGCCAGCACACTTTTTGCCCAGAAAGCCTCTGTTGAAATTGGCCCTGAATTCAAAACAAACGGAGATATGTACTTGTGGAATCACCTGTATTCCGACCCAAGCGGGCACTATGTACTCCTCGCGGAAGAAAATCGAGGGTTTTTTCTTTACAAAAAATTCACCCCCATTCTACAGAAATATGATCGTGCGTTTAACCTTGGTTTGAACCAGGAAATCAAGATAGAGGACAGTGATATCGAGTTTGACGATATGCTCTACGCGCAGCAAAAATTTGTATTGTGCACTCGGAGTAACGATAAAATAGCCCAAAAAGTTACCATTTCAGCCACCATCGTGGGTTTGGATGCCAAGATTCAAAAAACGCAGCGGATTGCCAGTATTCCCTATGGCGATAAGGACAACCTTCCAGATGAAGTGAAATGGAAGGTATCGGCAGATACCTCCAAAATACTGCTGGCGGTATGGGCGGATCATGATGCCGACAAACTACAAACCCAGTTGCTGGTATCCGTGCAGGACAATCGGCTTTCCAACATTTGGAAGCAGAATTTTACACTCCCTTACACCCAGGAGCAACTAAAAATCCTGAACCTGGTCGTATCCAATACCGGGCAGGTATTTTTATCGGCAAAAGTTTACTTCGATAAAAAGGACAAAAAAGCAGCGAATAAAAAAGAAGAACCAGCGCCGCTACCCTATAAAATGGTCATCTTTTCTTTGGACGCAAGCAGTGATAAAGCCAGAGAAATCGCCCCTGAGGTAGCAGGCAAATTTATTACGGATATTAGCATCAACGTGGGCAAGAACGGCGAGCTTTATTGCGCCGGATTGTACACGAACGACAACAAAGGAGTCATTCAAGGTATCTTTTACAATAAAACCAAGGGACAAACCGGCACCGTAGAAGTTACTGTCAACAAAGAATTCAGCGATTCGGAGATTAAAAATTTTAGCACAAAAAAAGACAAAAGTGGGAATGAAGGGCTGGATCCCAATTTCGAAATGAAAGACTTGATCTTGCGCGAGGATGGAGGTGTGGTGCTAACGGCAGAAGAGGTGTTTAAGACCCACGAAAGTTATACCTCAACAGGAGGGCGCATGGAAACAGTGACCAACTACAACACCAACGACGTTCTTGTATCCAGCATATCGCCCAAAGGCAGTATAGACTGGGTGAAGATGATCCCTAAAAAACAGGCATTTGGCGGTACAGAAAAATACAGCAGCTATGCCCTTATGGTTTCCGGGGCTGGTTTGTGTTTCGTTTATAATGATGACAAGGACAATATCAGTCAGCCTGTAACAGCCGCGGCAAAAAGTATTAGTAGTTTCAGGGATGCTGTGGCCGGGATGCTTACGATCTCCGGGGAGGGCAAAATGGAACGGCAAAAAGTATTCGATATCAAAAAAGATAGCGGGACCCTTCTGGTTCCTAAAAGAAGCAAGCAGATTAGTCCAAACGAACTTTTTTTCGTTACCACCGGAACGGTTAAGATTACGGGCAAAAACATTTATCGCTTGGGCGTGATACGGATTAATTGAGCTTCACCAGCTGCAACAACTTTTCATGAAATTTCTGTCATTCCTCCTGTTTATACTGCTCAGTTCCAATTGCATGGGTCAAAACAATAAATCTACTATGAAATCATCCAATCCCTTGCTTTGCGACGTAGAAACGGGGCTCTGCGAAATACCCGGAGATTCGAAAAGCGCCACCATGCATCCCGTGATTACTGGACCCAAACCCGTTCACATCCTCTACTTCACCGACCCGATCTGCTCCTCTTGTTGGGGCATCGAACCGCAGCTTCGTCGGCTGAAACTGGAATACGGGGCTCAATTTGACATAGAATACCGAATGGGCGGGCTGCTGCCTTCCTGGGAGGTGTACAACAGTGGCAGCATCAGTAAACCCTCCGATGTGGCGCATCACTGGGACGAGGTGAGCCTGCATTACGAGATGCCTATTGATGGCGATGTGTGGCTGGAAGACCCACTGCCTTCCTCGTATCCGCCTTCCATCGCTTTCAAAGCGGCTCAAATACAGGACGAAAAAAAGGCCATCCAGTTCCTGCGCAGGATCCGGGAAATGGTTTTTCTGGAAAAGAAAAACATCACGAAATGGGAACATTTGGAAACTGCTGCCAAACAAGTGGGCCTCGACGCCCTGAAAATGAAAGCTGATTTTGAGGGCAAGGCAAAGGAGCTGTTTCAGAAAGACTTGGATCTGGCGCGAAGCCTGAATGTGCGAAGTTTTCCAACCCTGATTTTCAGCGATGCGGATCAGCAAAGGCTGGTGTTAAAAGGGGTGAGGCCCTACGAGCAGTTTGAGCAGACCCTGCTAGCCTTATCTCCAGAAGCAAAGAAAAACGCCTACGATACAGCCCCCAACGCACTTTTTTCGCAATATCCCACCCTTGCGACCAAGGAATTTGCCGTGTTGGCAGGCGTGTCCGGGGAGCAGGCGGAATTCACTTTGAGGGGACTTCTGGAGCAAAAAAAACTGGTGCAGTTTATAACGAAAAACGGGGTGCTTTGGAAAAAAGCAGATTGATAAGTGGTATTATTATATTGCCGTACCATAATGACACCGCTACGCGGTTTAATGCAAATACGCTAAAGATTGATTCCCATGATTAAATTACTGCTCCTTCCGGTTTTATTTTCATTGGCATCCTTTGCCAGGGCACAGGCGCCCAGTTTTTTTAAGGAAGGCTCAAGATGGGTTTATAGTACCACGGAGAGCTTTGAGCCAGGGCAGCAATTCCACCATAGTTGGATGGAGCAAAACATAATACACGGGGATACGCTGATGGACGGGGTTTTATATCAAAAGCTCTACACAACTTTTCACTTCACGACCACCGCTTATATGCCGGCGCCTTTTCCGCCGGTGATTTCCAATAGTCAGGATATTGTAGGGCCGACTTTTATCCGTCACGATACTTTTGAAAACAAAGTTTACTATCGCCCAGGTGTAGACTCCACAGAAAGAATCATTTATGATTTTAATTTACAAGTAGGCGACATGACCCCCATGCAATCCCCCATTTTTGAACTGGCCGGAGTTATAGATTCAATAGAAAATGGTTCGCTTTTTGGGTCTCCGGTAAAAAAGTTTTATCCGGCTGGAATCGGCGGAGATCCATTTTACCAGGAAAATTACATCCTGGAAGGGGTAGGAGGAAGCAATGGGCTTACTTATTTCCAACCCGTGTTACTTTTGGTATCTGGTGGCATCTATACGACCAGTTTGACTTGTTTTCAAAGCGGAGATCATATCTACTCCCCGAGCAACAGCGATTGCCCATTTCTTGAGTACGTTTCCACCGACCAGGCCATAAGCGAAGCCCCTGCGGTTTCGATTGCACCCAATCCTACTCAGGGTGTTTTCTCCTTGTTTGTGAGCGAGGGCTTGCGCAATGCCAATTTTGTTGTGACGGATTGTTTAGGAAGGCAAGTGCAATCTTCCATTTTAACGGAGCCTTCTCTGGCAGGTCAATTGCCCGCCCCCGGGATGTATTTTTGGGTTATTGAAAAGGACGGCCGACGTATCAAGACGGGCAAACTCATTTGCGAGTGAATTCTTTTAATCAATTACTTCTCTATCTGAACATGAAAATAAATCTATTCGCCACCCTCTTATTGGTTGCCACTGCCAGCAGTGCATTTTCTCAAACCCAATGGGCCAACTATTGGCCCCTGCAACAAGGCGCGGCCCTTGATTTTTCCAATGGTCAGCCGCAATTGATTCAACCATGCGCTTTGTGGACTTTTGAGGCCTGTGGGGCTATCTGCGACGACCAGGGACAACTCCAGCTATACAGCAACGGAGGCGGCCGCGAACCCCAGTTTCAACCAAAAGGCACCATCTGGAATAAAAACCACGAGGTACTCTACGATATGGGCAATACGGAGGGTGGCGGTTATAGCGCCAAGCAGGGTGCTACCATCATTCCGGCGCCGGGGAAACCCCGCCATTATTATGTGCTAACGATGGAAGAAGCAGAATTCGAAGCGAATGGAGGAGGGGTGCCCGGACAACCTTTTGGCCGTGGGTTTTCGGCTTTTTTGGTGAATATGGAGGCGAATGGGGGATTGGGCGCGGTAGAACAATACTTGCCAATGATCCATGCGCCCTCTTATGAAGGGCTGTGCGCCATTCGACACCCTAACTGTCGCGACTACTGGGTTATTATTACAGACCATAACACCCACGATTTGCTGGTCTTTCCGGTTACCCCTCAAGGGCAATGTCGTTGACTTAAGGAAAAAAGCGAGTGTGAAGACGTATTTTTGGATTGTCTAATATTCAAAAATATCAACACACTCGCCATGCATACAAAAGTAAAAAACATTTTATCAGGGATGAA
>Ga0247844_1003378_pt1 | contig 23568 bp, 18 predicted proteins | sample LaCtaG_FD_192421 | JGI IMG/M metagenome (GOLD analysis project Ga0247844, IMG submission 192421) | Freshwater microbial communities from meromictic Lake La Cruz, Castile-La Mancha, Spain - LaCruzMarch201714.5m_1 | ecosystem: Environmental > Aquatic > Freshwater > Lake | place: Spain: Castile-La... | reverse complement strand
CCGGGGATTCCCCCGCCAGAGCCACCCCATCACCCGCTGAACCCCAAAAAGCCCCCCCCGTCAGGCTTGCTATGCCAACATTCGTAAGAAGGTCAGAGCCTTTCGAGCCGTTGGCGTGAGCGTATGCCGGACCGCTCGTCCCTCGTAACGCTTCAAGATGAGGCCCGCAATCGTCAAGCGACGCAGGTGTTCACTGGTAGTCTTGAGTTCGATTTCCGTCGCGATGGAGATCTCCCCCACCGACATGTCCGGCTTTTTCTTGAGAAGTTCAAGGATCTCGATTCGGCGGTGATTAGCGAACCCCTTGACCACCCGCTCCAGTCTTCGCGACCGCGCCCCCGCCTTTCTGACAATGCTCTTCTTCAATTGCATAGCGAACATCCTGTACTCCACAGAACTTTTTTCAATGATATTCTAACTTTCTTACGAATATTGGTATAAATAGCAATTCTCCATCAGATACTGGTGATTTCGGCCGCTGGGCAGTGACGCAGCGATAACAGTGGGGCCGCCTGCAAAGCCTAACCGGCGAGCGCGGACATCCGGATGATTTTCGTCAATGCTTCCTTGGCTGGGAACGCTTGGCATCGGGATTGCCGGGACATCCGCAAGGAATGAGCGGGCTACAATTCGTTTTCTGGGGATTCCTTGCTGTGGAATTTGATGATCGCAACGAGCGGATCCGGCGCGTTCAGGATTTCGTCGGGCAGGGATGAGAACCTGCTCCATAAGCGGGTTTTTGCGCCTTCCGGTTGGGGGGTGGCCTTTTCGTTCAAATGCCGCTGCCAAGCGTTAAGGCTGCTCATGAGCTTCCGGAATTTGCCCTGCCAGTGGATGGCCTCCCTCTGGGAGTCCGCGAGCCATCCGACGAGGTCGAGCCTGTCGGTTTCACGCAGCTTGCGCTCGGCCTCGTCAGCATCAAGCTCGACAGCGGCGAGGACCGAGTGCCAGATCACAAGATAGAGAAGGCGCTCGGTTTCCCGGCCGGCATCGTGGCAGGCCGAGCACCAGAACCGGTCCCGAATGATGCCCGAGTGGCAGGGGGATGGGACGACTGACCCGATGCGGTAATACGACATCTGGCATTCAAATTCTTTTGTCTGGTGGCTGCTCTGCAAGGCCCCGCATTCCGCGCAACGGATTGCCGGATCGAGCGTGATGGTGTCGAACATTCCCATATCCCGATATGTATGCGGCAGGAGGCTGCCGAAAAAGAAAATATCAACGCTGGCTTCCTCTGGCGCAACACTCAGTGATTGAAAGGTTCGGGCATATCGCCATTGATCGCACCGATGACTTCGGCTGCCTTCAACCCGTTCTTGCGCATCCCCCACAACGATCCTCTTCAACGGGAAGCCTGGCATGAAGCCTGCCGTATTGGCGCCTGGCTGCAGTTGGAACAACCGCGATGCCGAGTCCGTGCATTCGGCTCGCTGGTCAGAACTGGCGCATGGCACCCGCGCTCCGATATCGATCTTGCCGTGGAGGGAACTGTAGATATGGGCTGCTTTCGACGGAAGAGGAAGAAGCGGTTGCCCGGCACCATCGTGCCGAACTGCCCGGCATCCACTGGGCGACACTCGAATCGCTCGAAAGATTCCGGGCATTCCTGATCAAGCATCCGGAGCTACGAGAGGCTCATGGCTCCGGGGAATCGGGAAGGATCCCTCGCTCGGTTGAGACGGCATAAGGCGGCACGAGCGAAATCCCAGCACGCCTAGTAGGAACTGCGAATCTCCGGTCTGCCCTCTGGGCTGAAGGTGCCGTTCTTGGCTGCTTTGGAAGCTTTGAGGGGCGGCTGCCCGTCTGGTATGTATCCCGACTTTGTCCAGGGCGTAGCCACTGCGTCTTGCCGATTTTTCGATGGCGGAAAGGAGCGTATACCCGTCCCTCACTCCCCTGCTTGATTATCCGACTGAGGTGAAACGCATTACCGATGGTGGTGGAGTCTTTTTCCGCAATTGAATCACAAAAGACTGCACGAGACGGATGGACGTCACTGCAATTGCCAGACCACAGAATATTTCCATGGCGGCGGGTTAGCAGCATCCCTCCCGGAACACTCGCCGAATAAACCGTCCCGCTATATGGGACGACCGAATGCTTGCCACCGGTTGTCTTGGATTTTGTGCAAGCAGTATTCTGCGTTCTTATGGTGACACGGTAGATAGTATTTTCCCCTTCCCGCACGTGCTCCCGATAGGTCACCGAATAGCCAAGACTGATCGCGAGCCATGACACCTGCTCAGCCAGCCGTATCGACGCGCTGGAATATCGGAAGGACTCCTTTGATCGATTCTGGCAATCCATGGTTGTCGCAGCGTCAAAAAATGCCCGTCGCAGCCTGATGTCTCCATTCATGATAAAATCTGGAACAAACTTATCTGTGGCATGACCGAACTGCCGGAAGTATTGAGCAAAGTGCTTCCTTCCTACCGCAAAGTGCCTGCCATGCTGGGTGTAGCAAAACTTCAGCCCAAGTTTATTTAAGATGCCTGCCATGAGGTCCCATTCCTCAGGGTTCGCAATCTTGCTTTTTGAGAGCTGAAAACAATAAGACGATTTATCTTCATTAAATACATAGGAGCCCTCGGACATGTAATATCCGAGGAGCTCCGCCCAGAGCAGGGAATCGAAAAACTGGCTCACTGTCCTCATGCTGGTAGGTCCGTGCTTCGGGTTTTTAAGCGATGCCGGGGGGATCTCAATCTGGTCGACAAACTTTCCTCCAAGGTATGGCTCCAGGGCGTAAATGTGAGTGTGACCGCCGCGACTCAGCTCTTCTCCCTGTCTCCGTTCCCAGAGCCCCTTCCTCCATATAGCCTTAGTAACGAAAAGATGGTTCGGGGTTACGAGATATGCGACTCGCCGCCCCTCGAACTGATGCATCGGCCCCTCGTAATGACCGGAATGAATAGCTGTGGCCGAATGGAACTCCAGCCTGCCATCAATGTTGCAGGCAAACTTATGTGTCCGCTTTGCTTGAGGCCAAGGAATCCAGCCCTTGCTCGTAAGCACTTCGGTGTCGGCGGAATGGCCCGACAGCGTGGTGCTATCTGGATCCCCGATCCCGCCTTCGCCACTCTGTACCACCCGGAACAGCTGATCCCGCAGCTCCATGGGGTTGATGCCCGAAATCGGCTGACTCAAGCTGTTCCCCACAAGCAGGGTTTCGAGCTGGGGCGTGAAGTACCCGGGCTTGACCGGATCCAGACTCCGCTTCCCGGTGATCTTATACAGCAGGTTCCTCCCGATCCGGTTGTGGTCCCGGGTCACCCGGTCGACCAGGAAGTCGTCGGTCGACATAAAATACTTGTTCGCCAAACTGTCCCGGTCGTCATCCTGGGCTTCCCCCCGCTGGATTTTGAGCAGCTTGGCTGCGGACTTGGCCAGAAGCATTGGACTGAGCTTGTCACTGGCTTCCCCCATGGTGCGCAGAGTGACATCGGGATCGAGACCAACTCCATTGAGTCGCTCACTGAGCAGCTTGAGCTTTTCCTCTGGGGGAAGAGTTTCATCCACCTTCTTGCCCATGAACTTGGTGTAGAACTTCCCAAGGGCTTGCTTGTCGTAAGCCATTTGATTGGCTTGGAGGATTTCCGGCCCCCACAGCTTGGTGAGTTCCTCATCCTTAACGCCGAGGGCATTGAGCACGGGATAGAGCTTGATGGTTGCTTGACCGATCCCAGCACGGTACACACCGGTGTCGGACTCCATGTAGAGGCGCACTTGGGGGCCAGTGCCTGGCTTGGGCATGATATGAGACTCCAGTTCGCCATTTTCTTTCTTCCGGGCGTAAATTCCGGCCCTCAACCTAGCCTGCGACACTGAGCTGTACTCATTCCCGCCCACGACAAAGGTCCCTCTTTCAGATAGGTAAGGGACGTTTGCCAACAGCACCTTCTTCTTTTCGATGGGCCGGTTCGTGATTTTGTCCACCAAGGTGAGACTGCCGTACAGTGGGGAAGCCAGGCGGCCTCCTTCCATAAGGGCTTTTTTGGCGTCGCTGGGTCCGAACTGCAGCTTTTTCTGGTCGTAGTCCAGCTCGTCCAGCTCCACGCGCACTTGATCGTTTTCCATGGGGAACCGGGAAGCAAATGCTTCCTTGGTGCGGTCCAGGATGTCCTGGCGCAGTGCGGGGATGTCGCCGAAGCCGCGAAGCTTCACTCCTTCGGGGAGGACTTCGTCGACTGGGGCGGTGCCATCCTGCATCGCTAAATCGGATGCCGTGTTCAAAAGGCCTGGATCGCTGTCTCCGGTATCCGGCAAAGTCTGCCTGACCCGCCGGATAGGAAGGAGGGCATCAGGCCGTAGGCTGGGGATGGTTCCCGAGGCAACTTCTCCCGGGTCCAAGCTGGGAACGATATTGTTAGGCAGGGCCTCGGCTATTCCTTCGCCGAGTTCGCTTGAATGGAGGGCGATGTTCATTTGGCCCCCTTTCCAGTCGCGAGGTTGGCCTGAGTTCCGGTCAAAACGCGATCGGCTTTGGGCAAAGATCGCCACGCTTGCACCCCATCGCGGGCTCTGCCCAGGATGAGTATGGCGCGGTCGAGGTCGTCATCATCCCAGACCTGATAGAGCTTTTCCTTCGCAAACTTTTCGACCCCATCCATCAGCCCGTCGAGCTCATCTGGGCTCCTCTTCTTGCGGGGCTCAGGACGCTGGTCGGGCGCGAGCGTTTTTTGTTCCGGTGCCTTCTTGGGCTTCGTCAGCGCCAATCGGTCGAGCCAGGATCTTTGGCTCGTTCCGTTGACAAAAGCCCAGAGCTCCCGCTGCTTTTCCCGCAGATTCTCCGGCAGTTCAAGTGTCGGCGTTATGGCCAATTCGGAGAACTTCACTTCTTTCGGCAGGGAGAACTCCGCCGCCACAGCCTCTGCGACATTCATGAAGCGGTAGGCCGTTGAGCGATTGATCTGTGGGGCATACCTCTCCAGCCAAGCCTTTAGTCCGTCGCCCACCTTTCCCCATCCTGAACAGTGTCCGCGCGCGAACACTGTTTCCCTGATCCTTAACATCATGGCCCCAAATTTGATGACTTCCGACATCGCGCAACAGGCTCGATCGTATTGATCCGTCAACTGCTGCCCCATGAGGGCATCTTCGGAGAGCGGGCCGGTTGCCGACACAAGCGCGCTCGGTCCCGGCAGAAGCTCAGACCTCGTCACCAGCGCGGTCGCGGGCGCGGGTGCAGCCGGGGTGAACAGACGCGCGGCCGGAGGCTGGGCGCTGAGGCCCGGGGCTGTGCCGACTGGAGCCGCTGAGGCCACCGGTGGGGTTGCGGGTGCAGCCGGGGTGAACATCGGCTTGGCCGGAGGCTGGGCGCTGGAGTTCGGGGCGGCGCCGAGTGGAGCCGCTGCGGCCACCGGCGCGGATGCGGGTGCAGCCGGGGTGAACATCTGCGTCGCCGGAGGTTGGGCGTTGAGTCCCGGGGCGGTGCCGAGTGGAGCCGCTGCGGCCACCGGTGCGGTTGCGGGTGCAGCCGGGGTGAACATCTGCGTCGCCGGAGGTTGCGCGCTGGGGTTCGGGGCGGTGCCGACCGGAGCCATTGCGGCCACCGGCGCGGATGAGGTTACGGGTACATGCGTGTTCTCCACATCCCGCTGCATGATTGGCGCGGGCAGGCTATTTTTTGGGGGCGTCGCTGTCATAAAATTAAATAATCGCGCCGCTATCTTGACGGGCGGGCCGGGCGTTCCGGGCGATGAAGGCGTCGAGGTCGGATTGACGGAATAGGACGCGCCCGCGTCTTTGGCCGATGCGAACGCACCCGAGCTTTCCGGAGGCAAGGGCTGAATCCAATGTTCTTGGGCTAACGCGGAGGGCCTCGGCGGCCTCCCGGCGGTTGCGAAGGAGAAAGTTGCTCATCGTGCATTAACATAGTGTATAAATTTCATATTTGACAAGAAAAAAACACACTATTACATAGTGTGGCATGGCCGAATCCAAAAAATCCACGTGTATCGCCGTCCTCCGGCACCTAACGCCACTGACCGCCAACGAATTTGCATCACTGATCGGCCGGAAGGTCGATTGGATGAAAAGGATCGAGGCTGGAATACTTCCACTGCGCCCACATGTGGCGCGCCTTGTTGCCCACGAAACGGGGGTGTCACTGGAGTGGCTGCTCTGCGGCGACCCAAAGAGTCCGTGCGTGGACGCGAAGGGTAATCCCTATTCTCTTGAAACCTGGCACGCGTATCGCGCCAAGTTCGGCCAAGAGCGGCCAGACCAGCTCAGTTGGTGCGCGCCCTGCGCGTACCTCCCGGTGATTTACTCCATCGCCCGGGCAGCGGCCGACAAATACCAGGTGGAACTTTTTGCGGACGACCTCACCGCAGCATTGGACAAGCTCGCGGCCCGCTACGGGCAGAACCACGAGGGCGGCAGCACCTGGCAGGTCCAGATGGCCAAATACCCCGACGCATTCAATCTCGTCGTGGGCGAGAAGCGCGCTGGTGATGAGACGGACGCCTTCGTCGAATTCAGCGGGCTCGCGCCGAAGTTTTTAAGTGATGCCACGACGAGAGGATGGCTGCGGACAGGCCGGTTGGTGGCGCTGGAAAAGCAGGGGCAGAATCAGAAGATTACGGTGAAATTGGCAAAGGATGGATCACTCAACAGCGCCACTATACCAATGAGGAAATCCCAGAAGAAGCAGCACGGCGGTAAGCGAAAGCAGACACAGAACCCATAAGCCGATGCAATCCGGCGGGTCCATGCAGAGCCCGCGCCGACCGCAGGATTCTCGCTGCTACCCGGCGGACTTGCGACCGGCGGACTTGCGACCGGCGGACTTGCGACCGGCGGACTTGCGACCGGCGGACTTGGGGGCTGCCGCAGGCATGATCGCGAAAAAGGCTTTTGCGGCCTGCGGCGTCGCGAGCCCGTTATAGTGGGACTGAACAATTTTTGGCGAGTTGCCAGCTTCATAGGCGATCTCTGCGAGGTTCTTTTTCAGCGCCAGCCGATAGGAAATTGCAGAATGCCGCAATGCGTTTGCCGGCCACGGCTTCAAGTCCTTCCTCGTCTTTCCCGTTTGCGGGTCAATCTGTGCAGCACGGGCCGGAGGGTAGTCGCTGAAAAAAGGACCGTACCCGGCGCGTACGCGCGAGAGGGTCCACAGGTCCCTCGCTTTCGTCAAATCCGGCGGCCACAGCTTGCCCTCTTTTTTTGAGCACGATGCCAGCCACGCTTTCGCGTTTGCTGGAATAGTCACCACGCGGCGGGAATTGGTTTTGGTCACGCCTGCCCCAACCGTAATATTGCCTTGCGCGATCGAGACGGCCTGCCAGTCGAGTCGCTCGATTTCGGACTGGCGCAACCCGCAGAACAGGGCGATGACGACGCCGGCTAAAATGTCGGGGTGGCAGACTGAGAGCAGCGTCGCGGCTTCCGTTGGTGTCAGGATAGCGGCCTCCTTGCCCCTCACGGTGACTTTTGCGGTCAGCTTGGCAGGATTCCCTGTGATCCATCCCCGCGCTTCGCAAAAAGCGAAGAGCATGCTCAGCTGGGTCCGGTAGTGCCGGACGGTCCCCGGTGAGGAGGTGGCGGCCAAACCATCAAGGAGACTCTGGCAATCCTCGGCGGTGATGCTTGAGGTATTCCGGTTCGCGAAGAAGTTGGCGATGAAGGTCGCCCGGCTCTTGAGCGTCGCGCGGTATTTTGCAGAGCGGTCGGCACGGCTCAGCTCGAAGGCTGCGACGGCATCGGACATGGGCTTGCCGGATTCCTTCAGGCTCTTTTCCTTCACCGCTGCCCTTGCGATTTCTACAAGGGTCAATCCCGTTCCTGACAAAATCTTTTCCGCGGCTATCGCGTCCGCTCGCGTTGCCGAGGTCATAGCCGTGACGGAAAGTCCGAATTGCTTTTGTTCTTGCCTCACTTCCTTCAGGCGGTCTTCCGCCTTCTTTTTATCAGCAAAGTGCTCCCGTTTCCGGCCTTCGGCGGTCGGGTACGTCACCCGATACCTGGTGCGCCCATTGATCATGACCTCGCAAATGCCGGTGCTCGCCTTCCTCATGCAAGAAAAAGTGTTACCCGATAGTTACCCGATACTCAACATTTTTGTGCGTGTTCCTGCATTGCTATACGATCCCTGATTTTCCGACTAATTCTAAAAAACCCCTGTATTTATGCGGTTTCCCGGGTATTTTGTGGGGCGCGCCCGGCTGGGATCGAACCAGCGACCATCGGATTAGAAGTCCGGTGCTCTATCCACTGAGCTACGGGCGCAAATGCGGGGCGGCGGCCGGGGAGGCCTGGCGGCCACGGAACACTAGTAGTTCATCGCGGGCGGGCAGGAAAGGGGGAATTCAAGGTGTCCCCGGCGGGGATTTGTTGGCCTTGCATGTGCGGGGAGTCTCTGGGAAAAAGGGGGGATGACAGAAGAACTGACCCAGGCCGTTGAGAGCGGCAGAGTTGATGACAAAACGGCGGCGGCCCTCGCCCGCCTTACACCCGGCTCCTACTGCCAGCACAAGAGCTGGGGATTCGGGCGTGTGGCGGAGTGGAATCTCATCGCCGGGCAGATCCTGATCGATTTCGGCACCAAGAAGGCCCACCCGATGCAGGCCGTCTATGCCGCCGGGACCCTTGTGCCGATTCCGGACGGACATATCCTCGCGCGAAAGGCCTCCGATCCGGACGCCGTGCGGGCGCTCGCAAAAACCGACCCGCTCGCCCTCGCGCGCCAGGTGCTGGGCGACCTCGGCGGGCGGGCGACGGCCGATCAGGTCGGCGCCGCGCTCCAGCCGGAAATTTTTGATGCGGCCGGGTTCAAGAAGTGGTGGGACGCGGCAAAGAAGAAGATGCGGGGCGACGGGCATTTTCAGATTCCGACGAAAAGGAACGATCCGTTTGTCCTGCTGGAGTCTCCGGTAAGCCCGGGGCTGGGTCTGATCGAGCAGTTCCGCGGGGCGCGGCATACGAAGGACCAGGTGGCGGCGCTCGACCAGATCACGAAGGCGCTCGGCGACCTGGCCCAGGAGGTCGAGGAGCTCCAGGCCCTCGCCGGGCAGATCGAGGACGCCGCCTCGAAGGGGCGCAACCTGCAGTCCGCCGCGGCCATTGAGATGCTTCTCGCGCGGGATGAGATCCTGGCGCGCCATGAGGCCTTGAAGCCAGGGCCCGAAGCGCCGACGGTCGCCGACCTGCTTCGCAGCGAGGATTCGCGGCTCGTGCCCCTCTTCGCCTCCCTGCCCGCCTCCAAGCACCGCAAGGTCCTCGAGGCGTTTGAAAAGGCGTTCGGCGAGCGCTGGCCGGACAAGGCCCTGAGGCTCGCGCAGCTCTCCGGGTCGCGCCTCGCCGTCGAGGTCTCCAAGCTGTTTGAAAAGGCCGGCCGGGCGGACGTGATGCACGCCGCGCTGGCCCGGTGGATCAGCGAGCGCTCGATTTCCTCGGAGACGCTCATCTGGCTCTGCAAGGAGCGCGGCGCCGGATACGACGGGCTTTTCAACGCCGAGCTTCTGGCGGCCGTCTTCAGCGCGCTGGAGAACGACATGCTCAACGAGCGCCGCACCTCGCGCCTCCGGGACCTCCTCATGGACGACTACGCGCTGCTCGGCGAGCTGATTGCCGGGGCCGACCGGGACACCGTCCGCGACACGATGCGCAAGCTCATCCTCACGCCGGTCTTTGACGACCTCACCAAGCGGTCGCTCATGGCCCGCATCGTCAAGCTGCATCCGGATACCCAGAGCATGATCACCGGGGATGCCCCCGAGGAAAAGGTGGATACCCTCACGGTCTCCTGGCCCAGCATGGAGAAGCGGAAGGCCGACTACGAGCACCTCATCTACAAGGAGATCCCGCAGAACCTGCGCGATATCAACGTCGCCAAGGAGCAGGGGGACCTCCGGGAAAATTTCGGATTCAAAGCCGCCAAGGAACAGCAGCGCGTGCTCGAGCGCCGGAAGATCGAGGCCGAGCGGGAGCTCTCGTCAGCCCGCGGCACCGACTTCGAGAGCCCCGATACGACCCAGGTCTCGATCGGGACCGTCGTCCGGCTGGTCTCGGATTCCGCTCCTCCGGAAACCTACAGCATCCTGGGCGCATGGGACAGCGCGCCGGATCTCGGCATCGTTTCCTACAAGGCGGGGATCGGCCAGATCCTCCTCGGAGCAAAGGTCGGGCAGGCAGTTGAGCTGCCCAGCGAGACGGGCGGGATGCGCCGGTTCGAGATCGAGAGCATCGAGGCGTTCACAGATTTCGATCTGCTCCGCGAAAAGGTCCACGCCCTCGCGCCGGCTGAGGCCTGATGCCCAAGCCGGGAGGGGCTCAAGCTTCGGAGAGCAGCGGCCCGATCACGGAGACCGCGCGGGTGTAGAGCGGATGCCGGCCCCCGCGGCTCAGCTCGGCGAGCAGGGTGTCGGTGAGCCGCTCGCGGCCGGCCCCGAGCGTGAGCGTGGCCTCAGCCGCCCCTTCGATGTGAAGGGTCGCGTGGAAGAACCCGGTGTCGGGCTCCCGGTGCAGGCGGAAGGAAAACCCGCTGCCGCCCAGCGTGATCTCCGCCATGCCGCTGGTTCCCTCGCAAACCGTCTCGAAGGAAACCGTGCGCCCGCGGGAGTCCGCAAACGAGTGGACGGAGAGGAGCGGCTGCAGCGTCCATCCCAGGCGGTCCGCCAGCCAGCCAAGGAGAAGGAGGGAGGTGGTTGAGGACTCCGGGCAGCACGCGATGCGAACCGAGGAGATCTCCGCGATCCGCTGCAGGGCGGCGGCGTGGTCGAAGAGGTTGGCAAGGGCAAAGCGCCAGGGCTGCAGCCGCGTCCAGTTCAGGTCGCACAGCACCGGGCCCGAGGCCCCGGCAATCCGGCGGGTCAGGGCAAACTGCGCCCCCGGGTTTTTCCAGGCCCGGCTGTCAAAAATCAGGCGATCGACCCAGGACCAGAGCTGGTCGTCGGGCGGCTCGGAAAACTCCGCCTGGGACCAGAAGCAGAGCGGGAGGTCGGAATCGAGGTGGGAAAAGACGATGCTCGGAAGTGCGGACGCGCTTTCGCCGTCGAGCTGAAACGTGATTTGCTCGGAGCAGATCTGCTGGCCGCCCTTGCCGGCCAGGTGGCAGTGCGCGCTGATCCATGCGCGGGCGCCGGGCTTTTCAGCGCGCGGGTTGGCGAGGATCAGGATCGCGCGGAACGCGTGCTGGCTCGCGATCGTGGAGAGGAGCCCGGTGTTGGTTTCCAGGCTGGCGGGATCCTCGGTGTAGATCACGAGGTTGATCAGGGAGGCGCGCGTCTTGGTGTCGCCACTCGCCTCCCAAAGGCGGCCGAGCTCCCTGTCGATGCGGCCGATCTCGACCGGCAGCCCCGGCTCGCTCATAGCCTCCTCCACGTGATTCCGTGGCGCTTGATCAACTCGTCCGCCTCGGTCGGGCCCCATGACCCCGCGGAGTAAAATGTCAGGTCGTCGGATCGTGTCTGCCAGGCCGCATGGATCGCATCCACAAACTTCCATGCCTCCTCGACCTCATCGCGCCGGGCAAAGAGCGTCGGGTCCCCGCTCATGGCATCCAGCAGCAGGCGCTCGTAGGCCTCGGGGGTCGCCTTGCCGAAGCTGGTCCCGTAGTGGAAATCCATCTTCACCGGCTCGATGCGCAGGCTCGACCCCGGCATCTTGGCGCTCATCCTCAGGGAGACCCCCTCATCGGGCTGGATCCGGATCACGAGCACGTTGTCGTCCACCGCCTCCCCCGTCGCCTTGAAGAGGACCGGGGGCACGCTCTTGAAGTGGACCGCAATCTCGGTCCCGCCTTTCGGCAGCCGCTTGCCGACCCTCACAAAAAACGGGACCCCGGCCCATCGCCAGTTGTCCACGTTCACCTGGAGCGCCACATACGTCTCCGTGCAGGATTCGGTATCCACATTCGCCTCGTCGCGGTAGGCGGCGACGCGCCTGCCATTGATCGATCCCGCTCCGTATTGGCCCCGGACCACATGGCGGAAGACATGCTCCCCCTCGAGCGGCCGCAGCGAGCGAAGGACCTTCACCTTCTCGTCGCGGATGGCGTCCGCGTCGAGGCCGGTCGGGGGCTCCATTGCCGTGAGGCAGAGGAGCTGGAGGAGGTGGTTCTGGACCATGTCGCGCAGGGCGCCGGATTTGTCGTAATACCCCGCGCGGCCCTCCACGCCGAGGGGCTCGCTGGCCGTGATCTGGATATGGTCGATGTAGCGGGCGTTCCACATCGCCTCAAACAGGGCGTTGGCAAACCGCAGGACCATGATGTTCTGCGCCGTCTCCTTGCCCAGGTAATGGTCGATGCGGTAGGTGTCCGCCTCGGCAAACGCCCCTTCGACGAGGTCGTTCAGGTGCCTCGCGCTCGGAAGATCGGTGCCGAACGGCTTCTCAACAATCACGCGCGCCCACCCGCCCTGCGCCCCCTTGTTGAGCCCGCTGCGGCGCAGGTTTTCCAGGATCACCTCAAACTGGTCGGGGGCGGCGGCCAGGTAGAACAGGCGGTTGCCCCGCGTGCCCCGCGCCGCATCCAGCTCGTCGAGGCGCCGCGCCAGCGACTCGTAGCCGGAAAAATCATCGAATGCGCTGCGGTGGTAGGCCACGGAGGCGGCGAACGCCCCCCAGAGGTCGTCGTTGACCGACTGGCGGGAGAACTTCCTGACCGCCTCGCCGAGCTCCTCGCGGAAGGCCTCATCCGTCTTGTCGCGGCGGGCAAACCCGACCACGCTGATCGCCGGCGGAAGGGCCCCGTCGGCGGCGAGGTTGTAGAGGGCCGGAACAAGCTTGCGGTGGGTCAGGTCGCCGGTTGCGCCAAAGATGACCAGCGCGCAGGGGTCGGGCATGGCGCGGCTGGCGAGCCCCTCGCGGAGCGGGTTGGTCAGGGTGTTTGGCATGGTGGCGGGGTTGTATCGGTTTGGCCGCTGGCTTTCAATCGCGAATCCTCTCCTCCGGCCTGGCCCCGGGGGATCAGGGGCGGGGGGCATCGGGGGCATGACGGAAGACGAGCCCGTGAAGGTCGTCGAGGACGGAGTAGAGGCAGGGGATGAGCAGGAGGGTGATGAGGGTTGCGAACGTGAGGCCGAAGACGATCGCCTGCGCCATCGGCGCCAAAAACTGCTCCTGCCCGCTGCTCGCAAAGGCAAGGCTGAAGAGCCCGGCAACCGTGGTGGCGGAGGTCAGGAAAACCGGCCGGAAGCGGGTCCCCGCGCTCGCGAGGATCGACCGCCACCGCAGGAGCGGGTGGATGTGCAGCGGCTGGCTGCGGGCCGCGGACCCCGGCTGCCCGGCGGCGGCGTGGCGGTATTGGTTGATGAAATCCACGAAAACCACCGAGTTGTTCACGACGATCCCCGCAAGCGCGATCGTGCCCATCATGGACATCAGGCCGATCGGCTCTCCAAGGAGCAGGAGGCCGAGGATCACGCCGACAATCCCGAAGGGGATGACCGACATGATGACCACGGGCTGCAGGAACGAGTTCGTGATGACCGCCAGCAGCGTGTAGATGAGGAGCATCGCGACGATGGCGGAAAATTGCATGCTCGCCACGCTGCGGTCGGTATCCTCGCTCTCGCCCGAGAGCGAGGCGCTCACCCCCGGGTGGTCGCGGAGGATTTCGGGCAGCCACCGGGAGACCTGGGCGTTCACCGCCGCCGACGTGACGATCTTGCTCTCGACATCGGCGGAGACGGTCAGGACGCGCTCCTGGTTGGCGCGCTTCACGCGGGCGACGCCGGTCGTTTTTTCGATGCGCGCGACGGCCGACAGATCCACCGGCGCGCCCGAGGCGTTGATGATCCGGAACCCGCGCAGGAGCTCGGGATCCTGGCCGTAGCGCTCGGCGACTTTGACGCGCAGGATCACCTCCTCGTTGCCCCAGCGCATCCGGCCGGCCTCGAGGCCGAAGAACCCCGCCTGAAGGGCGCGCGCCACCGCCGTGGCATCCAGCCCCGCGGACGCCGCCGCCGCATCGTCCACCCGGATCTGATACTCGGTCTTCCCCCTCGGGAAGTCGTTGCCCACATTGTAGACTCCCTGGACTCCGCGCAGCCGCTCCTCGATCAGCGTCGAAACCGTGAGAAGCTCGTCAAACTTCGACCCGCTCAGCTCGACGTTGACCGGGCGCCCCACCGGCGGGCCGCCCTCCTTGATCTGGACGCTGAGGCTGACGAACTCCGGGAACTCGGAGAGGATCTTGCGGAGCGAGCGGGCAATTTCGGAGGGCTTCCGGCACAGCGGGTTCTCCTCGTCGATATCGACGGTCACAAACGCAAGGTTCGTGCCGTATTCCAGGAACTGGTTGGTCGGATCGAAGCGGGCCCCCACCCGCGTGATGATCGCCAGCAGGTCCTCCGGGGGAAGGACCTCGACGATGCGCCGCTCCAGGCGCGAGACGGCCTCCCGCGTCTGCTGCAGGCTGAAGTCGGCCGGCAGCTCCGCCTTCATAAAAATCGTGTCCGCAAAATCGGTGGCAAATAATTTGAAGGGAACCATCCCCACCCCAACGATGACTCCGCCGCCAACGAGCAGGGCGATGAATGCCGCAATCGTCAGATACCGCCACCGCAGCGCGAGAACCAGGAGGTGGCGGTAAAGGACGACGATCACGTGCAGCCCCGCATCCACCGCATCCCTCATGTCGCGATACGTCACCTCGACCGCCCGCGGGATCGCCGCAAAGCCCCGCGCCGGCGGCAGCGCGGCAAGGGCCTTTGCGCTGCGGCCGCGCCGCACGAAATCCGCAATGTGGCTGGGCAGGACGAGGAACGCCTGGATCAGCGAAAACACCAGCGCCGAAATCACGACGACCGGCACGATGAGCAGAAATTTCCCGATGATCCCCTCGGCCCAGATGAGCGGGAGGAACGCGGCGACCGTCGTGCTGACGCTGCCCACCACCGGCCAGATGACCTCCTGCGAGCCCCGGATGGCCGCCTCGTGCGGGGCCATCCCCTCCTGGATGTAGCGGTAGCAATTTTCCGCCATGACGATCGCGTCATCGACGACCATGCCCAGCGCCATGATCATGGCGAAGAGCGACAGCAGGTTGATCGTGTAGCCGCCGAGGTAGAGGACCAGCATCGCCCCCGCAAATGAAATCGGGATCCCGATGGCCACAAGGATCGCCAGCCGCCAGTTCAGGGTCAGCATCAGGAGCACGGTCACCAGCACGAGCGCCTGAAGCCCGTTTTCGAGCACCGTGCCGATGCGGACGCGGATGAACCGGGTCGTGTCGCTGAGGACCCGCGTCGTGACCCCGGGAGGAAGCGCCTGGGATTCCCGGGCAAAGACTTCCCGGCACTGCGCCACCGTGAGCAGCGCGTCGGAACCTTTCTTCCGGACGATGGTGTAGGTGATGGCCGGCAGCATATCCGCCCGCCCGTAGGTGCGGGCCTCCTCGGTCGTGTTGCGGAAGTTCGCCACGTCGCGCAGGAGCAGCGTGCGCCCCCCCGCCGTCTTGATCGGCACCTCCGCAAGCTCCTCCGCCGAGCGGATCTCGCCCATCAGCCGCACCAGCCTCTGCCCGCCGCTCCCATCGATCCGGCCCCCCACCGCATTCAGGTTTTTCCTCCGCACGGCCAGCGCCACGTCCTCGAACGACACCCCGGCGGACTCCAGCTTATACGGGTCCAGCTCGACCCAGACCTCCCGGCGGTCCATCCCGTCCACAAGAACATCCGAAACCCCCGGAACAATCCGCAGGCTGCGCTTGATGCGCTCCAGCGTGTCCCGGATCTGCATGACGTCGTAGTCCGGCGGATAGCTCACCGTGAACGTGATGAGGGGAAACGGGATGTCGAACTCCTCAATGACCGGCGGCTCGACCGAGGCCGGAAGCTTTCCGCGGGCTTTGTCCACCGCCTGGCGGACCTCGTTGAGCACCGGATCCAGGTTCGTAATCGAGGGATCCACCTCGATGAAGATGTTTGAGAAGTTGTCCTCCGAAAACGAGCTGACCTTTTTGAGCCCCTGCACGCTGGCGAGCTCCTCCTCGATCGGGACCGTGATCGTGCGCTCGATCTCCTCCGCGATCCCGGTCGTCGGATCCAGCGTCGTCACCTGGATGAAATTGCTCGAGACGTCCGGAAACAAATCCAGCTTGAGCCGCGTCGTCGCCGTCAGGTAGCCGGCCACCAGCAGCACGACGCACAGGAGGTTGACCGCCACGCGGTTCCTCACGCTCCAGGCGGGCAGGCTCATTGGATAAAGACCCGGTCGCCCGCTTTCAGCCCCTCCAGCACGGGAAAGACGCCTTCGATCTCGGGCCCCACCACGATGCGCGCCGGCACCGGGCCGCCCTCGTCTTTGAGCACCATGGCATCCCGTCCGGTGAAGCGGACGGCCGCCGCCGGCACGACCGGCCCCGCAGGAAAGACCTCAACCTCCGCGTCCACCATCCCCTGCAACCCGCCGGGGATCCCCGGGTTCACCAGCTCGGCTTCCACCCGGAACAGCCGGGTGGCGGGGTCGGCGGACCGGCTCACAAAGCGCACAGTGGGACGCAGCGTGTCCGACCCCCCGCCCAGCAGCCGCAGCGAAATCTCCCTCCCGGGCTTGAACGCGCCCAGATCCGTGTCCGCCACATCAAAAACCACGCGCAGCTTGTTGACATCCACCACCTCCGCAACCTCCTCGTTCGGGTTGACGGCATCGCCCACGTCCACCATCCGGCGGTTCACGACCCCATCGAAGGGCGCCTTCACCGCATGGCGCTCCAGAAAATCCTGCGCATCATCGAGGCGGGCCCTGCTGGCTCGCGCTTCCGAGGCCGCCGCCTCATAGGCGGTCTGCGAAACAACCCGCGATTTCTGCAGGCGCTCCGCCTCGGCCAATAGCCGCTGCGCCTCCGCGTGGCCCGCCCGCGCCAGCTCCACCGCAATCTTTGCGCGCCGGTCATCGAGCCGCACAAGGACGTCGCCCGCCTTCACCGGCTGCCCCGCCTCAACCAGCGTCTCCACAACCGTCCCCGCCATCTCGGCTGGCACGCTCGCTTCGGTCCAGGGATTCACATCGGCGGAAAACTTCCTCTCCCGCCTCAGCGGGCGCTCCTCGATCACGCGCGAGACCGGGTCCGGCGGCTTCAGCTCGGCCCGCTGCGCATCATACCGCTGGCGCTCCCGCCGCGCCTCCATGAAGCGGCCCGCACCCGCCAATACGATCACCACAACAAAAAAAACAGCCAAAAACCCGAGAACGGTCCGCTTGGTGCGCTTGGAAAGCATAATTACTTAATGCGATTAATAAATCACCCGCCGCGCTTTGGCAAGGGGGGGTCGATGCCCCCCTCTGGCTTTGCAGAGCGCCTAATTTGTGGGGCCGGAGTTTTTGGCTCCGCTCCAGGCTGCGCCGGCGGCAAGGCCGATGGCGAGCTGGCTGACGGTGACGGGGCCGCTGGATTCGATGAGGACGCCCCCCCTGATGCGCTTTTGGGAGAGGATAACGGGCGGCAGGTGGCGGGCAATCGTCTCGGTCTGAGGAAGCTTGGTGGTGTCGATGACTTCGCTCATGCCCGGGACGACCTGAGCCCCGAACAAAATCACCGGTCGGAAGGCGCTGTAGGCGCGCTCAAAGACGGCTCGGGTATCCAGAAACGCGAAGACCTCGTTGGCGGATCGGTAGGCAGGGAGGGCCGGAGCGAACGCGGGGAGCGAGGGGAGCGGCGCTTCGGCCGGTGCGGCGGCGGAGGTGATCGCGCCGGCCTCCAATCCGACGAGGAGGAAGTCGTCTGTCAGGGCGAGGGTTGGCGCGGCGAGGGGGTTGGAGACCGAGGGGATGTTGTAGAGCTTGAGGCCGTCATGGTCGGTAATGGTGGCCTCGGGGAAAAATGAGATGAGCTTGCGGAGGGCATCGGCCGCCTGCCCGGGATCACGGATCTGCAGGGCCAGCAATGGGGAGGGTGTCATCTGGCCGGGGATCCAGTTCAACAGGAATCCGCCCTCGGGCCCGAAGGCGTTCGCCGCGAGGCCGGCCAGCTCTCGAGCGGCGTCCTGGCGCTCGGGAAGGGCTCCGGAAAGCAGATCTTCAAGGCCGGCCAGGCGCGCGAGGAAGTCGATGTAGAGGACCGTGTTGGCCTGGGTGAAGCGGGCGGCGCTGTGCCCAAGGGCCCCGCTTGCTGAACCGCCGGGCTGCAGCAGGAACGCCGCATCGCGCTGAAGCCTGCCGTCCATCTTCCAGGTCGCCGCCAGGGCGGACGTGCGCCTTATCTCTTCCACCTGTGCGGGAATCGCGCTGGCACCGATCGAGCGCCCGGCCTCCAAAAGCGCATCGATCGGCTTCTCCGGCCGCAGGAAAAGGACAAAGTCCGGCGCCGGAAGCATGGGGGCCATGGAGGCGCGGAAGTCTTCCGCCCCGGCCAGCGAGGCGGCTGGATCGCCGCCCTTGAGCCTCTGAAGCACAAAGTCCAGCAGCTCCGGGCTGGTGGAAAGAAACCCCCAGCGCCCTTTCGAGGCGGTGTGCACCGCGAACTTCCCGTGCTGCGTCGAGACAACCTCCACCCCGCCACGGGACTCCCGGGATTCCTCCGAAGGCGGCAGCTCCCGGCGCAGGCGGCTCATCGCCTGGTCGAACTCCTTGCGGCTTCCCCAAAATTGAAACCCGACAATCGCCTGGGCGCGGTCCGCAGAGATCGAGGTGACGCCCAGGAACAGGCGCGTCGGCTTCAGCCCGCCAAGGATCCCCCCCGCCTCTCCAGACCCGGGGTCCGCCTGGATCCGGCCGATGGGTTTTTCCAAAAATGCCTTCACCTCCGGCTCGCGGGAAATCTCCGCCATCGAAGTGCCCTGCCAGCGCAGGACCGAACGCGGAAGGTCTGTCAGAGAAACATAGAGGATCGTCTCGGGCGGGAGCAGGGTCGCACCGTCGGACGGACCGGCCACCTGCCGAAGGACCAGGAAGCCGGCCCCGAGGAGGACGAAAAGAACGGCCGCGCCAAAAGCAAATTTTTTGAGCATCCAAAATTTTCTAAGGCAAATCGTTTGACGCGGCAAGAGCACCGCTTAAGATATTACCGCTATGAACACATCCAAGATCTCCGAATACCTCAAGCCAGCCTGCTGCTCCTACAACAAGGAAAACCTCCGTCTGGTCTCCGACATCTGCCTCTACCTCGGATTCCTCTCAATCATCGCCTCGGTCGTGACATGGTTCACCGCCTCCCGCGAAAACCGCGCCTATGGCGAGCGCTTCGGCATCTTCATCGGTCTCTGGGTCCCCAGCTTCTTCATCCTCTCGAACCGCCTCTCCCGCAAGGCGGACGAGATTCCGGATGTCGCCGAGGATAACGAATAAGGTCTGCGTCATTGGAGGCGGCCCGGCTGGATTGCGGGCCGCAGAAGTCGCCGCATCGCTGGGTGCCGAAGTCTCGGTCTTCGAGGCCATGCCGTCGGTCGGCCGCAAGTTTCTTGTCGCTGGCAAGGGCGGGCTGAATATTTCCAACAGCGACCCGGATATCGCTCTCCAGTATTCCTCACCGGGTGCTCCGCCTGCGGTCTGGCAGTCGCTCCTCGCGGACTTTCCCCCAGCGGCCCTGCGGGACTGGGTCGAGGGCCTCGGCATTTCCACGTTTGCCGTGTCCAGCGGGCGCATCTACCCGCACGGCATGAAGTCGGCCCCGCTCCTCCGGCGGTGGGTCGCCCGGCTTCGCGGGTTCGGCATCCGGTTTTTCCCGAGGCACCGATGGACGTCGCTCCAACCGTCCGCAGCGGGCCGATGGTTGGTTGGATTTCATGCGGGCCATGACGGACCGGTGTCCTTCGAGGCGGATTCCGTGGTTTTTTCCCTGGGGGGAGGTTCCTGGCCGGCCACCGGCTCTGACGGCTCATGGCAGGAACCCTTCCGTCGCCTCGGCGTGGGCGTTCAGGCGCTGATCCCGGCGAATTGCGGATGGCAGACGACCTGGCCAATCGGCATGATCGAGGCCGGTGACAGGCATCCGCTCAAAAATGTGGAGGCCAGGGCTGGCGGCCAGCGGCGGGTGGGGGAGCTGCTGATCACCGAGTATGGCCTTGAAGGGGGGCTCATCTACTCCCTGACCCCCGCCTTGCGCGAGCACCCCGCGATCCACCTGGATTTCAAGCCTTCGCTCACACGCGCGCAGCTCCTCGATCGGCTGCCCCGCTCGAATGCGTTCCACCTCCACGAGGCGCTCGAGAGGTGCCGCATTCAGGAGCCTGCCCGGATCCTGCTTCGTAGCCGGTCCGGGGGGCTGGCTTCTCGGGAGGCCTTCGTCGACAGCGTCAAGGATTTCCCCATCACCCTCACCGGCCCCCGCCCGCTGGCCGAGGCGATTTCATCAGCCGGAGGGGTCTGCTGGGATGAGCTGGACGGGCAGCTCATGCTGCAAAAACTCCCGGGAGTCTATGTGGCGGGGGAAATGATCGATTGGGAAGCCCCCACGGGCGGCTACCTTCTGCAGGGATGCTTCTGCACAGGCACACGGGCCGGCCGGTCCGCTGCCCTCCAGCCAGCTCGGAAGGGACGCCACCTTGAGAACCTGTGAAATAAAATTTGCACCGCCAGCTCGGGGAAGCGCATTGCAGACCACTTTTCCATGCCCCTGATCGTGGCGATAGCCGAACACCAACCAAATAAATTGCCGTGAACAAACAATCCATTTTCACCGCCGGGAACGGCAAGAGCCTTCTCATCCCGTTCCTCCTCGTCAGCTCCCTGTTCCTGCTCTGGGGGTTTTGCAACGGGATGATCGATGTGATGGACAAGCACTTCCAGCAGGAGCTTCACCTCACGCTCGCCCAGTCGGCCTGGGTCCAGTTTGCCCACTACCTCGGATATTTCCTCATGGCCATGCCGGCCGGATGGCTGGCGAGCAAGCTCGGCTACAAGGGCGGCATCATCGCGGGCCTCCTCATGGTGGCCGTCGGCGGGTTCTGGTTCATTCCCGCGACTCAGATCGCCACGTTTCCGGCCTTCCTGCTTGGCGTCTGTGTGATCGCTTCCGGCCTCACATTTTTGGAAACCGTCGCCAACCCTTACACCACCGTCCTCGGCCCCAAACAATTCGCCGCCACGCGCATCAACCTCGCGCAGTCGTGCAACGGGATCGGATGGATCTTCGGGCCAATCGCCGGGGCCGCATTTTTCTACGGGAAAGATGCGAGCGGCGCGAGCACCGGTTCCTCGACCCTATGGATCCCCTATGCGGCGGTCGGCGGGGTGGTGCTGATCCTTGCGGTGATCTTCTTTTTTTCCAATCTCCCGGAGATCAAGACCGAAGATGAGTTCCACCTCGATGATCCCGGTGCCGCGCCAAGCAGCGCGCCTGTGCCCAACCGGGGAATTGCCCTCCTTCTCCTGTGGTTGAATATCGCCGTCCTCTCGGTCGCGGTCGGGATGATCTTCTCCGCCATCGTGGCTATCCCCTCGGTCGGCGCGAAGTTGGGGATGAGCGAAAACCAGGCGCTCCTGGCTTCCTCCGGAACCCTCTTTGCCATCGGCACAGTTGTCTTCCTGCTCAAACAAAGCCGGATCACCAACCACAGCATCTGGAGCCACCCGCACTTTTCGGGCGCCACGCTCACCCAGTTCTTCTACGTCGCCGCTCAGTGCGGCATCTTTGCCTATTTCATCAATTACATGACCTCGCAGATCCCGGCGATTCCCGATGCCTGGAAGGGGGGAGCTATGGGCGGATGGTTTGAAGTCCACAAGAACGGCGTTCTCGGTCTCAGCGATCAGGGCGCCTCGAACCTGGCCTCCGGAGGGTTTGTATTCTTCCTGGTCGGACGGTTTATCGGGGCAGGTCTGCTGAAGAAGTTTTCAGCCCACAAGGTGCTCGCCCTCTTCGCCGGTCTGGCCGGGCTCTGCAGCCTGCTCGTGTTTCTCAAACTCGGCTGGGTTTCCGCCGCCGCCGTCTTCCTCAGCTACTTCTTCATGTCGATCATGTTTCCGACGATCTTCTCGCTCGGCATCCACGGCCTCGGTGCCCGGGCAAAAAAGGCTTCTTCCTTCATCGTCATGGCAATCATGGGCGGGGCGATCATGCCCAAGCTCATGGGCCACGTCGCTGACGTCCACGGAATGTCGGCCGGGTTCATCGTCCCGATGGCGTGCTTCGTCGTTGTCGCGGCCTACGGTCTCTACTGGTCGAAGCTGAGCGGAACGTCTGGAGTTGTGGGGTTGGCCTCCAACAAAGCCCACTGATTTCTCCCGCCCCTCCCGAGCTTGCGAGGAAGGGAATCGCTTAGGGCGAAGCCACTGTCGGAAAGCCCGCGGAGCGGGCAGGTCGCCCAACCCGTGGCCCTGTTGGAGACATCCGGATCCCAAGGCAGCGCAGGGCCGTTGAGCCACCGGCAGGCCAGGCTCCGCGTGGATCCGGCCATCGGTTTTCCTGATGAGCAAATCTACGTCTCATTTTTTGACGGGCGGCTGACGAAGCGGAGGGCGTCGCCGAGCCATTTGCGCCAGAAGATCTCGTCGTGGCTGCCTTCCGGGTGGCGCGAGATGACGAACTCCTGGCCGTCCCGCCAACCATTTTGGCGGAGGAGGGAGCCGAGTTCGGCGTGGTAGGGCTCGTAGCATTCGTCCAGCCCGTGCGCGCCAAAATCAAATGCCATCCGGACTCCGGAGGGGAGGGCGGGCACGCCGGCGAGGGCTTGTAGCTGGCCGGAGTTGGCCGGCAGGGAGAGAGAGACGTCCTCAAAGGATGTGGAGAGGCAGACAAATTTTGTGAAGACGCCGGGATGCTGGAGGGCGGTGAGTAGCGTGTTGAGTCCGCCGAGGGCAGCCCCGCCGAGGATGCGCGCTTCCGGCCGGGCCAGCGTCCGGTAGTGCGCGTCCATGTGCGCGACGAGCTCGGTGGCAACAAACTGAGCGTAGGCGGCCCCGCCCAGCTCGGGCGAAAGGTCGAAGTCCCGCAGGGAGTGGTTCTCTTCCGAGAATCCCTCCGGATGGCAGACCCCGACAACGATTGAGGAGGGCAGGGTGCCGTCGGCGGACAGGCGGCAGACCCATTCGTCCGCTGCCAGATCCACACCGGACAGCGCGCTTGTGGACGGGTCAAAGACATTGTTGCCGTCGTGGAGGTAGATGACGGGAAAGCGGCGCTGGGCCTCGGCGCCATAATCCTGAGGCAGCCAAACAAGCAGGTCCCGCCAGCCTGCGAGCAAGGAGGAGTGGAGGCGGTCGTGCGTGAGGCGCCCGCGGAAGCGGTCTTTCCAATCCGCCACCGTGTGGTGGAGCGTGGCATCGAGCCAGACGTCCTGCACATGGTTGCCGGGAACATGCCCGTAGGCGTCCACTGCCTCCGCCTCCCAGCAACCCCGGATGATTTTATACTCGAGGCGGGAACCGGTTTCGGCCTCGATCTCCCCCTCCAAAAATGGGTCCCTCCACACGAGCGGCAGCGCGCGCTCCGGCTGCCAGTCGCCGAGGGCGGGGTGTGCGCCGACCACGCAGGCGGTTTCGGAGGGGTTTCCCACCGGGGGGACGATGCGGAAGGTGATTCGGCTCATGGGGGAACGGTAGCACAAGGCGGCGGGAAGCGCCGGGATTTTCCTACTCCGCGTCAGTGGTGGGGAGCAAGCTCGCGGATGCGCTGGATCGACAACGCGCGCCCGTCTGCCGGGTTGATATCGATGAGGGCCCCGCAGAGGTGGACGTCCCCGC
>Ga0247844_1003376_pt1 | contig 23583 bp, 18 predicted proteins | sample LaCtaG_FD_192421 | JGI IMG/M metagenome (GOLD analysis project Ga0247844, IMG submission 192421) | Freshwater microbial communities from meromictic Lake La Cruz, Castile-La Mancha, Spain - LaCruzMarch201714.5m_1 | ecosystem: Environmental > Aquatic > Freshwater > Lake | place: Spain: Castile-La... | reverse complement strand
CCACCTCATCGAAGCCTGGGACCGTGGCATCCCTCTGATTCTTAACCCAAGTTTCTCATGGCCGACCGGAAACCCGCATAAAACCTCGGGGCTCTTTCCAAAGGCACTACAATCTCTTCAGGCTGGCCTTTCGGTTTTTTTGGTTGGAAAGGCGGATTTCATTTTGTTCTCGTCGCGGGTGATTTCGAGCCGTCCGGCGCTGTGCTTGAGCGTGTAGAACCTCACTGAGCGGGCGTGGCGTTTTTCGGGTCAATAAACTTTCGTGATCGGCGTGACGCCGTCTCGGGAGCGGGCGTTGAGGTTTTCCACATTTCCGTCGGTGCCATGCTTGGCGTTGTGTCCGTGGATGATGGTGACCTGCTTGCCCGCGCGGGATTTTCCGGCGGGGCCGAGTTGGTCTGTTTGCATGCGGGAGTCGTCGGGGCGGAAGCCGGTTTTGTTGATGAATCCATCCTCGCCGATGCCGTGGTTGTCTTGTGGGGCGAATTTGTTGCTGAAGCCTGGGATTTCCTTTGCGATCTGCTCCAACCCCAGTCCCGTGGCATTGAAGTCGCAGGCGTTCATTTTTTCGGCGAGTTCCTCGGCGTTGTCGGCCCGGAGGAATCCGAAGGCGGTGAGATAAACATCGTCCACGCCGGAGTGTTCGAACCCGTTGTGGGTGTAGAGGGCATTTGTCTGGGAATCGAAGTAGGCGTTGGTGAAGCAGTCCTTCAGCAACTGGTCGGAGGCTATCTTGTAGAGTTGTTTGGCTCCGTGGAAACCATTTTGGAGTTTGATGTCTTCGAAGTTTCCGAAGCGCTCGAGAGCGAATTCGCGGTCGGACGCCTCGCCGTCGGCGGTGTATGGGTAGTTTTTTTCGCCGGCCAATTTCTTTCCGGCTGCGATTTCCTCGTCGGTGTATTTTTGGAGAACTTGATCCCCGTCGAGTTGAAGTGTGTTGTCGGGATTCACCTCGTCATAGACATCGTGGTTGCCGGTGATGAACACGGCGCCTTGGGCGTGTAGACCGCGAATGAGCTGGTCCATGGCGATTTTGTTGTTGCTGAAGCGGTCGTGAACGATGTCGCCGATGTAAACGAGCTCGTGGTGGCCGGACTTGAAGGTGGCGTTGGCGACGATGTGGTCGAGCTTGGCAGCGATGTCTGGATTTTTTTGAAATGCGAGGAGAGTCTCGTCTTCTTTTTGATCATAGGCGCGGGAGGCTTCCGCTTCGGCATCCATGACCTCGGCGAGGAGCTTGAGTTCGGGTTCCTTGAGTTCCATGTGGCCGCTGTTGATGGCGGAGAGGACGGTGCGGCACATGCTGCCGTCGGCATCCCCGACGACTTGCGTGCGGGTGGCGACATTTCCCGGTTTGGAGACTCCCGGAGAGAGGATGTGCTTGAAGAGCGAGGCGGTGTCGGGGCGCACGGTGTCGATGATTTTCTTGAATTGGGATTTCGCCTGGGGCGCACAGCCTTCGGTTTTGAGGCGGAGGTTGAAATTGGCCTTGAAGCGCACATCGGCTTTCACCTTGGCGGCGGTTTGTGGACCAGCTTCGGCGGCGGCGATGTTTTTTTCCAACCGGTCGATCAACTTGACGAAACTGTGCGTGCCGAGGCGTTGGCCGGTGGTTTGCAGGTAGGTGTTGAGTTCGTTTTGCAATGCTGTCTCGGAGCCGTCGCCGAGATGCTTCCCGTAGCCGTAGCGGATCAGGTTTTGGACGATGTTGGCGGCGTCTTTTTTATCGGAGTGGAAGCTCCCCCACTCGTGGCGGCCGCGGGTTTCGAGGTTCACCGTGCCGTCCTTGCGGGTGTTGATCGAGAGATAGCCGGAGGAAATGGTGCCGTCCTGCCCCACGAGTTGGGCACGCATGTCGCGGAGGACTTGGCGGGCATCGACGGCGGCGGTGTCGGCTTTGCTGATGGCGTGGCTGCCGCTTTTTTGCGCCACGGAGCTGATGTTCAACGGGGGCATGGCGGGTCGTCAGGCGAGTTGCAGCGGGCAGGGAATGGTGGATGCTGGCTCTTCCGGCGGTTGGCGGGCGTTTTCGGCATCGGACAACATCCGCAGGCTCCGAGCGAGGCTGCGGGCAGCTTCGACGGCCGACACCATCTCATCGGCCAGCGCGGCGGCGGTGAGATTCTCGAGTGGGAGGCTTTTGGACACGCGGATTTCGTCATCCACATCCAGCGTGGCCACAAGATGGTTGGTCGCCAGCGCGGCGCGGTTGAGGCCATGGAGAAACCTCACGGCCCGTGAACGCTCGATGACCGGCAGGCTGTCGAGCCGCAAGGCATCGGCTTCGACAATCACATGCGCGGCATCCCCCGCCGGACGCACCATGCAGCGGGTGCCCTCGTGGGTGAATTCAAAGGACTCGAGATCCTCAGCGGACGGCACTTCGAGATCGAGGCCGACGGATTTTGTGAAGTCTTGGAGGAGATGGCGGAAGGTGGATTGTGGCATAAGAAGTTTTTAGTTTTCAGTTTTCAGGTTTTTCTTCCCCTACTCCTCCGTGTCTTGGCGTCTCTGTGAGAGTCATTTCCGTCAAGGCGAAATCGGGGAGGCGGATTCCCAGTGGTTGCCGCCTTTGTGAGAGAGGAATATGGCGTTCTTGGGTAACTCGGAGGCCTCAGTGATCTGGCGAATCTCCTCGTCTTTCTCGTAAACAGCGATGCGGTCAGGGGCGATGAGAACAACCGGTCGGTCGAAGGCTCGGGCCACATACGCGCAGTGGAGATCTTCGCCCCAAGCCTGATCGCCGGCAGTGAAGGCATCGAGAAGGGTATTGGCGAGTTGGTCCTGCGTGGGAGGATTGCCACCAAGCCCCTTGGGAAAAGGCAGGTCTGTATTCTTTGGCTGCCGGATGATATCGCTCATTGCGCCTGCGACTTGTCGGCGAACCAATTGCTGATTAAAAAAACCTTGATCAGCCACGGCGTGGAAAAAGCAATTGCCGTCTCCATTCGTCTGATTGGCCTTCAGGCCCAGATTGGCCAGGTTGGCTTCGGTTTTTTGGGCGAGTTCGCCAGAGGATAGTGAGGTGGCATTTGCAAAAAGCACATCATCCTTTTCGGACAAAATCTGATGGGCCATCTCGCGGCCATTGACTTCTTCCAATGCATTTTGGACCTGTCGGAGAGAGGTATTGTCCATTTTTGAAACCAATTTATCGAGGCTCTCGTGGTAATTTTCATGAACTTCCTTTTTAAGGAATGCCAATTCATCACTGGAAAGCGGACCAGTGGATGTGGCGATAAGAGTGTATTCCTCGCTATCGATGGGCTCATGGATCTTCTCCTCACCCGGTGGCTTCTCAGTGGGCTCTTTTGCGATGTCCGCATCTTGTTTGGGCTCGGTTGTTGCCGTGGTCTTCAAATCAGAGGCTTCTTTGGCTTTTTGCTCGAGGCGTTGCAATTCTGTCTGTGCGGAATTGGCATCGAGCCCCCAGGCGCCGCTTTGGAGAAAGGCGGTGCGATCTGCAAGGTGGGCTCCGCCGATGGAGAAATTTTGGAAATAGTCCGGAACGGCTGCCTTTTGATCTCCTGCACTTACGAAGCCCTTGAAAAAGCGATCCATCAGGTCGCCCCCTCCGAATTTTGCGTCGGTCACGCGGCCTTTGCCGACGGCGAAATTGTATTTCTCAAGCGCTGCCGGTTCCCCCTTGATTGTCATCTGGAAGCGGTTCGAGGCGGCGTCTTTCACCAACGAGTAGGTGACGCCTCCTTCGGTGATCTGGTTATAGCCACCAGCCTTGTCGGCTTGAAACTTATGCGTTTTGCCATCCACCGTGACGGTGGGCATTTTTTGAAAACCGAGGGTGATGGAATTCGGAGGCATGGTCGCGGGAGTGGCTTCAGGCTCGCAGGAGGGCCTCGGCGGGGGAGTGGGCCGCAGCGGCGGTGGCGGGGACCTCGGCCAGATGCTGGCGCCAGCGGGTGGCCGTATCGGCGAATTGGCGGAAGAGTTCCACTCCCTCGGCGGGTGAGAGGCGCGATGGCGAGAACTGCCGGCAAAGCATGGCACGGCCGCTGGAGGCCTCAAGCCCAACGGATTCACCTCGCGTGCCTTGGAAGAGGAAATTCGCAGCAAGGAGATGGCGGAGGAGGCGTTCGTCGCCGGCAGGCACAGGGCCCAGCGCGGCAGTAAAAACGATGGCGTCCTGCTCCCGCGCGGATTCAATTTGGATTTCGAACCCCTCGGGCGTTGAGAGGCAACAGGTCAAATCCTCGCAGAAAGCAAGTGAGACTCCGAGGGACTCGGACAAGGAATCGAGGAATTTAAGGTCGGCAGGCATAGCAGTTTTAAGTTTTAGTGAAGAATGATTTAACCACAGAGGGAGTGCTTCAGGTTTCAAGCTTCAGGTTTCAAGCTTCAGGTTTCAAGCTTTTTCTTTCCCCCCTCCGTATCTTGGCGTCTCTGTGAGAATTGTTTTTCATCCGATCTGTGAAAGTCTGCCTAATCTGTGGAGGAGTGGCGTTTCATAGACATCATCTCAGGGCAGGCGGCACCACCAGTCGGTAGGCCAGATCGTCTGCCGTTTTTGCCAGATCCATTTGTCGGAAGCTCAAAATCTGGGCGCAAAAAGTTGGGTCCTTGTAATTCTGGATGAGGACACGCCAATTATTTTCCGGCAGAAGATTCGGACTCTTTTGCTGGGCCTCTCGGAAGAGGAGGTAGCCATAGAGACGCAAATCAGCCACGGAAGTGGTTTCGTCCCCCCACACGCTGGCAGAACCGAGTTTGGTGAAAATGGAGGAGAGGTTTATGAGGAATTTGGCGTAACCCCCATCGTCTTGGCCCAACTCCTCAGGCATCAACCCTCTGAGATTGGCGAAATGCTGCGGGTCGAGTCGCACTGCATCCCACTGTGTGGTGTCGGCGGCGACGACCTGTTCACCCCAGATCCTGGTGAAGATAGGCGAGATTTCCTCGTTGAGCTGGCTCACGCTCAATGCCTCCTTCTGTCCATTCAGTGCGAGGTGGAACAGGTCCCGCGTAGCTTGGTTGCTCTGTGGCACGAGCAATCGATCCACCACATTGCGGGCTACGGAGGAATCCAAGGTCGCAAGCCCTTTGGCAAAGAGGGGGACTTCAGCCAGACCCAGCATACGGTTTAACTCCAGTCTATTCTGGTTAATGCTTGCCTGCCCATTAACCAAATCATAGACGGTGACGAGCTGCTTATCGGGATTTCTTCCGGTCACCCAAGCCGCAAATCCGTCGGCATCGCAGGTGAGGACCTGCCCGTTCCCCAGCGGGAAGACATATCCGTCGTAGGCATCAAGATAGAAAATCGTCTTGCATGCGGCGATCGCCGCATTCACATCCGGCTCCTTTTCATAGCTCTGTCGGATGGACTTGAGAGATTCAGTAAATTCCGGGGCCAGTGGTTGCTGTTTCTCCAGCTCGGTGGCCGCGTAGAGCAAGAGATTCACGCCTTCCGCATAGTTGCTGATCGGCACTTCAATTCCGTCATCGTCTGACGGGAACCTAAGCTTCTCGAGGGCCATGCGCATCCATTCGACCTCAGCCTTTTGGATGTCCGGCAACCCGTCGGCAACGCGTGCCTGGGCCTTCTCCAAAACAGTATCCGCGAAGTTATTGAGGAGTGAGCTCTTGAGATTTGTGGCCATGCCCCGGATTTCATCCGATCCGGGTTGCGCGAGGACGGCGTCAATAGCCCTCATCGCCACGCCGGCATGCGATAAAAGAGGTGCCGGCCTCAGGTATGGCTTCAAATCACCCTGAGTGGACTGGTGAAGCAAAGAGAGAAGATGCTTGGCGGTCTCGAGGTCGCCGGGTTCCACTGCGCTCAAGCGTTCGGCGCTGGCGCGGATATCAGTCTTTAGGCGATGGGCTTGGAGATGATTGCCGAAGGTTGTTTTGGTTTGGTCGAATCTCTGAGCGACCCCTTGGAAATCGGCGTTGGTGCGCGAGGAGTCCACCATCGTCCCCAAAGTCTTGAAAATCTCAAAGTGGACGCCCTCCCAGTGTTCTGGGGAGCTCTCCTGAAGCAGGTAGAGCACTTGGTCGGCGCGCTGAAAACTTTGATTCTGACCGGTATAATATTTATGGCGCTCCGAGTCCGGTTGATGCCTGATTGCTTCCGATGCCGCGCGGAGTTCCGCCCCGCTCAAGTCGACAACTCGGCCCAGTGTGCCGGCACATTGCTGAGTCAAACGATCGGCGAGTGCATTCAGATCGACCGGCTGGTTTTCAACTGCGGGGGCAACCGGCCCCTGGTTCGCGAGAAACTCCCTCACCTGCGCCAGTTCGATGCGTGCATTTCCTCGGCCGTGAAGATAGGTGTCCAAAGCCATCGTGTCATACCCCGCCTTTTCAAAAAGGGCTCTCAGGGCCGCGCCTGTCACCTCGCCACGGGCGCTGCGAAGGGGATTTGTATTCCACCGTGTGGTGAAGCCCACCTCTTGGCCTTTCCCGCTGCCATCAAGCCGCAGATAGCCCCAGCGGTCTCCGATTTTTCCATTCAGCGTCGAGAGGATGCTGCGGGCCTCTTGTGGTTCCATTTGCCCGATCTGCGTGGCAAGGTGCGTGGCCCTTTCCGTGCGGTTGGCAGCATTGGCTCCCGCTGCATTTCCTGTGACTCTGGTAATATTTGTGGCCATATTATGTGTTGGTTTTTTGAAAAATTTCTGGATCAAGCCCGGTCGATGAAATGGAACGCGGGAGGCCCCCCGGCTTCGCCGAGCCCCTTGGTCGATTGTGACGACGGGGAGGATGAGAATTGCTCCACCAGCGCGACAAGCGATTCCGCCCGATCCAAAGCGTCAGAGACCAGCATTTGCAGGCCGACGGCATCAACCTCCGGAATGCGGCGCGTGGTGGAGAGCAACAAAAGACTGTTTTCATCAACTGTAGCCGACCAAGGATGCGCGGAACGAGCGGCCTCGTTTAGGCGATGAAGCATGAGCAAAAGCGGGGCATTGAGGGTCTCTGCGACATCGAGCTGCCGCACATCAACCTCAATCACAAGCATCTCCGGATTGCTCGAATCCGGAAAGACGCGCACGGTAAAATCTCCGCTTCCAAACTCAAAACCACTCGAGCCTTTGGCACCCGATAAGTCGTGCCCCAGGGAGTCAAGAAACGCCTCCAGCAACTTTTCAAAGGAATCAGAAACAGGTGTGCTCATTGGTGTGAAAATGGGGTTTTATACAGAGATTCCGCGTCGAAGAAAAGCGGGATTGGGTTTCATGGGAACGGAGAGGAGGACTCCAGACTTCCTTTGGTGCAGGCGCTTGCGAGCATCCAGATGCGAAACAATGACTTGTTTTCATGACTTTAGATTGATGAATTTCATATTTAAACGCTTCTTATCCATGTGTGTATGGCGTCTGTGAGGCGATATTTTTGCAATCGGCTCTTTGGCTTATTCGGGACGTTGCGGTCAATGGTCTCAAAGTTTACAAGAATGCGGCAGCATCCCAGTGGTTGGTGCCATTGTATAGCAAAACGATGGGGTTTTGATTTTTAAGTGTTTGAAGGGAGTCCGCCTCCAGATTTTGCACGGAGCCATCGGGGTTTAGCACCTGGACTTGAAGCGTCGAAATAACAACCACGGGGCGGTTGTAGTCCATCGCGGCGATGATGGCATGGTAGTTTTCACCCCAAAATTCTTGTTGGTTTTTTTTACCGGCAGCATTCGTTTCGGTTCGATGGATGGCATTTTGATTCAACATGCTCGCATCCAAAAACGGGGAACCTCTTCGCCCCTCGGGCGTCGAGAGGCAGCAGGTCAAATCCTCGCGAAAAGCGAGTGGAATGCCGATCGATTCGGAGAGGGCGGCAAGGAAGTCTTGGGCGGTGGACATATTAGAGTCTTCAGTTTTAAGTTTTTAGAAATTCCATTTCACTCCTCTGCGGAAACCTTGGTATCCTATGGATGGTGGCTTTTCTCATTTGATTGATGAGTGTTGGAGACTCATGCAAAATGGGGATAAAATTGAAATGGGTTCGCTTCGTCCACGACATCCTGTTCCGATGCGTTTTCCTGAACAGGTGCGATGACTTGGGCTGGAATACGGTAGGGATTTTGCTTTTCTTGCACCAGTTCGACAAACTTTTTATCTGAAAGAACCTTAAAGTCATAGAAATCCACTTTGGGAGCAAGATTTGAACTTTCAGCGATTTTTTTTGATTGTGTTAACAAGTCCTGCAACTTTTGCTTGGCTCTGGCGGGATCAAAGTTTCTGGTGAAGGATACCAAGGCACTGCCCGTGGAATCGCTATCTTTTATTTTTTCAGAGGAAAGCCCCTTAATCTTGCTTGATAGTTGATCGCCATTATCAAAAGAGCCATCAAATCCGCGCAACTCGGCCGATATTAGGGAATGGGTATCCCTCAATGCGAGCATCGCGCTTTGCAAACCAGGAATATTTGTTTTTTCGTTCTTGCCCTCTTTTTCATAAAGGAATTTTATAAAATCACCCCCAGGCTGAAAACTCGCGAGAAACTCTGATGCAGGCATGTTGGCGAGCGTTCTTGCGAAATTTTCAGCATCCTTCACGCCTTGGAACTCGGAATAAGATTTCACCCAGGTTCTGAGTTTGTTTTTATTCATAAAAAATTCCGTGTTATTTCGATCCGACAGCAGGTCACCAACCTTCAAGTTCTGGACCGTTAACACTTGGTCATTGATTTTTTCAGTCTCCTTATTAATGGCGAGATCTACCTTCATATAGTTCTCGTTAATGGCTTGAGCAGAAGAAAATTCAAATTCCCGCTTGGTAATGGATGTCAACAAATCATGTGAAGCCACACGTTTTGCGGGGTTTTCCACATCAAAAGCCACATCAAAGAGAGCTTTGCTACCATCCGTTCCATCGAGGCTCTCCGAGACGGCCTTGGAAATGTCATACCAAGAGGCTTGATTTTTCTCACATTCTTGGATTTTGGTGAGTATTTCGGCCTTTTTGACATCCAACTTGTCTTTTGCCCCTAAAAACTGCGAACTATAGGAATCAAAGAGAGAGTTCAAAGACCCTCGGGCGATGTCATAAGAGGAGGTCAAATTCAAGTCTTGAGAATTGTTGAGAACGTTTTTCAAGGTCTCAGCAGCGATGGCGTTCATGGCATTCTCATCAGAATAATCTGCGGCATCATTGAGGTTTTTTTCCAAACTTGAATTGGCCTCAAGTTTCTTAGCCAAGCCATTGAGAGCCAATCTTATTTCCTCTTGTATGATATTAAGTTGCTCTAATTGTTGAGATATTTTATGCTTAAGTCCTCCGGCTTCTTGGAGCCAAGCGTCAGGAATTTTCTTTGCAGTTTTTATTGATTCTATTTCTAGCTCGATCAGTTGGTCGGCAGGGAAAACCTCCCGCGACCACCCCCAACTTTCGAGCGTCTTTTTCACATCTTCCTTGTTGTCGTTATTTAAATTTTCCGGCTTGATGGATTGATCAATCAAGCAGGCCTTAATGACCGCAGAGCGAATGCCAAGCTTGACTTGAGCGTTTTGCACCTCGGTAAGAATCTTGCTTCTCTTGGAATTCGCCTCTTCAATAATCTTTGACGTTTCCTCGACTGCATCCGAAGAGATTTTTTCTGAAACAATCTTATCCAAAAGATTTTTGGCGCGTTCACCTCGCTCCATGAATCGTGTTTGGGGATCGTTGGCCATGCGGCTGATTGTGTCGCTTAAGTTTTTTTCTTTGTAGGGCCTTTTATCCAATGGAAGTTGAGCCAGATATCCTTGGGCATCTGCGCTGAAATTATCTCGGATGTTATCCCTTGAAATGATGTCTCCACCGCCGAAATCCATTCGAATGTTGGCAACTATTCGATGTCCTGCAGAGTTTCTTATCATCCCCTCCTCGCCAGCGATTACCAAATCTTCATGTCTAATTTTTTCGTTTGATTCCAGTTTTCCGGTATCGAGGTATCTCAGGAGTTGATGGTCCAGTTGCTTGGAGAGACCCTTCTCTTGCTTTTTTGTCTCCTTGAAATCTTTTATATTCTGCTCAGATAGCTTCTGGTTGTTATTATTGGCTTTATTAAAGTCTTGAACGTCTTTTCTCCAATACCCTGATTTCCAATGATCGACCGCTTTAGCAAGTTGCTGAGCTGCGCTGGTAATTTTCTCATCGCCCCCGATTTTATTAACAACATCGTTTGAAACACCTACTCCAGCCAAAAGATTCCTGGCTTCAGATACTTGGGTTTTGGCCTGTTGGTTTGTAGTCCGTTCGGCATCTAACTTGTTTTGCGTCTCCCCAATTACTTTGTTAAGGTCCAGATATTGTTGCTCCTGCTGAATCGGCTTGAAGGAAAAATCCGCAGCTTTTAGGTTTTTCAGCTCCTGTTCATTACCTTGGAGGTTTTGAAGTTCAGGCTTCGAGTTGGTCAGCAAGGTGAGCATGTCGGCTTCGAGGCGAGCCTTTTCCGTCACCTCCACATTTTCACTGAGCGTGGCCAATGAATTACTTAGGGCAGCCAACTGGCTGAGTTCGCTAATTTCCAATGAATCACGGTTACTCCTGTATTTATCCAAAATCGATTTTATGTCCAAGCCTTCCTCAACTTGATGACCATGGGCTTTTAACACCTCCAATTTGGAAGAGTGGTTCAAAATAACTTTCTGGATATCAAGTTTCTCTTCACCATAAATGCTTAAAATATCTTTGTTCTGGCACGCGTTGGTGAATTGAGTATCAATGTGATTAAAATAGATTTTTTTCTCAATGGTTTTGGAGTCTGGCCCTTCAAAGGCACCAGCAATCTTTACAGCTTTCCCAAGCGCGGTGCTATCATTATCGGAACCAGGAACCAATGTGTTCAAAATATCAATAGCTTTCTGGGGATCGACCTGATTTTTCCAATCGGATATGGAACCATCCACTCCATCCGAGTGGGCGTCGCGGATGGAAAACTCTGGAAGTTCCTTGAAAAGCTCGTTGAGTTTTTCGTTTTTTCCCTCAACTGCTTGATCGAGGTATTTTTTTGCAGCTTGGAAAATCGGATCGTTTTTGGCGAAAGGTCCGGCAAACAAGGCAAGACTCTTGGCCGTGGAGGGATTATTTTCGACCCCAAGCAGGCTGGCCGCAGATTTTAGCAACGCGCCATCTGCCTCTTTTTGGGCGAGTTCGTGAAAATCCTCCGCCTCCACGCCTGCGGGCTCAGCGTGCTTGTCTGCAAAAGTCTTTAATCCCTCGGCAGCCTTGAGCATTCCATTCTTGCTGTCTGTAAGATCTGATAGCACCGAGTTCATGGATGACCTATTGCCTGGATACCGTTGCAGTTCATTACGGAATGTCTTAAAGTCATTCCAAGACTTTTGAGCCTCTTTCGCATCCTTAAGGAATGGATCCAAGATTTGTTTGGCCGCAGCGGCAGTTTCCTTCTCGTTAAAGAGGGCCAGATTTTGCTTGCCGCCTTCGCTGGCATTTACCAACTCCTTCTCAAGGAGTTCTAAATCGCTTTGAAATCCATCGCCGCTTAAATAGGTGTCGTCCGCCATAGAAAGAGCGGAAGCCATTCGATTCATGGCCAGTTTCATACCAACAATGCGCCCTGCATTTTCATCCAAGGCATCCACCACCTTGTTTAGAAGATCGGCATGGCTCGATGTCAACTTATCGGCATTTTCCGAAATAGCGGTGCGCACTTTCTCGATCTCGGCAGAGACATCTCTAATCTGCTGCTCATCCAACTTTGCCGCATCCGTTTTAAGAAGATCCTCCAACTTGTTTTCGACCGAGTTGATTGATTTTCGCACCTCTCCATCTCCTTTAAATGCAGAATTAAGAATGTTTAGCGAACCAACCAAGGCCTGAGCTTGATCGAGATTTTCCTTGTTGGCCGTCCGCAACTCATCGGCCACTTGTATTTCCAAAGGCGCGTCTGTTTGCCTCAAATTCAACTCACCATGAACCCTCACTCCAGCATCGAGAGGGTTCAACACGGATCCCGATTCTCCCAGGCTCTGTTGTCTCGTTTGGATCGAATTTTTCAGAGATGTCAAGGCATCAATCTGAGCTTTAATCTCTTTATCCATATTCCCCAGCAGGGCGGCACGGTTCGCTCCTCCCTGAAAGTCATTTTCTTTGAATTTCTCAAAGTCAGAAATAGTAGCGTCGATTTTCTCCAGCGTTTCGATTTTGTGCGAATCACCAAGAATACCTGTCACATTTTCACCATTCTCCGAAACATTGCCGATTTGTTGATTCACCCAATCTTTGGCTGTGTCATCGGCCTTGATATCGGCCATGATCTTGTTGGCCTTAACGACAGGGTCGAGGGTGCCAGCATTCATGCCTGCGAGGAGGGCGTCCACCATCATGGCGGTGCGTGCACGAACTTTTTTGGTATCATTATTGGCTCCACCAGCCAACACTCCTACTCCGCCGAATAATCCGAGAACGGCGGCGGACTTCAATTTGCCCCGAGCCGCTTGAATGGCTCCCCCGGCGAGGAGAACACCGCCCAGTGCCGTTTTCCAAACTTGGTCGCCAGTATCGTTGAGACCTGTCGCGTTTTGCATCTCAGTATGAACTTGGTCAATCAAGCCTGTTCTTATTTGATCCGCATTGTTACCAGCCAAGGCAAACATCAACCCCTGGAAACGATACATTGCTTTTTTGTTGGCTGCGAGATCTCGGAAGTCATCGCCCAATTCGTTCAAATCCTGCTGCAGATTGGGTTCTTCCTCGATGATTCCAAGATTTGCAACCGGCTGCTTTTCAGTTATATTTGCGATGAAAGTTTTCTGATCTGGGGTTAGTTCAGCCTCGGGAATACTGGCGAGTTTATCGATGTTTTCTGCCAGTTTTGTGGCGGCTCCGGGACTGAAAAACCAAGGTGAGGAAATAACACTTCTCGGCAAAATGCCATCTTTTGCGCCCAAACGAAGGGTTTCGAGGTTCTTGTTGAAGTCCCCTTCCCTGCGAAGTGCGGCATCGACCATGAGGGACATTTCCCCGAGATCCGCTCCGGAGTTCAGGAGTGCTGAGTCGAGCGCATCGTTATCATTCTTGCTAAGAGCGGCTTGAAGAGAATCAAGATTGTCGCTCTGGGTCGATGTGAAGGAATCTGGACCGCACAAATTATCCACAGCTCGAATTCGCTCGAGTTCGGATTGGAGAACCACCTTTTTAAGGGAGCCGAGAGTTTGCGCATTGCCATCAATTTCCTTGAGCTCAGTTTGAAATTGCTTTCGATCCGATTTTTTAATGCCCTGACTATCAATCTGGACATTCAAGCGATCAATTTGTTCCCGATTTTGAATCGCGGCATCTAAAAACTCTTGGTCTTCGGAAGAGTTCGAGCATTCGGTCTTCAGCTTCTTCAACTCATCAACACTGAAGTCGCTGAGTTTGAGTTTCGTTGGCCTCTGTAGCATAGCGAGGTAGCCAGGATGAGATTGCTTGTAGGGCAACTCGGTCTTGTAGCCAATGCCGCAATTCCTCAAGCGGGCTTGGCGAGTCATGTCCTCTTGGGCTTTGAGGGCGATTTGCAGGGGCTCGGGCGGCGCGGGCTCATTTTTCCACCAGGCCTTAAGCCTTTCCGTCCATTTGGATCCCCGCATGCGATCGTATTCCACCACGATCTTGGAATCGTCGGAATCCATGTCCTTTTCTTGCCACTGACCTTGCTCATCCAATTCCGAGATTTTGCCCTGAAGTTTGATCTCGAGTGTAGTTTTCTTGCTGGCCTGATTAACCTCGGCATTAATTTCTGTTCTCGAAATCTCTGAAGTCGTGAATTTTGGAATGATATTTCTGGTGAAAAACCTGCCGACCTTGGAGTCCTTAACGGCCGTCCAAGCATTCGAAAAAAACTTCTTCATCGAGGCCGGAGTGTTCTCGTTTTTCATTGCCAAGGTAACCGTGTGCAATTGATCGAGTTTTTGCTTTTCGGTCTGCCCTTCTCCTTTATCGAGTTTTAAGCAGGTCTGAACTGTCGACTCATCGATCTTGCAGAATTTCGAACTGCTCTGAAGTGGCTGGAAGTCGTGGCTCTTGATGGAAAGCGGAGCTATGGGAGCGGGAGCATTCAATCCCTCCAAGGCAGGCTTGGGAGCGGAAAATTGATCGAGTTTTGTGAGTGGAGGCATGGTTCGTGTTGGCGAAGGATTCCGTTAGTTCGTAGCGAGGGAGGCTTCGGCAAACGCTTTTTTGGAGATCAGGACATGCGAAAGGAAATCGGCAAGTTCCTCCGCAAGGCTTTCACCGCTGAGAGGCGATCTGCGAACATCTCGCCATACAAGAATGGTGCCGGACTTGAAGTCCGGGGACAGCGCACAACCATGACTCTGGATGCCCATCCAATTCCAGGAAAGCGCGGCCAACCAGTCCTCGCCAGGAGCATTTTCGAGATCGCCGAGGAATTCAGCACCGAGCACAAGACGGCTCTCTTCCTCAAGGTATTGGATGAGGAGAGGAATTTCATCTTGGTAGTTCAGGTAACAGGCTCCGTTTTCGTTGAGTTCAACAGGTTTTCCGAGAACTTGGCGGAGTTCGTCGAGGGCTACAGTGACTTCTTGGGCGGTAATTTTGTTCATAGTGTTGGTTTTTGAGTTGGGTGGTAAAATGGGAGGGGGAACCTGGTCGGTGGATTAGGAAAAAGCGGGGCGCTGAAAAGCGACTTTGCAGGCCCCGCGGGTTGATTTCAGGCTTTAGTCGCGGTCGATTTTCAGGACTTTGCCGGAGGCGTCGACTTTGATCTCGCACTGGCGGCCGTTGGCGGTGCCATTGAGTTCATAGACTTTTCGTCCGTTGTTGGTGTCGGTGTCGTAGGAGGACAGCGCAAATCCAGGCACGCTGGCTTTCGCAACAGCGAGAATATTGGCCGGGACGGCGGAGGCCTTCGAGCAGCAGTTGGAGGAGCTGCAGGAGCCGGAATCCATGCGGCATTGCTTCGAGGAGGCACAGGCGGCCAGGGCTGCCACGGAGGTGACGAGGAGCAGGGTTTTCAGTGTTTTCATGTTTTTTTGGTTTTTATGAATTGGAGCAGAGTGGAGAAATGTCGGGCGTGATGAGAGGGAAAGTGAGGAGGTAGCGGGCGAAAGGAATCTCGAGTTTGTAACAAAACCGACTCAATCCCGCTCGATGTGGAGGACGCGGCCGTCGGCTGTGATGTCGAGTTCATATGGGTGGCTGCGGGCACGGCCTTGAAGCTCGAAAAGGCGGGTGCCGCCGCGTTGCTGAAGATTCGCGCTTTCTAAGACGAAGCCGGGAATCTGGGCCTTTGCGGCAGCAAGGACATTTGCAGGGACTTCGTTTTTTGGGATGTCGTTGTCGAAATCGTTACTCGCTTTGGCATATCCGGGAGCAACGGGAACAGGCTTGGTAGCGCAGGAAGCGAGGAGGGCCGTGGCAGCGGCCGCGAGCAGGAGGGTGATGGTTCTTTTCATAGGTGGGTGAATGGTGATAAATATGTTTTAAGAGTCGAAGCAAAAGCGGGGTTTGACCACGGACCTCTCGGATGGGCAGGAAAAAAAGAAGCCTTCTTTACATTCATGTTTTTATGGTTTCAAGCCAGACGAGGGAGGTATTTGTGAGCCGATATTTTTGCAGTGGGCTCTTTGGCTTATTCGGGATGGTGCGCTCAATAGCTCCGGCTTCCAACAAGGGTTTCAGATAGTTGGTTTGAAATGTCTTCCAATGACTCAAGCCAAGATGTGCCATGATTTCCCGCGCGGCCTGGGGTGTTTGGCAATAGAGTAGGACTTGTGCGGTAACTTGTGCGGTAACTTGTGCGGCAACAGTCGGAAAAACCTTCTCGATATTTAACAAATCATTCTTTTTCAGTTTTTTAAAATTACTCACGACTTGTGCGGTGACTTGTGCGGTTTCAGGGGTTTGCGCGGAGCGCAGGGGGAGCCTTACAAGAAAATAGCTCCGGTCCTCGTCGGTCTCGAATCGAGGTTCCGGTGAACCATTGTCATGCATGACCCGCAGAATCGTTGGAATGCCGGTATTGCGACCTTCGATCAATTCGAGTTCCTTGAGGAACTCACCGATGCGCCGGTTCCGGTAGCGCCGCGCGACCGGGCGCCCTGCGCGCAACTCGTCCATTCGGATCGAGCGATCCGGCCCCGGAAAGCTCTGAATCAAAATTTCGTCTTCCATGACGCGCACTTCGATAGGTTCGCGATCTTCGTAGCTCCGGTGGTAAACAGCATTGGCGAGCGCTTCTTCCAAAGCAGCGTAGGGCAAATTCCAATATCTTTCCGCCTCGGCCTGCTCCGCGTGCTTGAGCACATACTCCACCAGCACATTATTTTTGAGATGCGCCAAGGCATCTTGCAGCATCACATCAATCGGCCCGCGGAACGAACGCTCCACGATGCCGCCACCGCCAAGTCCTCGTGGAAACTGAACGATATCAATCTGTGTTCCAGGAAACCAAGTGTCCGGCTTTGAGGCAAAAAGCAACAGCCCGCAGTTCAGCGGCAAAGGAACCTCGGGCGGACCGCCGATGATGTGCAAATCTTGTGCCACAGCTGCCAAGGGGCGATCTCCAGCAGTATTTGCGAGATCGCTTTTGACCCGCTTGAGAAAGTTCTGAATCAACGGCAACTGAAAATCACTCACCAACGCCCGCGTGTTCACACGATCATCAAATGGAATTTTGTTGGCCAGAGCGATCAATTCCTGCTCATCCACGCCCTTGGCCTCAACCGAGGAGGAGTGGCGCCGAATGAAATAAGCCCAACCCTGATTTCCCTTTCCCAGCGACAGCGGAGCTTTGTAGGGACGCTGATCCCCGCCTGGAGCCCAAATGACCAGAACCAATCTGCCATCGACGTTCACGGGCTCGCAAACAGGGTGATAGGCTGGGCGGATTTTATTTCCCAACTCCAAAAGCTTTTTCTGAATGGCATCCACTTGCGAGGGGCTCAACCCCTTGGGCGGCAAAACAGGCTTGCTGCTGGTTTCCGCCACGCCAATGATCAGGTAGCCCCCTCCCCAATTTTGAAAATCATTCGCAAACGCACAAAGGGTGCGCACAACGGATTCAGGGTTCCATCCCTCTTTAAACTCCAAGCGCTCCCACTCGACCACACGGCCGGTGAAGAGTTCAGGGATATTAATCGGAAGGGGCATAGGGGTTTAAAATTTCAGACTATTCTTCCACTCCGTGTTCTCCATGCGCTCCGCGTTAAATTCATGGAGCAGGCGGGGCGGAGGGCGCAGGCAGGGATCGAAATAAGTCCAGCACCTCTTGGCGGGGCTCGCGGGTGATGTCTGCCTGAACGGAAAAATCATCCATCAATTGTGAGGCTGCGATGTTGGCCGGGTTGCCGTAAAAATTCAGAGGGATTTGATCTTTGGGCAAATTGAGTCCGAGTCCGGGACTGGCTGATGTGACAAGCTCGCCGGCGATGCGGGGATCGAGGATGAAGTCGATGAATTGATGGGCGGCGTCGGCTTTGGTGGAGTTCGCTGGAATGGCAAGGACGGTCATGTATTTCAAACTGCCTTCGGTGGGTGTGATCCACTCGAATCGGCCGGGATATTCTGTCATGAGTGCGTAGGCATCGCCGCTGTAGAGCAGGGCGGCACCAAGACGGCCCTCCACGAGTGCTGTGCGGAGGGAACTGAAGGCAGTGGCGTGGTCTTTGCTCCAAATACCACTGGAACCGGCGGCGATGTTTCGCGACCAGTCTTTCAAAATCGATCGCGCGGCCCGCAGGTTGTCGGAGGAGAGTTCATTCACGGAGGCGGCGAGGGAGAGTAAAGCGGCGGCGAGCAGGTCACGCTGGTCAACCAATACGGCCACTCCGCCGGGGCGGGGCTTGCGGAAGGCGTCCATGTAGCCGGTCACAGGTGGCTGCGGCACGCTCTTGTTTACCAAGATACCCATGGCGGCGACATCGAAGGGGATGCGGAATTTCCCTTGAGCATCGCCTGCCGCTTTGTTCCAAGCGGACTTGATCTCAGAAATGTTGCGGATTTTTTTGAGATTCAACGGAACCAGTCGGGCGCGGTCGCGCATGGCCCGCACGACATCGTTCGATAGGATCAGGAGGTCGAAGGCTTCCTTCTTACGGTAGAGAAAATCTGCGGCCTCCATGCTGGAAATAGTCGAAACGACTTCGACGGGGATGCCCGTTTTTTCGGTAAAACTCAAACACACCTCGCGCGGGATCGATCGGTCATAGGCGAGGACTCGCAGCATATCAGGGGCGTCGGCGGCACGGAGAGGAGCGGCAACGAACAGCAAAGCGGAGAGGAAGAGGGCGAGAGTTTTCATTTCAGTCCAATGCGGCCTAGGGGCTGGATGTTGATCTCCTCGGTGAGTTCCTGATGGGAAAGCACGGGGAGGTCGGGAAGCTCGAGTTCCACGAGCTTGCGAAGGAAGCGGCGGATATCCATGGAGGTAAGGATGACAGGTATGCGCTCGCGCTGGAGGGCACCGCCGACCTTGGCCTTGATCTCGTCGACGAGCTTTTTGGATGTGGCGGGGTCGAGCGCCAGGAAGCTCCCGCCTGAGGTCTGCCGGATGGCCTTGCGGATGGTCTCCTCGGTCTGGGGCTCAAGCAGGTAGACAACGAGGATGTTCTGCCCGCCACTGAATTTGTAGCTGATGTAGCGCCGGAGGGCGATGCGGACATACTCGGAGAGGATGAGCGTGTCCTTCTCCTTCGGCGCCCACTCGATGAGGGCTTGAAAAATAAGGCGCAGGTTGCGGACGGAGATGTCCTCCTGCACGAGGCGCTGGAGCACCTCGGCGATACGCTGTGGGGGAATGACACGCTGAACCTCACGCACGAGCTCGCCAAACTCCGCCTCCATGCGGGTGAGCAGGCCCTTGGTCTCCTGCAGACCCATGAAATCCGATGCGTAGCGGCGCAAAACGAGCGAGATGTGGAAGCTCAGGAGCTTCGGCGGCTCCATGTGGGCGATACCGGCCTCCACAAGGCGGGCCTGCGAGGCAAGGGGCACCCAAAATGCGACACGGCGGTCCGGCGGCTTCTCGACGGGCTCGAACGGGATGTTGAAAAGTGACAAGTTCTCCTCGGTCTCGCGCACATAGAGGTAACCGGGGCGAATGGCTCCATCAGACATCGGCACCTCTTGGAGCAGAATCTGGTATTTGCCGGAATGAAGATTTTGGTTGAATCGCAGGTAAATTCCAGGGAATGGCACGCCAAGGTCGAGATAGAGGGCCTTGCGCACCTGCACGAGTTCGGAGTTCAACCTCTCGGCGGTGACATACTCCTGCAAGGCGGCATCCACCTCGAGCATGATCGGAACGGTGATGGAAAACTCGGTGGAGCTGTCCTCCTCATCTTCTTCGGATGGGGGCGCTGAGGCGCTCTGCCTCGTTCCCTCGGACCCGGCGTGGAGCCGCTCGGTGCGCCTTCGTCCCTTGGCCTTTTGCGCGGTGCGCTGCAGAGCGTAGCCGAGAGCGAGGATAATCGCGGCGAGAACGAAGAACTGAAACTTGGGAAAGCCAGGGATGAGGCCCATGATAAAAACCACAATGCCGCCGATGATAAGCGCCTTGGGGGCGGCAAAAATCTGCTCCACAATATCGCCACCCAGGCCGCCGCTCTCCTCGCTGCTGGCGCGGGTGATGATCATGGCCGCGCAAATAGAGATGAGAAGAGCGGGAATCTGCGAAATCAAACCGTCGCCGATTGTGAGAATCGAGTAGGTGGTGACGGCTTTCTCGATGGGCATGCCTCGTTGGGCGACGCCGATGGCAATACCAGCGATAATGTTAATCGCCGTAATAATGAGCGAGGAGATGGCGTCTCCCTTGACGAACTTCATGGCGCCATCCATCGCGCCGAAGAGTTGGCTTTCCTTCTCGATGACGCCGCGGCGGGTTTGGGCGTCTTTCACAGTCATATTGCCGGCGCGCAGGTCGGCATCGATGCTCATCTGCTTGCCGGGCATGGCGTCGAGCGTGAATCTCGCCGCGACCTCGGCCACGCGCTCGGCGCCTTTTGTTATGACGATAAATTGGACGAGGAGAATGATGAGAAAAATCACCACTCCCACGATAAAATTTCCCGCCACCACAAAGTTGCCAAAGGTGTAGATGATCTCGCCCGCATAGCCCTCCACCAAAATCATGCGCGTGGTGGTGATATTCAGCGACAATCGGAAGAGTGTTGTGACAAGAAGCAGGCTGGGAAAGGTCGAGAAGGCCAAGGCGCTCTTCATATAGAGCGACATGAAGAGCAAGACGCAGGAAATCCCGAGGTTCACCGCGATGAGTGTGTCCAGGACGAATGCCGGAATCGGCACAATCATGAGCGCGATGACGCAAACAATAATTGTGGCAATGTAGATGTCGCCGTAACGCTTCGAGGCAAAGGCAAAATTCTGCAACCGCAACAAGAAGGCTTCCATCACAGTCCCCCTCCCTCTTCGCGCCGGGATTTGAGAAATTCGAGAGCCTCGGAGTCGCTTTCCAAGGTATTTCCGAGACGGCGGGCGGAGATCGCTTTGACCAGGTGGCAGAGTGGTTCCTCATCGGGTGGAAGCCCGAGTTCCAAGGCTTTGGAGGCACTGGCGGCTGCCTCGGGGTTTTTTTCGAGAGCCAACTGAATCGTGGCCAGCGTGCGCCAGGCGGTGGGATTCATGGCATCCACCACGGTCATCAGTTCGAAGTAGCCAATGGCGCGTTCTGGGCGGCCGTAGCGGGCATTCAGGTAGCCAAGAAGATGGAGTGTCTCCCGCACGGTCTGGATCGGCATGGAATTGGAGTCCGCCATTGAAATCAGCCGCCGATCATGACCCTGCGCAGGGCCTCGAGGAGTTGAAGATTTTCACAGTCCTCCTGAAGCAGGGCGAGGCCCGACTGGAAGGCTTCGTCACGGCGAGGATAGCCCGCCCGCAGATCGCGCAGACGCCCGCTGAGATTGTCCAGATGCTGACTGTAGGAGGCGGCTCCAATGAGGCTGGAGGTCATCTCACGCGGCTTGAGCGAGTCGGTGAGAAACAAATCCACCGCCTGGTCGTGAAAAAGACTGGCCAACTTGCTCGGCACAGCCTGCTCACTCATCGAGGGGCGGTTCAATGGCAGCGTCGGTGAACTCTGGCCGCTGGCGGCGTAGGAGACCTTCTCGATTCCGGTGCGGAAATCGAGGGCGCCAGTGGAGTTGGTGACGGAGGCCATTCGGAGCGCAGACTATACAGCTTCCGCCATATTGTGAAGTTTTGTGAGGCGGTCGAGGGCTTCGAGCACATCGGCGCCGCGGAGGCCGTCCACGGAGAGCGTTTCCATCAAAACATTGGTCCTGCCGAAATCCGTGCGGCGGCAGCGCACGCCCTGACCCTCGTTTTTTTCAAAGTGGAGAAGCTCCAGCAAACGCGCAGCCGAAGGCGTGTGGGGATACTGGTGCGAGCGCGAGAGGCTCACAAAAAGCTCCTCCCCGCTCGAGACGAGGCAAAGCGTGTCGGAGAGCTCGATTTCCAGCACAAGATCGCCACCGGGAGAAAGCTCCAACCCACCCATTCCCAGAAGCTCGCCAAATTCCCTAATGATGGAGTCAATCATCCGAGAGCCGCCTCCTCTTCGTCGATGGAGTGGTCGATCGCCTTCTGCATGGCATCGAGGACGCGCTCGCGGGTTTCGGGTTTGTCATAGGCGCGCGGGGGAAGATTCCTCGCCACATCGCGGAACTGGGTGAGGAAATTGATGGTCGGTTCGAGCGGCGGAAGGTTGAAGTCGGATGCCATGCGAAGGAAGTCGGCATCGGAGACGCGACCGCCGTTGGCCGAGTCCAGCATGCCGGTCATCAAACGGAAGGGAGCCACCGGCACAGAGTTGTTTGTGGATTTATGGAATTTTGAAAGCAGGTCGCGGCAAGAGGCGTGGGCATTTCCCAGAAAGCGCACCTGATACAAACCATCGACCACTTCGCCCAACCGCGCAGGCTCGCCCGAGGGACGCGTGGCCGCGAGATCCGCTGCCAGTGCGCTTGAGAGAAAGTCGATCGTTACCGAGAAGTGCTTCTCAAATTCTGGCCCATCCGCCACGGGACTGGCCCCGGGCGTGTCCGGCCCACCGTTGAATTGGCCGAGGTGCATGGCTATGTATCGGTAGGATTCCGAGGGCGACTGGTAACCGAGCACCGCCTGACGGTAGAAATCCCGCACATCGCCGGCATCATCCGGACGGGATTGAACGAGATCGTTGAGAACCGGCGCGATGTTGTTGCCGGCGGCGATCGCAGGCCCGTGCTCCTTCTCCAGCTTCGCTCCGTATTCCTGCAAATGCTCGCGCAAGGCCTCTTCGGAAGTGCCATCCCCTCCCCCGCCACCAAGGTCTGCGGCCATGGCTTGGATGACGCCGAAGCGCACCGAGGGATCGGGAAAGATTTTTTCCATCTCCTCGGAGAGTTCGTTGAAATTGTTCTCCCGCTGCATCCGGCGCAGGAGAGCCGCGAAGCGCAAGAGCCCTGCGGAACTCTGCATCTCCGGAAACATCTTGGCGATGGCCGCCCGCATCTTCTGGGCCTTGGCATCGGCCCCCTGGCGGCTCTGGGATTTCACGGGAGCCTCGGTTTCGGGCTCGAAAAATTTCGTCGGATCGTTGAGGTCCAACCCAGCCTCCGAGGGGTTTTTTCCTCCAGCGGTGATCCTCCGCCCCTGATAGGTGCCCATGACATCATCCAGCGAGGACTTGACGGCATTGGACATCACTTCGGCATTGCTGACTTGGCGTGAAGTAATACTTGGGCCCATGGGGAAGGTTTTAGCTAAACGCGAATACCGGCGGCCGCAAGCTCGAATCTCATCAATCGAAGATCAGCACCGCATAGGCGGCGAAGAGGACCAGGTGCACCGCGCCTGCGAGCATGTTGGTGCGGTTGCCGGCGAAGACCAGTATCGATGAAAAAAAAGTGGCAAAAAGAAGAACCAACTCTACAGGCGCGAGTCCCAAGATGATGTGCTGACCCGTGAGGGCGCTGATGCCCAGGGCGGCCGGCACGGTGAGACCGATGGTGGCCAAGGCGGAGCCGAGGACGATATTCACCGTGCGCTGAAGGGTGTTCTGCAGCGCGGCCTTGCAGGCGGCCATTCCCTCGGGAGCAAGGACGAGCAAAGCCACCACGAAACCGGCAAGGGCCTGGGGCGCTTGCAAGGCGGAAATGCCATACTCGAGCACAATGGCGATCTTTTTGGAAAGCAGAACGATCGGTAGCAGTGAAAGGACCAGAAAAATGGCGTGATAAGCCGTGGAATGCGTTTTGAGATGACCATGTTCAGATGCCGAGTCCCCCTCTTTCGAAGGATGCTCGAAAAAATCGCGATGGCGCGTGGATTGGAGAAACAAGAAGACGCCATAAAGCACGACGGAAGCAATCGCCACAAAGCCGAAAACCATCGGCGAGGCCGAACCGACGCCACCAGTTCGGCTGAAGGTCGGCAGAACCAGGGCAAGGAATGCCAGACAGGAGAGAACGATGAGATAACTCCGGGCTCCTTCGAGATTGAACACCTGCTGGTGGTGGCGCAACCCACCGATCAGCAAGGTAATACCAAGCATCCCATTAAGGACAATCATGAGGACTGAGAACATGGTATCCCTTGCGAGCGTTGGATTTCCAGAGCCATTGAGCATCAGCGCACAGATCATGACGACCTCGATGGAAATCACTGCAAGCGTGAG